>ERZ869936.1285-NODE-1285-length-18435-cov-35.492057_pt1 | contig 18435 bp, 14 predicted proteins | sample MGYA00520876_ERZ869936 | MGnify/ENA primary metagenome ERZ869936 (study PRJEB32218, sample SAMN09650985) | biofilter metagenome | isolation source: enrty point of leading RO module | place: Saudi Arabia: Thuwal, RO plant located on Red Sea | collected 2016-02-17...
CACCCGCGGGGCGCGATCCGGCGGACGCTCGGCGGCTTCTTCCGCGCTGGCGGAAGGGCGGTCGGCCTCCGCCTCGGTCGCGGCCAGGATGGCCGGCACCAGATACGCGAAACTCTTGCCGACCCCCGTGCCGGCCTCGACGATGAGATGCTGTCGATCGGCAATCGCAGCGGCGACGGCGTCGGCCATTGCGAGTTGTTCGTCGCGCTGTTCGTAGCTGTCCAGACGCGCGGCGATGCGACCTTGCGGACCGAGAATATCGAACGGCGTGAGCATCGGCATAAATTCGCGGGGCCGACCGGGGGCACCTGGTCGCCTTCACCAAGGGATCGCCTTCACCAAGGCTCGCAAGGCGCGCTGACGTGCTGAGAGACTCGCAACCTTCTGAACCAGGACGCTTGCCGCAGAGCGGTCGAGGAACTTCGAAAACGAAGACCAGGTCGACGACGACGTCCGCGAGTCACTCCTGGCGGCGAACATACCACGTTTGTCGACGTCGTCCTAGCGGCGCGGTGTCCTAGCGGCGCGGTGTCCTAGCGGCGCGGTGTCCTAGCGGCGCCGTGTCCTAGCGGCGCGATTCGCCACGGCCGCGGAAATCGTCATGGAGACGCGCGTCGCGGGGCCGGCGTGGATCGCTTTGCCGGCAGGCGTCGTCGCGACGCGGCTCCGCGCCCGGCGCGTGGCGTACGCTCCGCTCACGATAGAGTCGCGCGTCGCAGAGCAGACAAGGCATGAAAACCATTCCGCCACAGTCGGGACAGCGTCGCGGTGGACCTTCGTCACGGCGGGCCAGTATTTCTGCCAGACGCTCCTCGGGGTGCGGCCTGGGCTGTCGTGTGCCGTTGGCAATCCGCGCGACGGTCGAGTGACTCACCGCCGTGCGTCGCGCGATCTCGCGACGCGAGTACTTGCCCAATGCCAACAGCCGATCGATTTCACGTTCCGTTTCTTCCGCGATCATGCTTCACCCCCGACCGGTCATGCTGTGAGCCCACAGCGAGAGCGGGTTTATTGATGGCTGCGTTGTCAATGAGCCCTTCGCCGCGGCGGTGACAGCTGGAATGCCGGCCTCCCGCTGGTCGGCCTGGTTCATTGGCTGCGCAGGGCTCAATAGAAACCCCCTTCGTCAAAATCTCCTTCACGCGAATCCCCTTCACCCGAGCTCCGGTCCCAGTAGGTCGCCGGATCGACCTGGTGGTTCAGGTCTTCGTCGTTGCAGAAGACGTCCCAGATCTCGTCGTTCACCAGCCGCGGGTCGATTTCGTCATCGAGTGAAGGACAGTGATCGGGCCGCTGCGGATCCGACGCGCTGCCACGGCAGCCCCCGGCACTCTGGCGCCGCTCGTGGGCGGCCTCCGTCTGGCGGTCGGTCACTTCGCGCCCCGAGATCCGCGGCGGCCCGGACTTCTTGCCGGCGTCTCTTCTTGGCCTGTGGGCAGCCATGCCTGCTCCCTTTCAACTTCAAGTGGCTCTCACCGCGGAACTTCATCGGGTCGCCCTGGCCCGCGGACGAACGACCGATTCCCTCCGGTCGCTTCACAGCTCTTTGCAGAACAGGTGTAAAATACATGAAAATTTGGTCGAAATTCAAGTACTTTTTTTGTTACAATATCCTCAACTGCTTCGTGGCCACTGATGCGTCCTGCGCGACAGGAGATCGTGTCGAGACGCCACGCTCGCTGGGTCATCCCAGTCTCCAGAGGTTCATTGGTTCTTCCGCGAGGGCGATTCCTTGACGCTGCAACGATACGATCCTGACCGGCTCGACCGCCTCTCGTTACGACTGCTCGATCTGGCCGCCATGTTTCGCGCGATGTCCAACGAGGCTCGTGACGCCGAGATTGACGAGCTTCGTCTGAACGACCGCAAGACGAACGAGTGGCTCAGCAGCCTGGAACAGTGGGCTTACGAGTCGGACGGCAAGCTGCGGGCCTTGCTGGTCAAGAAACGGGGCGAGCGGCGAGCCGCCAGCATGGAACAGCGGCGTTGAGTCGGACGGTCGCCCGCCCGCGAGAGGCGATGTCGGGGGCCCGCCATGTGGGGTGCCGCGCGCTCGGCGCGGACCGCCCGCCGTGACTTTGTCGGTTGCGCCAGCGGCGCCCGCGCACGACCGGAAGACTCGCCCGATTCTTCGCTAGCGATTGCGCCGGCACCGTCGAGTTTGCGCACGGCTCATCTCAGTTCGCCTGCGAAGAGTCTGAGTTTCCTGCCGCAAGAAGGCGACGAGGAGCTTCCGCTGGAGGAGCGGTCCCGAGAATGTCGAAATCAGGAGGCGGCACGGATGATCGAGCCCCAGGCAGGAGGCACTTCGTCGGACCCCGATCACGAGCAAGCGAACATGACTCCTGACCTGATCAATGCCACTCTTGGAATCACGTACCTGGCACTCTGGACCTTCATCGGCGGCGTGATGATCCGGCATCAGGCGAGCTAGCCGAAGGGCGAGTTCGCCAGCAACTCGGCAAGGTGCGCCCGGCGCTGCGGTGAAAGCCGAGGCCGCTGAGCGTAGCGGTCGCTACGCCCGCTCGACGACACGGCGTCGCAACTGCTGCAAGAATAGCGCGCCGGCAGCCAACAGAGCCAAGGCGTACGTCGCCGGTTCTGGAACTGCTCCGCCGCTGCCCGTCGCGGTGCCAGTGCCGCCGCCGTCATCCGGCAGGGAAACCGGCGCTTTCGTATCGCCGACATTGAAGAACCCGCCCAGGGCTTTCTCTTCCTCGTTGACGTACCAGGCATCGAAGAGCATGTCGAATTCCAAGTCGTAGTGTAGCTCGGCGACGTTGAAGTGATTCATCGCGGGCATGTTCAGCCCGGTCCATCCGGTCAGCGGCACGGTCGACGCGTACCCGTTGGGGTTGTTCAACTCCATCGTGGCCGCGACCCACTCGAAGCCCCAGCCATCCACGCCGCTGGCATCTTGAAGGGTAAAGGGATCGATCCCCGCGGCGACGTTTTGAATGTCGGTCAGGGAGATGCCTCCGTTGTAGCTACCTCCACCACTGCCACCGAGATAGCTTCCTCCGCTATCGTCGCGATACGTGCCGTCGGGGTTGCGGAACTCGAGATCAGTGAGGCTCAGCGTGGCGACCAACCACGGCTCGGGACCGTTGATACCCGCATAACGCTCCATCGTGCCGGAGATCACGGCATCGCCGGTAATCTCGTCGATATAGAGCGACATGTCGACGAACCGCCAGTTGGTGAGCGGGTGACTCATGTGAGTCCAGTTCCCGACAATCGGATCGCCGATCGAATTGCCCAGGTAGAGTCCTCGGCTTCCATAGCCGTACTCGGCCGTCCGGCCGAGTTCGCCGAGCCCCAGCGTGATGACCGCTTCGGCGTGACGGGTGGCGGAGAGCAACAAGAGCAGCAAGACGCTCAGCGCCGTGAGTGCGCGATAGGTCGAACTCGCCGGCCGGTCGAACGCGCCCCGCGGACGAGTCGCGACGGGACAGCGCCGCTTGCGGTCGACGGGGGGCACAACTTCAGCCGGGGAAGCGCCGCCTACTCTGGGGGAGTCATTCAATGATGCAAATACTTCAAACATTCGAACTTTCCACACAGCGAAACGCGGGCTCAAGCGAGCTCACATTTCGCGAGAGTTATGGTCATTAGCTCCTCGTTTCGTCGGTCTGTTCGAGAGACGACTTCAGTTCGAATCGGGTGAAGTCACGTCGGACGCCGCTAGCTTCTCACTGATGGTGTGCCTCTCGGATGGGGCGCCTCCCTTGGGGCGCCTTATCTAGGACGACTCCGACTTGGTGACGTTTCCTTTCCATTTGCCGTCGACGGGCTTGCTGTCGATGAGCGACTCGCTTGTCGTTCTTCATCCAAGCGCATCGCCTCTTCGAAGACCTCGGTCAGGTCGACGTTGTCGACCGCGCCGGGCAAGTAGAGCCACACGCCAAGCTGCCTGGCCCAGATTTCTTCGGCGACGTTCCCCTCATTGCCGCAAAGCACGAGAAGAATGCCCGGCTGCCGTGCCGCCCTTTCGGTGGACGTCTGCAGCGGGACGGCCGTCGAACCGTCCGGGGTTTCTAGATCGAAGATGATGAGATGTTGGCCCTCGAACATGCGAGGTCCCGCGGCGATCTGTTCCTCGCCACACTCGACCGCATCCCAACCCGCGGATTGGGCGGCCTGCACGAGGAATTGGCGCCGCGTCGGTTCGAGGCCGAAGACAAGACAGCCCGAACGCTTCGGTGAGGATTCCGCAAAGCCGGATTCCTCCCGCTCGGAGGTACGGTCCCCTCCTACTGGCTCGTAAGTAGGTTTCATAAAAGAATTACTCCGTCCGCAACGTTCGGGACATTAGCTATTCCTGGCTACGACCAATGGCACGCGGCGCGCGACCCACGGCGGGCTCGCAGTCTTCGCACGCGATCGTTTCAGACAGTTGCAACGTCTGTGCCAGTTGCGCAGGACGGCCCGCCAAGTGCCGTCCTAACCCCAGGCGGGTCCCAGATTTGCAAAAACCTTCACGTTTCAGAAACGCCATTGGCCGGCTCGCGACAGGCGGCTTCGGCTATGCCATTTTGGTAGAGGCGCTCTACCATTTTGGCCCTCTCGGTGTGCGAAATTGAAACGCGGCGGCGACCCTCGCACATCGACCGACGGCGGGTCTCGGGGCCTCGAAGCAACGGGGCCTCGAAGCAACGGGGCCGTCCCGCGCGAAGTAGCCGCCCCGGACGACTCAAGAGCCGTAGCCGTCCGGATGGGCCTGATGCCAGCGCCAGGCACTCTCCACGATCTGCCGCACGTCCGGCATTTGAGGCTGCCAGCCCAGCTCGCTGCGGATCTTGTCGCTGCCCGCGATAAGCGTCGCCACGTCGCCGTCGCGACGCGGGCCGACGTGAGCCGGGATCGGATGTCCTGTTATCTGGCGGGCCGTCTCGATGATCTCGCGCACCGAGAATCCGCTGCCGTTGCCGAGGTTGTACTGGCAGCTTCCTCGTTCCAACGCCCGTAGGGCCAGCACGTGGGCCTGGGCCAGGTCGACCACGTGAATGTAATCGCGGACGCAGGTTCCGTCCGGCGTCGGATAGTCGTCCCCAAAGATCGTGATGTCGTCGCGCTGGCCCAGGGCAACCTGGAGCACCAACGGAATCAGGTGATTCTCGGGCTCGTGATCTTCGCCCAATCGCTCGGTGGCCCCCGCGGCATTGAAGTAGCGCAGCGACGCATAGCGCAGACCCTGGGTCGCGTCGAGCCAGGTCAAAATGCGTTCCAGAATCGCCTTCGATTCGCCGTAGGGACTGCCCGGCACAATCCGCTCCGACTCGGTAATGGGTAGCGATTCGGGATTGCTGAACAGATTCGCCGTCGACGAAAAGATGAACTTCTTCACCCCGGCCATGTGCATCGCCTCGAGCAGATTGAGACCGCACGCGACATTGCCGCCCAGATAGAGAAACGGCTTCTCGACCGACTCGCCGACCGCGGTGCGTGAAGCGAAGTGCATCACGGCGTCGATCTCGTGGTCTTCGAACACGGCATCGATCGCCGCCCGATCGACCAGATCGCCCACCACCAGCGTCGCCTCTTCGTGCACGGCGGCGCGATGGCCTTGCGAGAGATTGTCGAACACGACGACCCGCTCTCCCGCCTCGATCAATTGCTCGACCGCGACGCTGCCGATGTAGCCGGCGCCACCGGTGACCAGAATTGCCATGACGTTCGCGACTCCAAGTTTCGTCCGCGGCCGAGGTTGCCCGGATTCTCCCATCTCGACCCGCGGCGGCCAATCAGGTGGGGTGTGTCGAACCGGCACAGAAACGGCAAATTCTGGCAAATTATTGGGTTACGAGCTATACACTTGCCGCCACAGCTATGGTCTAATAGATGTTCAAGAGTCGATGGACCGGCTCAGCCCCCCCCGCAGGCCCCGCCGTGGGCCTCACCGTTTTCCCGCCGATTTAAGACGACACTTTTCGGAGTCGCCTCAAGATGTCCCACGCCTTGAGACCGCTGTTCGCGCTTGCCCTGATTGCCGCTTTGCCGGCGTCCGTCACCGCCGCCGAGTTGCCAGAACACGTCGATTTTGTTCGCGACGTGCAGCCGATTTTGGAGGCCAGTTGCTACGACTGCCATGCCGGCGGAACCGCCGAGGGCGGCATCCGCTGGGACCGCAAGTCGGCCTTCATCGGAGGCGACTCGGGCGAGGTGGCCGTTGAGCCTGGCCAACCGGAGGAGAGCAGCCTGATCGCCCGGGTGCGCGGCGAGGACGAGCTGATGCCGCCGGAGGACGAAGGCGAGCCGCTGAGCGAATCTCAAATCGCCCTCTTGGAGCGCTGGATCGAGCAAGGTGCCGAGTGGCCCGACACGGCCCAGGCCGTCGACGAGGGACCCCGGCACTGGTCGCTGATCAAGCCCGAGAAACACGCGCTGCCGACGACCGCCCACCAGGATTGGGTCCGCAATTCGATCGACCCGTTCGTCGCCGCCCGCATGGAAGCCGAGGGACTGAAGCCTTCGCCGGAGGCCGACCGCTACACATTGGTCCGACGTCTCTACCTCGACATCATCGGCATTCCACCGACCCTCGATCAGGTCGATCGATTTGTCAACGACCCGCGACCCGACGCCTACGAGCGACTGGTCGATCGCTTGCTCGACTCGCGGCACTATGGCGAACGTTGGGCCCGCATGTGGCTCGACCTGGCCCGCTATGCCGACACGCAAGGCTACGAGAAGGACAATCGTCGCACGATTCATCGTTATCGCGACTGGGTCATCGGTGCCTTCAATCGCGACCTGCCGTTCGATCGCTTTACGATCGAACAGATGGCCGGCGACATGCTGCCGGTACCGACCACCGAGCAATACATCGCCACGGCGTTTCATCGCAACACAATGACGAATACCGAAGGCGGTACGGACGATGAAGAGTTTCGCAGCGCCGCCGTGGTCGATCGGGTGAACACGACGGGCCAGGTCTGGCTCGGTCTGACGGTCGGCTGTGCCCAATGTCACTCGCACAAGTACGACCCGATCACGCAGCGCGAGTATTACGAGCTGTATGCCTTTCTGAATCAGACGGCCGACAACGATCAGCCCAACGAGGCGCCCGTGCTGTCGAGTCCGCTGGGCGAGGTGATCGGTGAGATCGACGCCCTGTTGGTCAAGATCGCCAGGCAGAAGCGGGCCCTGGCCGAGTATCGCTCGGCGGAGCTTGCCGCCGCGCAAACGGCCTGGGCGACGCAGCTGGCCGAGCAAGGTCCCAGCCCACCGCCGAAACTGTCGACCTGGCAATTCATCGGACCCTTCGTTGCCGAGAGTTACGGCGCAGCACTGTCCACGAGTTTCCCGCCGGAACAGGAAATCGACCTCACCCAGACCTACGACGACGGGCAGCTCCGCTGGGAGGCGAAGCCGGAATACGTCGACAACAAGGTCCACGAGCTGAGTGGCGACTACTCGTCGTTCTACTTCTATCGCACGATCGAGGCCTCCGTGCCGGGGCCGTTGGATCTCTCCTTCGGCAGCGACGACAGCATCAAGGTCTGGCTCAACGGACGAGTTGTCCACGACAAGCAGATCGGCCGCAGCGCGTTTCCCGATCAGGATCGCATCTCGGTGCAGCTCCGCCAGGGCGAGAATCAACTGCTCGTGAAGATCGTCAACGCCACCGGCAAAGGCGGCTTCTTTTTCCGGGCCCTGGGTGGCGAGCTGCCGAAGAACGTCGTCGAGATCGCCCAGAAATCGCCCGAGAGCCGCACGACGGACGAACAAGACGCGCTGGCCGCCTACTACCGCACGATCGCGCCGCTGCTCAAGCCGCTTCGCGACCAGTTGTTTGAGACCGAATCGCGTCTGCAGTCGTTGCGAGCCAAGAGCGGCGGGCCGACCACGCCGATCATGCTGGAGCTGGAAGACTTCAAGCGTCGCGAAACGCACGTCATGGTCCGCGGCAGCTTCTTGACGAAGGGTCCGCGCGTCGAGCCAGGCGTACCGGCGTCGCTGCATCCCTTCCCCGAAGACGTGCCGCGAAACCGACTCGGCCTGGCCTATTGGCTGGTCGACAAGAACAACCCGCTCACGGCCCGCGTGATGGTCAACCGCTTCTGGGAGCAGATGTTCGGGCGCGGTCTGGTCGCCACGAGCGAGGACTTCGGTACCCAGGGCGTGCCGCCCACGCATCCGGAATTGCTGGACCGGTTGGCGATTGAATTTATGGAGCAGGGTTGGTCGATGAAGAAGCTGGTGAAGCACATCGCCATGTCGGCCACCTATCGACAGAGCTCGCATACGACGCCGGCCCTGATGGAAAAGGATCCCGAGAATCGATGGCTGGCCCGCGGCCCGCGGTTCCGCTTGGAGGCCGAAATGGTCCGCGATCAGGCCTTGGCCTCGTCCGGTCTGTTGAGCCGCAAGATGTTCGGCAAGAGCGTCATGCCGCCGCAGCCGCCCGGTGTGTGGCAAGTGGTCTACAGCGGCGACAAGTGGGAGACGAGCGTGGGCGAAGATCGCTATCGTCGCGGTCTGTACACGTTCTGGCGCCGTACGAGCCCCTATCCTTCGATGATCGCCTTCGACGCCACGAGTCGTGAGATCTGCACCGTCAAGCGAACCCGCACGAATACGCCGCTGGCCGCTTTGGTGACGCTGAACGATCCGGTCTACGTCGAGGCGGCTCAGGCGCTGGCCCGCCGGGTCGTGGAAGACGGCGGCTCGAACCTGGAAGACCGCGTGACGTTTGCGTTTCGTCGTTGTTTGGTCCGACCGCCGCGCGCGGCCGAGTTGAATCGCATCGTCGCGCTTTACGAAACGGAGTTGGCTCACTATCGCCAGCACCCCGAGGAAGCCAAACAAATGGCAACCGACGTGCTGGGCGAGGCACCGGCCGAAATGGACGTCGTCGAGCTGGCCGCCTGGACCGTGGTGGCCAACGTGCTGCTGAACTTGGACGAAACCCTCACCAAGGGATAAACGCTCGACCGGGTCGCGCGGAAGCGTGAGCCCGCTCGCCGAGGAACCGACATGAACGTTTTCCAGAAACAGTTGCAAGGCATTACGCGTCGCCACTTCCTGCACGGCGGAACGGCCGGACTGGGTGCCATCGCCCTCTCGTCGTTGCTCGCTGGCGAAAGAGCCCAGGCGACGCCGACCGAGGCGGGTCCCGGCCCGCTGTCGCCGCGGCCGAGCCATCATCCGGCCCGGGCGAAGAACGTGATCTACCTGCACATGGCCGGTTCGCCTCCGCAGCAAGAGCTGTTCGACTTCAAGCCGAAGCTGCGCGAGCTGAACGACCAGGACTGCCCCGACGAATTTCTCGAAGGGGAACGCTTCGCCTTCATCAAAGGCCACCCGCAGCTGCTCGGTTCGCCCTACGAATTCGCCCACCACGGCCAGAGCGGCCTGATGCTCTCCGAGCTGCTGCCGAATCTCGGTGAGGTGGCGGACGACTTGTGCGTGATCAAATCGATGTGGACCGACCAGTTCAATCACGCCCCGGCCCAGCTGATGCTCTACACGGGCACCTCGCAGTTCGGCAAACCCTCGATGGGTTCCTGGGTCACCTATGGCCTAGGCAGCGAGAACCAGGACTTGCCCGGCTTTGTCGTGCTCGTCTCCGGCGACAAGGTTCCCAGCGCCGGCAAGAGTGTCTGGGGCAGCGGTTTTCTGCCGAGCGTCTTCCAGGGCGTTCAGTGCCGCACCTCCGGCGAACCGGTCCTCTATGTGACCAACCCCAAGGGCATGGATCGTGCCGGCCGCCGTCGCAGTCTCGATGCGATCCGCGACTTGAACGAGATGCAGCTGGCCGAGGTCGGCGACCCCGAAACGCTGACCCGCATCGAACAGTACGAGCTGGCCTATCGCATGCAGGTTTCGGTTCCCGAGGTGATGGACATCTCGAGCGAGTCGGTCGCCACACACGCCATGTACGGCAGCGATCCATCGCAGCCGTCGTTCGCCAATAACTGCCTGTTGGCGCGGCGGATGGTGGAAAGCGGCGTCCGTTTCGTCCAGCTCTTCGACTGGGGTTGGGACGTGCATGGCACCGGCAAGACCACCGACCTGATCTCGCAGCTGCCGAAGAAGTGTCGGCAGACCGAACGGCCGATTGCCGCCTTGATCACCGACCTGAAGCAGCGCGGGTTGCTGGACGAAACGCTGATCGTCTGGAGCGGCGAGTTCGGACGCACCCCGATGAACGAGAAACGGGACAACTCCAAGTTCCTCGGCCGCGATCATCATCCGCACTCGATGAGCATGTTCATGGCTGGCGGAGGCGTGAAGGGCGGCTTCAGCTACGGAGCCACCGACGAGCTCGGCTACTTCGCCACCGAAAACCGCATGTTCGTCAACGATCTGCAGGCCACGATCTTGCATCTGTTGGGGCTCGATCCTTACGAGTTCCACGTTCCGTATCAGGGACTCAAGCAACGGCTCATCGGACCGACCGAAGATCCGAAGATTCACCACGATCTGATCGCCTAGAATTCGCCGAGCGGTCGCTTTCGACGCGGCGTTTGAGTCATCCTCCTGTCCGCGAGGGCCGTCGCTGTGTCGTACCTGCTGGCCCTCGATCAAGGCACGACCAGTTCGCGGGCGATCGTCTTCGATCGCGAGGCCCAAGTCGTCTCGGTTGCCCAGCGCGAGTTCGAGCAAATCTTTCCGCAGCCCGGCTGGGTCGAACACGATCCCGAGGCGATCTGGCGATCGCAACGGGACGTCGCTCGCGAGGCCCTGGCCGCCGCGGATCTGGCCGCCACCGACATTGCCGCGATCGGCATCGCCAACCAACGCGAGACGACCGTCGTTTGGGATCGGGCCACCGGCGAGCCGCTTCATAACGCGATCGTTTGGCAGGACCGCCGCACCGCGCCGCTCTGCGAAAGCCTCCGCGACGAAGGTCGTGCGGCGCTGGTGCGCGAGCGAACAGGCCTGGTGCTCGACGCCTACTTTTCCGCCACGAAGGTTGCCTGGCTGCTCGACAACGTTCCCGGGGCCCGAGAGCGGGCGGAAGCGGGCCAGCTCGTCTTCGGCACCGTCGACAGCTATCTGGTCTGGAAGCTGACGGGCGGTTCGCACCACGTGACCGATCCGAGTAACGCCGCCCGCACGCTGCTGTTCGACATTCGCCAAGGCCGCTGGTCCGACGAGCTGCTCGAGTTGTTCGATATTCCGCGCGCGATGCTCCCGGACGTCGTCGCCAGCAGCGGTCAATTCGCCATCACGGTCTCCGATCTGTTCGGCGCGGCTGTCCCCATCGCCGGAATCGCCGGCGATCAACAGGCCGCTCTGTTCGGTCAACTCTGTCATCGTGCAGGCCTGGCCAAGAACACCTATGGCACCGGCTGCTTCATGTTGCTCAACACCGGCACGCAGCCGGTCGAGTCGCAGAACCAGCTGCTAACCACGACCGCCTGGCAGCTGGGTGACGAAACCACCTACGCGCTCGAAGGGAGCGTGTTCGTGGGCGGGGCCGTGGTGCAGTGGCTCCGCGACGGGCTGGGTATGTTCCAGTCGGCAGCCGACATCGAACCGCTCGCGGCCAGCGTCGCCGACACCGACGGGGTCTACTTCGTGCCGGCCTTTGCCGGACTCGGCGCCCCGCATTGGGACCCGCATGCCCGCGGCACCCTGGTCGGTTTGACCCGCGGCACGACGGCTGCCCACATCGCCCGCGCGGCGCTCGAGGGCATCGCCTTTCAGGTGGCCGACGTGCTCGACGCGATGCAGGAAGACGCCGCCCGCGCGATCGGCGACCTGCAGATCGACGAACTGCGGGTGGACGGGGGCGCCGCGGCGAATGATCTGTTGTTGCAGTTCCAGGCGGACATCCTGGGCGTGCCGGTGGTGCGACCTCGTGTCACCGAGACGACGGCCCTGGGGGCGGCGCTGTTGGCCGGTCTGGGTGTCGGCTACTGGAGCGACGTCGCGGAGCTGGCCGACCACTGGCAGCTGGAACGTCGGTTCGAGCCGTCGATCTCTCGCGACGTGGCTGCGGCCCGTCGCGAGGGCTGGAACGACGCGCTCCAGCGGGCGCGCCACGGCACACCCCACTAGGTGCGACGCCACGGCACGTTCGCCGCACGTTCGCCGCGGGTCGGTCGCCTTGTTGAGATGCGCACGGCGTCCTAAAATTCCGGCTGCGGCGGATGCGACTCTCCCGACGAGTCGATTCCGCCGCTTTGCGTTTTCCCGCCCGCTACCGCGTTCCCGAACAACCGCGACGTACGAAACAGGAAGCCCGCCATGCCCATCGCCACCCCGCAACAATATCGCGACATGCTCGACGCCGCGCAAAGCGGTCATTACGCCTATCCGGCCATCAACGTCACCAGCATGACCACCGCCAACGCCGCCCTGAAGGGCTTCGCCGACAAGAAGTCGGACGGCATCATCCAGGTCTCGACCGGCGGGGCGGCCTTCGCTTCGGGCCTGGCCGTAAACGATCAACCGCTGGGCGCGATCTCGATCGCCGAGCACCTGCACCGCGTGGCCGATCGCTACGACGTGCTCATCGCCCTGCACACCGATCACTGTCAGCCGAAGGTCGTCGACAGTTTCATGGTTCCGCTGATCGAAGAATCGGAACGCCGCTTTGCCGCCGGCGAGCCGACGCTGTTCAACAGCCACATGCTCGACGCCTCGAACTTGCCGCTCGAAGAGAATCTCGATCTCTCGGTGCCGCTCTACGAACGATTGGCCAAGCTGGGCATGATGCTCGAAATCGAGGCGGGCATCGTCGGAGGCGAAGAGGACGGCGCCGCCGGCAGCGAAGACACCCCCGCCGAGAAGCTCTACACCACGCCCGAGGACATGGTTGAGGTCTATCGACGCATGAACCCGATCGACGGCACCTACATGTTCGCGGCCACCTTCGGCAACGTGCACGGCTCGTACAAGCCGGGCGCGGTGAAGCTGCGGCCCGAGATTCTCAAGCAAGGTCAGGACGCGATCAAGGCCGAGTTCGGTGCCGATGCCCGTTTCCATCTCGTCTTCCACGGCGGCTCCGGCTCGGAAAAGAGCCAGATCAAGGAGACACTGCAGTACGGAGTCGTCAAGATGAACGTCGACACCGACACGCAATACGCCTTTACCCGACCGATCGTCGACCATGTGCTGCGCAACTACGACGAGGTGCTCAAGGTCGAGGGCGAAGTCGGCAACAAGAAGAAGTACGATCCGCGGAGCTACCTGAAACTGGCCGAAGCGGCCATGGCCGCACGGGTCGGCGAGGCCTGCGACGATCTGGAAGCGACCGGCAAGAGCCTGCTGGCAGCCGCCGTGGCGGTGTGATTCGCGACCGGATTGCTTGCGAGGTACCACCCGGTCTCTATAACCTCAACCCCGGGTTGGCGGTGGCTCTGTCGATGTCGATCGGGCTGCCGTGTCCAGGCTGGCGTCGCCATGCTCGTGGTGCAGCGCCGGGTGCCGATCGGGGTCTGGTCCAATTCTCGGCTCAACGATTCTCCACCTGCCAAAGAGGCTGACCGAGAACTTGGACCGGTCCCCCTGGTCCAGCAACCGCGTCTCAGCCCGCCGAGCCGCGAGAGCCCTTTTCGCACCCCGAGTTTTTTTCGCCGAGGGCCGAAATTCGCACCGAGGGTGAAAAAACTCGAACCGCTTTCGGCACTTTGCCTTACGGCAAACGCGCGAACACCCGCACCGCGTTGCTAAGTCGCTTGCGCGACAGGGGCTAAGGGTTGTTGCCAGGTCTTGGCCGGTCGAGGGTAAAAAACTCACGTCGAGAACTCCCTTCACGCTGGCTGACGAGCAGGCTGATGCCGCACGCTCGGGGTCTGGTCCAATTTTCGGCCGGTCGGTTCTCCCGCTCGAAATTCGTGGCGACCGAAAACTTGGACCGGACCCCTTCGTCGCGCACCCGACCCAACGGTTCAAAGTCAGGATGAACACGATCGACACGATCGAAGTTCCTCACCCGCGGACCCTCTTGTCCTTCAATCCTGTCATCCTGTGATCCTGTCCAGTTCGCTGCCCGACACCCTGCCCCGCGTGCGACTGCGCAAGAGTGGCAGCACGCTTCAATCTATCGCGGCACGGGCCAAGTTCAACGCCGCAAATGTGACACGCCCTGTCGCGGCCGCTAGAATGACGGCGTGATCAGAGTGCGCCACGCGGTTGCCGAACGCCGCCAGACTCGTCCGTGGGGCGCCTGCTTCACGTGGCCGCGGGGGTAGTGTCGAGATGCCGGAACTGGTCGAGCTGATCGAAGCGACGTTTCCAGACGTGCTCGTCACGGTGGCGATGGTGTTCGTGCTGGTGGGACCGCTGGCCTGGGCCATTGGCGACGCACAGCGGCGAGGCGAGAGCGGCGGGAGCGTGGCGATCTGGTTTCTGTTTACCGGGCCGCTGGTGGCCGTGTTCTGGCTGATGCTGCGACCGCCGCAGACGGCGCTCGCGCGCAGGCCGGCGGAGACGGACAATGCGGAAGAGGCGCTCTCGGTGGCAGCCAGCCTGGATCAAGACGGCGAGTGGGACGCGGCCGCGCGTTGGTATCGCGAGGTTGCCCGTCGCTGGCCCGAGCGGTCGGCGTATGTGTCGGCCTGTCTGGCGGAGATTCGCGAGAAGCGTTCGCTGGCCCGCGAGGCGTGAGTAGGTGGAGGGGGAGGCGGGCATCCGCACGGGCAGAGGAGAGGGTGAGTGGTATCCGTGGCGCGCAGCCTATGGAATCGCCGCGCGAGCCGCTCGGCCCCCTGCACCTACCATTTACGGCCGCTCAATGCGACAATGCGGTTCGCGCCGCAGGGCAACTCGCTCTCTTGAGAGAACGGGAGTCTAGGATTACGTCGGCGAGACGATTTCGTATCGCCCGAAGGAATGACACGTCGGATGGCCACGAAAGCAGCAACTGTCGAAATTCGACACGAGGACTACCTCCCGCCTGAAGTTGCGAACGTCGAAGATCCGCAGACCGCCTTGCCCGCCATCGCCAAGGACGCGGCGCTGGCGGGCTTGATCGAAACGGCCGTGCACGAGATTCCGACCCGGCACGATCTCTACTTGGGCGACGCGCGTGCGATGAAGCTGCCGCCCGAATCGGTCCACTTGGTGCTCACGTCCCCTCCCTATTGGACGCTGAAGGAGTACCGCGATACGGAAGGACAGCTGGGGCATGTCGTCGAGTATGAGGCGTTTCTGAAGGAGCTGAACAAAGTTTGGCGCAAGTGCTTTCGCGCGCTCGTGCCGGGCGGACGGTTGATTTGTGTGGTCGGAGACGTCTGTCTTTCGCGACGCAAGAACAACGGTCGGCACACGGTCGTGCCGTTGCACGCCTCCATCCAGGAGCAGTGCCGTGTCATCGGCTACGACAACCTGGCTCCGATCATCTGGCACAAGATCGCCAACGCCGTGTTCGAAGTCGAAGGGAATGGCTCGTCGTTCCTGGGTAAGCCGTACGAGCCGAACGCCGTGATCAAGAACGACATCGAGTTCATCCTGATGGAAAGAAAACCGGGCGGCTATCGGAGTCCTTCGGTTGCGACGCGGATCTTGAGCGTGTTGTCGGACGCGAACCATAAGGCCTGGTTTCAGCAGATCTGGACGGGGCTGACCGGCGCCTCGACGCGGGACCACCCCGCGCCCTATCCCGTCGAATTGGCAGAGCGATTGATTCGTATGTTCAGTTTCGTGGGGGATACCGTTTTGGATCCCTTTCTCGGAACGGGCACCACGACCGTGGCCGCGTCCGCGTCGGGGCGGAACTCGATCGGTTTCGAAATCGACGATGCCTACCTCCACTACGCCCTCAAGCGGATTCAGGATTCGAGGGATTTCTTTTCGAAGGCTCAGGTAGCCGTTCATGAAGGGAATTGAGCAGCGGCTCAAGCAGGCGATCCGGCACTTCTGGCGAACGCGCGATCGCCAGAATCAGACCCAGGGTGCGAAGACCGGTCGTCGCGACACAGGCGCCCGGTCGGCGGTGACCGGCGGAAAGCATCTCGACGGATTCGTCGAACTTTGCCGCGATATTCTGATCGATGCCGGACTCCCACAGGTCGACGTCCATTGGTCAAGCAAATTGCAGCTTCCCGGCTACTTCCGCGCTGAGAAGAAATGGGATTTGCTCGCAGTCGTGGACGATCAATTGTTGGCCGTCGTCGAGTTTAAAGCACACGTCGGCCCTTCGTTCGGCAACAACGTCAACAATCGCGCGGAAGAGGCAATTGGCAATGCGACCGACTTGTGGGCCGCCTATCGGGAAGGCGCGTACAAGCCTTCCGCGCGACCCTGGCTGGGGTACATGTTTATCCTGGAGGACTGCCCGGAGTCGAACTCGCCGGTCGACGTTCGCGAGCCCCATTTCGGCGTCTTCCCCGAATTCCGAAGCACGTCGTACCGAAAACGGTATGAAAGTCTGCTCACGAAGCTGGTGCGAGAACGCCTTTACGACGCTGCCTGTCTGCTGCTGACGCCAAGAGATCAAGGGCGTAATGGCAAGTATCGGGTCGCGTCCAAAGAACTAAGCTTTGCTGGGTTTGTGGCTGGCTTGGCCGGCAAGGCAGTCGCTTACTCGAAGAGTCGAGCCGCACCAAAACGACCCAAGTCGAACAAGAAGAGATAAGGGTCAACCGCGGGCAGGTCGGACGGCCGGTTGTTGGCCGCGGCGCTCCGTCTCATCCGACTCGAAATATCCGGATGGCTCTACCTCGGTTGCGGCGTCCTGCGGATGCTCTACGTCGTCGCGTGACCGCCGAGTTGCGCCCTACTTCTTCTCCGCCTGGGTCTCTTCCAGCAGCACCTCGACCGCCTTCACCAGCTGCTTGTCCTCGCCGGCGGCCATCGACTCGGCGTCGTTGAGCACCAGCACGTCCGGCTCGAGCTGAAAGTTCTCCAGGTAGCGGCCGTCGAGCGTGGTGATGCCGACCTGGGGAATGCCGAAGACCAGCGACGGGTCGATCTGGCCTTCCCACCAGACGGCCGTCGACGTGCCGGGCACCGGCGCGCCGACCAGCTTGCCGATCTTCTTGGTCTTGAAGGCCCAGGGGAAGAAGTGAGCGTCGCTGTAGTTGCCTTCGTTCTGCACGACCGCGACCGGTTTGGTCCACTTGTCGATCGGCTCGCCGCCCAGGTCGCCCCGCTGATGTCCGCGCGGCAGAAAGTAGCAATAGAGCTCGCCGTCGAGGAAGGTGGTGAGCCGCTCGTGCAGCCAGCCGCCGCCGTTGTAACGGGTATCGACGATCAAGGCCTGTTTGTCGTTGTTGCGGCCCAGCACTTCGGAGTAGACGCGGCGGAAGCTGGCGTCGTCCATGCCGCGGACGTGCACGTAGCCGATCTTGCCGCCGGAGACCTTTTCGCACAATTCGCGACGGGTCTCGATCCAGCGTTCGTAGAGCAAATTCGCTTCGCCGCTCTGGCTGGTCGGCCGGATGATTTCGTGATACTCGCGATCCTTCACCGGATCGTGCAGGGTGAGCCGCACCGGCTTGCCGCTCTTGCGATTCAGCAGCCGCCAGGGATTCACGTCGACCGCCAGTTGATCGCCGTCGATGTGGGTAATGATATGCCCGGCGCGAATTTCCGAATCGGCCCGATCGGCCGGACCGCGCTTGATGATCTCGGCGATCTTCAGTCCGACGCCGTCGTGTTCGACGTCGTAGAGCATGCCCAACGACGCCGTGGCGTCGCCAGTGCCGTGGCGACCGAAGTAACGGGCGCCGGTGTGCGAGGCGTTCAGCTCGCCGAGCATCTCGCTGAGCAGTTCGCGGAAATCGTAATTGTTGGTAATCGTGGGCAGAAACTGCTCGTAGTTGGCCTTCATGGCGGCCCAGTCGACGCCGTGCATCTCGGGGTCGTAGAACTTGCGGAGCGTCTGGCGCCAGATGTGCTCGAAGATGTAGGCGCGTTCGCGATCTTCGTCGATCTCCTGCTCGGCGCGGAAGGTGACCGGCTTCGCCGAGGCGCTGCCGCCGCCGAGGGCTCCGCCGACGCTGAGCTTCTTGATGCTGCCGCCCTGCAACATGAAGGCGCTCTTGCCGTCCTTGGTGAACTCGATGTGGCCGGTCCAACCGCCCAGCGACATCGCCTTGGTGGTCGAGCGATCGCGAAGCTTGACGACCCACAGCGACCACTTATCGTCGATCTTGGCCGCATAGAGCAGGTGTTCGCCGTCGGGCGAAAGGTCGTAACCGCCAATTGAGGCCGACATCAGCGTGAGGCGACGGAGCCGATTCTCGCGATCTTCCAGTTCGAACTTGATCGGCTCGACCTTGTCCTTGTCCTTCTCGTCCTTGTCATCTTTGTCTCTCTTCTCGTCGTCGTCCTCGTCGTCCTCGTCGTCCTCGTCGTCGTCCTTCTCATCGTCATCCTTCTCGTCGTCCTCGTCGTCCTCGTCGTCCTCGTCGTCGTCCTTCTCATCGTCATCCTTCTCGTCGTCCTCGTCTTCGTCGTCCTTCTCGTCGTCCTCGTCTTCGTCGTCCTCGTCTTCGTCGTCCTCGTCTTCGTCGTCCTCGTGATGGTCACCCT
>ERZ869936.1286-NODE-1286-length-18424-cov-4.318852_pt1 | contig 18424 bp, 21 predicted proteins | sample MGYA00520876_ERZ869936 | MGnify/ENA primary metagenome ERZ869936 (study PRJEB32218, sample SAMN09650985) | biofilter metagenome | isolation source: enrty point of leading RO module | place: Saudi Arabia: Thuwal, RO plant located on Red Sea | collected 2016-02-17 ...
GTGAGCGTCCGGTCAGGAAGTTCTTCGCCTGATTGACCAGCTCGTCGTAGTCGGCCTTGCCGACCCGCCCGACGCAGGGCGCCGCGCAGTGCTTGATCTGATACATGAGGCAGGGGCGCGTCCGGGTCGTGAACACGCCGTCGCTGCACGATCGCAACAGGAACGCCTTTTCCAGCGCCGTAACCGTGCGGTTGACCGCGCCGGCCGAGGCAAAGGGGCCGAAATAGGCGCCTGGGCGCGTGCGCGCACCGCGATGCTTCACGATCTGCGGAAACTCATGGTCTTCGGCAATCAGGATGTAGGGGAAGGACTTGTCGTCGCGCAGCAGGACGTTGAAGCGCGGCATCAAGCGCTTGATGAGGTTGCTTTCAAGTAGCAGCGCCTCGGTCTCGGTGTGCGTGGTCACGACTTCCAGGTCGGCCGTCGCCGCGACCATGCGTTGCAGGCGGTGCGGCAGGCGCGAGACCTGGGTGTAGCTTGTGACTCGCTTCTTGAGGTTGTTCGCCTTGCCGACGTAGAGCGCGTCGCCGCGCTTGTCGAGCATGCGGTAGACGCCTGGCGCGCCGGGCAGGGTCTTCAGCGCTTTGAGCAGCACTTCGATGCCGCGCGCGAGCTGGCCGCGCGGCGCCTCGGCCTCGTATTGGTCCTGGATTTCGGCGAGTTGCTCGGCGCTGAGTTGGCGCGCGCGTTCCTCCGGCCAGGATTCGCGCGTCGGCCAGGATTCGCGAGTAGGGCCGTCGCCGGGGTCTTCGCCGCGCGCCATGGCGGAACGCTTGCCGCCTTCGGAGCGGTCTTTGGCGGTGCGTTTTCGGGCGGCCGCGCGGCGCGATGTTTGCGTACGTTCGGTGTCAGTCATGCTCGAATGTTCTAGGACAGGGCCTTGGCGCCGACTGTCCCCGATTCGTGTGGATAAGGTTGTGGACAAGGCTCGGAATCGGGCCCGTCATCCTAGCGAAACCTTATGTTGTCTCGGTTTGCCCAATTTTTAGTCATAAACTGTAATTCATTGAAATCATTATATTAAACCAACTGGACTTGTGGCAGCTTTGTGAACCATTGGTCCCTGTGGCCAGTCAGCCGGGTGACCCGGCGCCGTCTTGCGGCCTGTGCAAAACTTACCACCACGGGCCGTATCGATTCTGAGATTCCGCAACATCTTAGCTGCCGCTGTGAAGGTTATGTTGCAGCCTTGCGACGGTGTTCGGCGCTGGGCTCAAGGCGCACACCGCGCCTCTCGTTGGGTACCGCCGCGCACATCGCTAACTTGTCAAGCGCGATCAGCGCAGCTCATTCCAAGGCGGGGTCCGCTTGCCCCGGTTGCGCCCAGCCCAGGTGTTGGCCGCCATCGAGCGCGATCATTTGTCCGGTCATCGCGGGCGCGGCCAGGATGAAACGCAGCGCGGCGCAGATCTCTTCCGGCGTGGTGCCGCGGCCGAGCGGCATCATCGCGCATTGCCGCGCGAACTGCGCATCGCTTTGCCGCGGGCTGGGCAAGGTCGGTCCGGGGCCGATGCCGTTGACGCGAATGCGCGGTGCGAGTGCCATGGCCAGCGTACGCGTCAAGGTCCACAAACCTGTCTTGGTGACCGTGTAGCTCAAGAAATACGGCGTCAGGTTCCACACGCGTTCGTCCAACATGTTGACGATTACGCCGCCGGCATCCTGGGGCAGTGCTTTGGCGAAGGCCTGCGACAGCACCAATGGCGCGCGCAGGTTGGGTTCCATGTGGCGGTGCCAGGACTCTTCGGACGCGCTCGCGGCGGTGTCCATCTCGAACACCGAGGCGTTGTTGACCAGGCAGCCGAGCGGGCCCAGGGCCTCGACCGCGCGCGGCACAAGTGCCGCAACTTCGGTCTCGCGCGCCAAATCGGCCTGGAGCACGACGGCAGTTGCGCCGCTGTCGCGCGCCTCGCGCGCCGTCGCTTCGGCGTCGTCCTTGGAGCTGTTGCAGTGAATCGCGACCGCCCAGCCCGCACGCGCGAGATCGAGCGCGATGGCCCGCCCGATGCGCCGCGCCGCGCCGGTGACAAGCGCGGCGCGCGGGTAGGATTCCGGGTGCGGTTTTCGGTGCACTTGGGCCATGGCTTCAAGCATGCAGAAGCCGTGCGCGGGGCACAAGCGTGCGCATGGCCGCTCAGGCGTGACCCATCGCCAAGGCCGAGATGCCGAGGTAGTGGCAGGCGATATAACCGGCATAGGCGAGCAGAAACAATGCCGCCATGACGCGGCCGAAGGCGCCGCACAGCATGGTCCAGCCGACGAAGATCACGGTCGCGCCCAGCATCACCCATAAGTCGAACCGGCCAACGCTCGCGGGCACGTCCAAGGCGCCGAACAACGGCACGATCCCCATGATGCCGAGGATGTTGAATAGGTTCGAGCCGACCACATTGCCCAAGGCGACATCGGAGTGGCGCCGATAGGCGGCGACAATGGCGGTCGCGAGTTCCGGCAGGGAGGTGCCGAGCGCGACCAAGGTCAGGCCAATGGTCGCTTCCGAGATTCCGAAGTTGCGCGCCAGATGGACCGCACCGGTGACCAGCAGGTGGCTGCCCAGAATCACGCCGACCAAACCGATGGCCAGGATCAGGATCGCTTTCGGCAGTGTCTTGACGCCGTCCCCGAAACCTTCGTCCTCCAGGGCTTTAGCCGCCGCGCGCGCATCCTTGCGCCCCGCGTAGTAACTGTAGGCGGTGAATCCCGCGAGCAGCATCAGCATCGGCAGTGCCGCCGCTGGGCCTATGGTGCCGGTCATCCCTAACGCGGTCAGGAGCACGGTCGCACCGAGAACGGCGATACCGTTCAAGTTGACGCCTTTGCCGTTGCAGGCGATGGGATAGATCATGGCGCTGCAGCCGACGATCAGCAGGATATTGGCGATATTGGAGCCGATCACATTGCCGATCGCGATGCCCGGGAAGCCGGATAGGTTGGCCTCCAGGCTGACCAGGAGCTCGGGCGCGCTGGTGCCGTAGGCGACGATGGTCAGGCCGATGATCAGCGGCGACACGCCCAGGCGCCGCGCCAGGTCGACCGCGCCCCGGACAAGCATCTCGCCGCCGAGGAGCAGCAGGCTGAGACCAGCCGCGACAAAGATGTAGTGCATTAAGATCGTCTCGGCTCCGACGGCCGCCAGCGTTCTGGCTTGACCGGGCGGCCCCAGGCCAAAGCGACCCGGAGACCCATGGTGACAGTCCCCAATACCGACACGGGCTGTCCGCGCGGCACTCCCTTACATGCGGGCCCGCGCCGTGATTTTCAATAAAACAAAGGCTTAATGTTTGGGATTGGGGCCAGGATTGGAGGCCGGGGGCGCCTGCCGGGCCCGGTCTCAGGCCTTGTCGCCGGGTTTGTCTGCCGGCTTGAGCGTCAGCGCCGCCGAATTCATACAGTAGCGCAGGCCGGTCGGCGCCGGTCCGTCCTCGAAGACATGGCCCAGGTGGGCGTCGCAGCGCGCGCACAAGACCTCGGTGCGGACCATCCACAGCGTGCGGTCGCTCTCGGTCGCGATGGCGTCGGGATTGGCCGGCTCGTAGAACGAGGGCCAGCCGGTTCCGGAATCGAACTTGGCTTTGGATTCGAACAGGGGCTGACCGCAGCACACGCAGTGGTAAGTGCCCGGCGTCTTGCTATCGTGGTATTTGCCGGTGAAGGCCCGTTCCGTGCCCTTCGCGCGGGTGACGCGGAACTGTTCAGGCGTCAACTGCCGCATCCACTCCTCGCGGGATTTTTCCACCTTGGTCTTGGTCGTGCTGTCGGTCATGTCGGTCGTCCCCACACGATACTGGCGTTAGATACCTGATATAGGCGAGGCCGCGCGCCCTGAACAGGTCTCGTGGACAGAGGTCGCCGCGATGTGATGGGGGGGAGGGGGGCGCCAGGCCGGAGAGGGGCCTTTAACGGCCTTCGAAGGCCGCCGGCATGCTATCGAGAACGGGACCCAGGTTGACGTCGCCGGCCTGGGCCTGCTGGACCAGGCTTTCGATCACGCCGGTGGTCGAAGCGCAGCGGCTGAGCGAGGTCATGACCGCCCATTCCAGGCCGGAGCCGACCTCCTGCCCGGCGAACTTGCGTTTGCCGGCCTCGCGCAGGGGCTGGCAGGCGTTGTGCAGTTCGTCTTCCAGCCAATAGAGCCGCTCGGCCAGGGCCGGGCGGGCCATTTCCAGGGAGGCCAAGGTGGTCGCCAGCTCGCCCTGAACGTCCTGCTGGCGCATATACAGGGCCTCGGCCTGCCTGCCCAGTGAACAGCCGCCGGCCGAGGCCAGCACGCCGAGCGCGGCTGCGGCGGGCAGGAGCCAGAGGGACCGGCGCTTCATAGGCCGATGTCGGTCAGGGATGCGAACATGTGACCAATTTATGCCCGCTTTATTGACGGCGGGTTGAATTCGGCATTTAAGTCAATTGTTTAACCGAAGGGAGCCAGGGCAGGCCCTTACCAGGAGTTGCGCAATTCGCGCAATTTTAGGAACACGGTTTTGGGGTCCGGGTGCTCCGGCAGGTCCGGAAACGCCTCGCGCAGGCGGGCGATCACGCTCGGCGAGGTCAGCCGGAAGAAGGTGTTGTTCTCCTTCGCCCGGGCCAGCGTGGTGACCATGGCCTGGGCCGGGTCCTGGGCCTCGGCCGTGCCCAGCAGGGCCTTGGCGGCGGCGTTGTCCGGCTCCCGGTCCAGGGTGAAGCGCAGGTTGTTGGCCAGGTAGTCGTGGCCGGGATAGACCTGGGTCGTGTCCGGCAGCTTGGCCAGCTGGCTGGCGAAGGTGTGATACAACTCGTTCGGGTGGCCGCCATTGTGGCAGTTGCCGGCCCCGGCGTTGAACAGGGTATCGCCGCAGAACAGGGCCGGCCGGTCGCTGTGCGAGAGCAGGCAGACGTGGCTCATGGTGTGGCCGGGGGTGTCCAGCGCCTCCAGCTCCACGGTCTTGCCGACCTTGATGATATCGCCGGCCGACAAACCCCGGTCCATGCCCGGAATCCGGTCCTTGGCGTTCTCGTGGGCCAGCAGCTTGGCGCCGGTCGCCGCGATCATGGCCTTGTTGCCGCCGGTGTGGTCGCCGTGCTCGTGGGTATTGAGGATCTGCGTCACGTCCCAGCCGGCGTCCTTGGCCGCGGCCAGGCACTTCTTGTGGTCCAGGGGATCGACGGCCAGCGCCTCGCCGGTTTCCGGGCAGGCGATCAGGTAGTTGAAATTGCGGTAGGCGTTGGCGGTCCAGATCTGCTTGACGATCACGGGCAAAAGTCTCCGGCTGCGTGTGTGGCGTTCGGTCCAGGCTAACGCTTGAGGCCGCCTTCGGCCAGGGCGCGGCGATTCACCCTTGCGTCGGGTCGGGCGAGACGCGGACGATCAGTTTGCCGAAGTTCTCGCCCCTGAGCAGGCCCATGAAGGCCCTGGTCGCGGCCTCCAGGCCGTCCACGAACTCCTCGCGTTAGGCGACGCGGCCCTCACGAATCCAGGCGCTCATCTCGTCCTGAAACTCCGGCTCCTGCGCGGCATAGTCCCAGACGATGAAGCCCTGAATCCTGAGCCGGTTGGTCAGCACGGAACGCATCAGCATTGGAACCTTGTTCGGCGCGGCCGGCAGGCCGGTCGCGTTGTACTGGGCGATCAGGCCGCACACGGGGATGCGCGCGAAGGGGTTGAACAGCGGCAGGACCGCCTCGAACACCGCGCCGCCGACGTTCTCCCAATAAACGTCCACGCCTTTCGGGCAGGCCTTGGCGAGCTTTTCGGCGAAATCCGCGTCGCGGTGAATCAGGCAGTCGTCGAAGCCGAGTTCGTCGCGCACGAAGTCGCGTTTGTCCGGCGAGCCGACCACGCCGACGACGCGGCAGCCCTTGATCTTGCCGATCTGTCCGACGGCGGAACCGACCGCGCCGGAGGCCGCGGCGACGACCAGCGTTTCGCCGGCCTTCGGCTGGCCGATGTTGCGCAGGCCGGTATAGGCGGTCAGGCCCGGCATGCCGAGAATGCCGAGCGCGGTCGAGATCGGCGCCTTGGCGGGATCGAGCTTGCGCAGGCCCTTGCCGTCTGACAGCGCATAGTCCTGCCAGCCTTGCTGGCCAAAGACCAGATCGCCGACCGCGAAGTCCGGGTGTTTCGATTCGACCACGTGACTGACAGCGCCGGCGGTCATCACCGCGCCGATCTCGACCGAGGCCGCGTAGGACTTCGTCGCGTTCATGCGCCCGCGCATGTAGGGATCGAGCGACAAATAGATCGTGCGCAGCAGGACCGAACCGGACCCGGGTGTCGGCACCGCCACTTCTTCAAGTTTGAAGTCGCTGTCCTTGGGCGCACCATCCGGCCGCGCGGCGAGCAGGATTCGGCGGTTGGTTTTTTTCGTCATGTCGTTTCCTTGAGCTGCGCCGCAAGTAAGGAGTTATGGCCCGCGCCGTCCGCGATAAGTGCCCTTGGGCTTGCCGGTCGGACCGCTGCGTTTGCCTTTGCGGCTTTTCGCTTTCGCGTCGGCCTTGGCGATCTGGCCGGCGAAACCGCTGGTTGAGCGGCCGTGCACGGCGCCAGGTGTGGGCAGTTCCATTTCCCGGCTTTCCAGGTGGCGGATTTCGTCGCGCAGGCGCGCGGCCTCTTCGAACTCCAAGTCGGCGGCGGCGGCTTCCATGCGCTTCTGTAAATCTGCGATGTGGGCGCGCAGGTTGTGCCCGACCAGATGCACGGTGTCCTCGTCGCCGGTATCGATCAGCACGTGATCGCGCTCGTAGATACTCTGCATGATGTCGCCGATCTGCTTCTTGATCGTCTCCGGCGTGATGCCGTTGGCGGCGTTGTAAGCCTGCTGTTTTTCGCGCCGGCGGTTGGTTTCCTCGAGCGCGCGGGTCAGCGAGTTGGTCATCTTGTCGGCATAGAGGATGACTCGGCCCTCGACGTTGCGCGCGGCGCGGCCGATGGTCTGAATCAGCGAGGTTTCCGAGCGCAGGAAACCCTCCTTGTCGGCGTCCAGGATCGTGACCAGCGCGCATTCGGGAATGTCCAGGCCCTCGCGCAGCAGGTTGATGCCGACCAGGACGTCGAACACGCCCAGGCGCAAATCGCGGATGATCTCGATCCGCTCCAGCGTGTCGATGTCGGAGTGCAGATAGCGCACCTTCAAGCCGGCTTCGTGCAGGTATTCGGTCAGGTCTTCGGCCATGCGCTTGGTCAGGGTCGTGACCAACACGCGGAAGCCCTTGGCGACCGTCGCCCGGCATTCCTCGATCAGGTCGTCGACCTGATGCTCGGTCGGGCGGATCGTGCACACCGGATCGATCAGGCCGGTCGGGCGGATCACCTGCTCGGTGAAGACGCCGCCGGTCTGCTGCAACTCCCAAGCGCCGGGCGTCGCCGAAACGAAGGCGGTCTGCGGCCGCATGGCCTCCCACTCCTCGAACTTCAGCGGCCGGTTGTCGATGCATGACGGCAGGCGGAAGCCGTATTCCGCGAGCGTCGATTTGCGCTGGTAGTCGCCCCGGTACATGCCGTGCAACTGCCCGATGGTGACGTGGGATTCGTCGACGAACAGCAGGAAGTTGTCGGTCAGGTATTCGAACAGGGTCGGCGGCGGTTCGCCCGCCTTGCGCCCGGTCAGGTAGCGCGAGTAGTTCTCGATCCCGGCGCAGGACCCGGTCGCCTCGATCATCTCCATGTCGAAGGTCGTGCGCTGCTGCAAGCGTTCGGCCTCCAGCGGCTTGCCGGCCTTGTTGAAGTCGTCGAGGCGCTCTTTCAGCTCCTCTTTGATCTTCTTGACCGCCTGCTGCAGGGTCGGGCGCGGCGTGATGTAATGGCTATTGCCGTAGACCTTGACCGAGTCGAGCGTCGCGGTCTTCTCGCCCGAGAGGGGGTCGAACTCGTGGATCGATTCGACCTCGTCGCCGAACAGGCTGACCCGCCAGGCGCGATCCTCCAAGTGAGCGGGAAAGATTTCCAGCGTGTCGCCGCGCACCCGGAAGGTGCCGCGCTGAAACGCCATGTCGTTGCGCTTGTATTGCAGCTCGACCAGGGATTTCAGCAGCTCGTTGCGGCGCGCGGTCTCGCCGGCCGCGATGGTCACGGTCATGCTGGCATAGGTCTCGGGCGAGCCGATGCCGTAGATGCAGGACACCGAGGCGACGATGATGACATCCTCGCGCTCGAACAGGGCCCGGGTCGCGGAGTGGCGCATGCGGTCGATCTGCTCGTTCACCGAGCTTTCCTTTTCGACGTAGGTGTCGCTGCGCGGCACATAGGCTTCCGGCTGGTAGTAGTCGTAATACGACACGAAGTACTCGACCGCGTTGTCCGGGAAGAAGCCCTTCATCTCGGCATAGAGCTGGGCCGCCAGGGTCTTGTTGGGCGCCAGGATCAGGGCCGGGCGCTGCAGGTGCTCGATGACCTGGGCCATGGTGAAGGTCTTGCCGGACCCGGTGACGCCGAGCAGCACCTGGTCGCGCTCCTGGCGCGCGAAACCCTGGACCAGCTCGGCGATCGCCTGCGGCTGGTCGCCGGCCGGGCGGTATTCGGAGGCGATCTTGAGCGGCCGGCTGGCCGCCTTGACGAAGGCCGGGCGCGGGCCGGCGATCGCGTCAGGGCCCGGGAAGGGTTCGACCAAGGGGGCGGACATGGCCCCTATATGCCCCCTTTTCAGGGGCCGTTCCAGACCTGCCGCCGGGTGCGCCGTGAACTGCGGCCGGTCTCCTGACATGCAAGCACAGGCCCTCTCTATCGAAGTCTCGAATAAGCTCAGTTTCGCAAATGCGAGCAAATTCCTGGATTTAATTGGTAAATAAAAGAATATATGGTTAATAAATGTTCATGAATATTGATGAATTCTTATCAAATGCTTTGACATTGTCTTAAAAGTTGCCATAATCCAGCCACGTTGTCGCGACATTGGGGCGGATTAATAGGCGGCAGGATGCCGCTGGGCCGAAACAACAAGGTCAGATCCGCACCGCGGTTTCTCCGATTTGGGAGGGGAGCGATGTCTGAAGCTCATATCAGGACGATTGGGGTTTTCAGTGTCCGCAAGGTTTTACGGACCGCAATCTGGACAGTGCTGGTGGTCTATGCCGCCTACCTGAGTTCTGCCGCCATGGCGGAGCCGGCGACCAAGGGCACGATGCTCGACCTGGCGCCGTCGGTCGGCCCGCTCGGGCTGCACGACATGGGCAAGGTGCCCGGCCTGGGCGGCGTCAATCGCGGCAAGGCCATGATCTTCGAGCGGCCGACGGCCGCCGATCCCCGGGACGAGCTCGCCTGTCTGGCGCTCAACGTTTATCACGAGGCGCGCGGCGAGCCCACCGAGGGCAAGATCGCGGTCAGCCATGTGGTCATGAACCGGGTTGCCAGCGGGCGCTTCCCCGACACGATCTGCGATGTGGTGCGTCAAGGCGGCGAAACGATCCGCCACCGCTGCCAGTTCAGCTGGTGGTGCGACGGGCGCAGCGACGCCCCGCGCAGCCAGGCCGACTGGGAGCTGAGCAACGAAATCGCGCTCAAGGTCTACTGGGGCCGCTCGGTCGATCCGACCGAGGGCGCGCTCTGGTACCACGCCGATTACGTCAGCCCGAAATGGCGTCACGACTTCGAGACCGGCCCCAAGATCGGCCGCCACATCTTCTACCGGACCGCCGGCGACGGCACCAAGCTGGCCAGCCGCACGATCAGCAATTAGGCGGCATCGGCTAAGAGCGACGAATCAACCCGGCGCCGACAAGCCGGGGTCAAGCGAAGGGTTGGGGTAGCAGGGAGAGAGCCCCGTTCAGGGGCCGATCGGAACCAGAGAGCGGCCGGGCGCGACACGCGGAAAGAAATTGCCTTTGCCAAGGAGGGCACCCGCGCGGCGCCCCGGCCGCCTCTGGACCAGAACGCTAATCAGACAATCAGGCTTTTAATTCCACCGGCTGGCCGTGTGGGGTGTCCAGGTAGGCGCGCTCCCAGGCGTCGCGCCGGGCCTTGAGGTCCGGCGGGGCGAGCAGGCCCTTGCGCGTCACCAGGCGTTCCAGGGCGGCCAGCCAGTGGGTGTAATAGGTATCTCCCAGGTCGGGGTCGCCGGCCGCCTGGGCCGCCTTGATCTCGGCGCCCAGGGTCTCGGCCCACTCGCTCCAGGTGAAGATCCCGGCCTCGGACAGCTCGACCGCGAGCGCGAAGGCCTGGGCCTCCCAGGGTTCGCGGAACACCGGCCCGGAGGGGTCGACCGGCTGCCCCGTCAAAGGGGTTTTGTCGGGCGCCGCCGTCATGCCGGGTCCAGGTAGTCGTCCCATAGGTCGACGTAGATCGCCTCTTTCGATGGGGCATCGGGGCCCCAGATCTCGCGGCCCTCGAAGCGCACGCTGTAGACGTGCTGCGGCTTCTTGCCGGTGCCGGCGGCGTTGGTGTCTGGGAACACCATGACCCCGTGGTCGCGGTCGATCCGGCCGGTCTTGCCGCGGATATAGCGCGGCGCCCGGGTGTGGCCGAGCGGGTTGAGGTTGCGCACCCTGACCGACTGGCCCGGCTTGAACTTGGCCGGCACATCGTCGGGCAGGCGCGCCGAATCGCCGGCGCGCAGGATCGGCAGAACAGTCTCGGCGGTCAGCTTGGGCATGGCCTCAGCTCTTCTTCGCCAGTTCGGCGCGGCGCGCTTCCAGCTCCTCGGCGCTGACCAGGCCCTTTTCGACCAGCAGGGTCTCGAGCCCGTGCAGCCAGTGCTCGTAATAGCTGGTGCGCAGGTACTCTCCGGGCTCCATGCGCTCGCGGGCATGGCGCGCCATGTCGATGTTCCAGGCGCCGTAGAAGCCCATGGCGACGGTCATGGCGAAGGTCCGGCGCTCCCAATCGGCGTGGAACACCGGCTCGTTTTTCTCGGCAACCACCGGCCCGAAGCCGTCCATGCCGCCCATGTCGTGCGCGCCGTTCATGGCTTCGCCCCCGGCGTCTTGGCCAGCCCGGTGCCGATCATGGAATCGCGGGTCACCAGGTCGGCGAGCGCCTCCTCGCTCAGGCCCTCGGTCCCTTTGGGCCGTTGCGGCAGGACCAGGTAGCGCAGCTCCGCGGTCGAATCCCAAACCCGGATCTCGATCTCTTCAGGCAGGGTCACGCCGAAGTCCTGGAGCACGCCGCGCGGATCGCGCACCGCCTTGGCGCGGTAGGGCGAGGCCTTGTACCAGACCGGCGGCAGGCCGAGCACCGGCCAGGGGTAGCAGGAGCACAGCGTACACACGACCATGTTATGAACCTCGTCGGTGTTCTCGACCACGACCATGTCCTTGCCCTGGCGGCCGTCGAAGCCGAACTCGGCGATGGTCTTGCTGGCGTCCTTCAGCAGGCGGGCCTTGAACGCGGGGTCGGCCCAGGCGCGGGCCACCACCTTGGCGCCGTTACGCGGGCCGACCTTGGTCTCGTAGGTGTCGATCAGGATGTCGAGGGCGGCCGGATCGACCAGGCCCTTCTCGACCAGAAGCGATTCCAAGGCCTTGACCCGCAAGGCCAGGTCGGAAGGGACGTCGCTGTGGTCGTGATCGTGGTCGTGCGCGCTCATATTGCCTCCTGGCTTTGGCGATTATTCATGGACCCGGCGGGCCCGGCAAGGCCGCCCTGGTTGCCGATCAATGTTCTTGCGCGCTGCGCTGCAATGAATAGGCTGATGCCACTTAAGGTAAAACGGACGAACGATGAGCCTGGGCTTGCACGAAACCCGCATCCGCCGGCAAAGGCGGGTGCGCTGGACCATTGCCAAGTGGGTGATCACAACCAGCGCCATCCTGGCGGCGGGCATCTTCGCTTATCGCACCGGCACCAGCCTGGCCGAGCGCGAAGTCGTCAGTCTGAACCGCGAGATCGAGTCGCTGAGCGACAAGGCGGCCGAGCTGCAGCGCCAGAACACCGAGCTTCAAGCCAACGAGATTCTGCTGCAGCAAAAGCTGCAACAGGCACAGGCGCGTTACGAAAAGGATGTGCCCCAAGGCCGCATGGCCGCGCTGCTTGGCCAAATGCAAGACAAGCTCTCGGCCGGCGTGAAGATGGAGCGTCTGGAGTTCCTGATCGCCAGCGCCGACAATCCGCGCGAATGCGAGGCCGAGCCGGCGACCAAACGCTTCCTGGTGCAAACGCCGCTGTACAGCGGCGCCAACGATTCGGTCAGCTTCGCGAACGGCACCATCACGGTCACCGCACAGGGCGAATCGGCCGAGAGCGACGGCAAGGTCGAGGCTTGGTTCGACCCGGCCAAGCCGGTCTCCGTGCGCTTTACCGCGGTCGGCGGCAAGGTCGACGAGGCGGCCGGCGTGCTGCCGGTCCATACCGCGATCGTGCATGGCGGCCACGAATACCGCTTTACTGCTGTCGCGGCCGGCACGCGCGGTTTCGTTCAGGTCACCGGCGACCGCTGCAAGTATCCGTGATACTGCCTAAGCGCTAAGTCACCGCATCTTGGGCGGGATATCCTTGACCTGCGCGGCGAAGGCGGCAACGTCTTCGGGCGAATATTTTAGATGCTTGCGTTCGGTGGAGGGCGCCTGGTTCGTCACGCAGACGCCGGTGCGCCGCGGGGTCGCCGGCCGGATCGGCCGGGGCACGAAGCCGCCGCCGCAGTTCGGGCACACGTTGTGCAGCTTGGTCTCCACGCAATCCGCGCAGAAGGTGCATTCGTAGCTGCAGATCCGCGCCTCGGTCGCATTGGGCGGCAGGTCCTTGTCGCAATATTCGCAGTTCGGCCTCAACGCGAGCATGGCGGCGACTCCTCGTAAATGGCTCGGCCGACAGTGATTCCAGACGGGGCCGGTCCGGGCAAGCCCGTGGCCGCCGTCACTGCACGGCGACAGGAGACTTGACACCTTGGGCGGGTTGGTGTTGCCTAGGGTCAGCGCCGATTTGATGCTTAGCTTGCGGGCGCTTTAAAAGTGCGGCTAAAGCGAGCGGTGTGGACCGCCCGGCTTGAAACCGCGGCGGTTTTTTTGTGCGCGCGGCGACCCAGCCGGTGCGCGCCGAGGGAGGGAGCGATGGCGAACGGCGATGGCTACGCGGGCGATGTCAGCCCCAAAGAAGCCTGGGAAATCCTGGAGCGCGAACCTCAGGCGGCCCTGGTCGACGTGCGCACCAAGCCGGAGTGGGGCTTCGTCGGCGTCCCGGACCTGAGCGAACTGGGCAAGCAGGCACTCCTCATCGAGTGGCAGGCCTATCCCAGCATGCAGGTGAACCCAAGCTTCGCCGAAGACGTGGCGGCGGCGGGTGTCCCGAAGGACGCACCGATCCTGTTCCTGTGCCGCTCCGGTGCGCGTTCGCGCAGCGCCGCGCAGGCCTTGACCGCGCTCGGCTACAGCGCCTGCTACAACATCTCCGAAGGCTTCGAGGGCGGCCACGACGCCACCGGTCATCGCGGCACGGTTGGCGGCTGGAAGGTCGCCAAACTGCCATGGAAGCAGAACTAGCGCGGGAGGGGCGGCCATGAACGCCTTTAGCCCCACGCGAACCTACTACCGCGACGAGGGCGGACTCGGCAGCGCGGCGGAGTCCGTTGCACGGATCCCCGCGGCGGACGAGGCCGAGGGCGCCCATGCGCAAGCTACGAATGGCGGTGCAACGCCGCATGGCGATCGCATCTGGCGCGCGGTTCGCCTGGCCCGCTTAGGGCGGCACGGAAGATAGGACCATGACCATGCACGACGCGCTTCCCCCCACGCTGCCGATCGACGCAGAGTCCTGGCGGCCGCAGACCAAGCTGGTGCGCGGCGGCCTGACCCGCAGCGCCTTCGAGGAAACCAGCGAGGCCATGTTCCTGACCTCGGGCTACGTCTATCCCAACGCCGAGGAGGCGGAGGCCGCCTTCAAGGGCGAGATCGCGCGCTATCAGTACTCGCGCTACGCCAACCCGACTGTGACGATGTTCGAGGAGCGTCTGTGCGCACTCGAAGGCGCCGAACATTGCCAATCGACATCGAGCGGCATGGCCGCGGTCTTCGCGTCGCTGATGTGTCAGCTCAAGGCCGGCGACCGTGTGGTCGCCTCGCGCGCGCTGTTCGGTTCCTGCCATTTCATCGTCGCCGAGCTTCTGCCGCGCTACGGCATCGAGACCGTGTTCGTCGACGGCACCGACTTGAACGCCTGGGAGGCCGCGCTCGCCAAGCCGGCGCGTTGCGTGTTCCTGGAAACGCCGTCCAATCCGACGCTGGAGATCATCGACCTCGCCGCAGTCGCCAAGTTGGCGCGCGCCGCCGGTGCGCGCGTTATCGTCGACAACGTGTTCGCGACGCCGATCCTGCAGCGGCCGCTGAACTTTGGCGCCGATGTCGTCGTCTATTCGACGACCAAGCATATCGACGGCCAAGGCCGCACCCTGGGCGGCGCGATCCTGTGTACGAAGGCCTTCTTCAAGGACCATTTGCAGCCCTTCGTGCGCCACACCGGCCCGGCCATGAGCCCCTTCAACGCCTGGGTCCTGGTCAAGGGTTTGGAGACGCTTGCGCTGCGTGTCGAGCGCCATTGTCAGAACGCGCTTGCGCTGGCGCAATTTCTGGAAAAGCAAAGCGGCGTCACGCGCGTGATCTATCCGGGGCTCGAGTCGCATCCGCAGGCCGACCTCGCGCGCCGGCAGATGAGCGGCCAGGGCAGTACCATCGTCACCATCGATGTCGAAGGCGGCAAGGCGCGCGCCTTCCGCCTGATCAACGGCCTGCGCCTGATCGACATCGCCAACAACCTGGGCGACGCGAAAAGCATGGTGACCCATCCCGCGACCACCACGCACCAGCGCATGAAACCGCATGAGCGCGCCGAGATCGGCATCACCGACGGCATGATCCGCATCTCGGTCGGCCTGGAAGACGTTGAGGACCTGAAAGACGACCTCACCCGCGCGCTGAAGGTGTGAGGGCGGGCCAGCGGGGGATAGGCCCGGCGGTCAATCGCCGACAAAGGCGATCAGGCGCCCGCAAGTTGCCGCGCCGATCCAGCAAATCAAGGACACGGCGGCGTGCCGGACCAGGACGCGGTCGCTCGCGGATTCGAGCAGAAACCCGTGCGCACGGTGCAACGCGAGCGCGGAGAGAAGGCCGACCGTGACGAATGCAAGCTTCGCCTGGAGCACGCCGATGCCTGAATATTCGCGCGCCCGCACCGAGAACAGGATGAATCCAGCGGTCACGGCGATGGCGAGGCCCGTTGCCGCCACCGGCACCAGGACCCGTACCAGGCTGTCGCGCGGAACATCCGGCCACAACCCGAGAAAACGTAGGTTCAGCGGCACGATCGCGCCGATGAGGAGCGCGATGCCCAGGATATGCGCGCCGTTGACGGCAGCATAGCCCCAGCGTGAAACCCGCAGCATCTCCGCGAGAGCCGTGCCCTCGAGTGCCGCAAGTGCGGCCTCCACGGTCTCAGTCGCGGCCCGGATAGAGAATGAATTCGCGCTCGCCGAGATAGAGCCGTTCGGCTTTCAAGCGCTTTTCGGAAGGGTCGGCGGCGGGCTCGCCGACGGCGCGGATCTCGACCCCTTCCTTCAGGTCGCCGTCCTTCAGGCCGGCCCGCTCGTTGCGCCAGGGCTGGCCGACCTCGACGGTCCAGACCTCGCCCTCGACATCGACCTCGAGGATGCCGTGCGGATTGCCGAGCCGGGCCGCCTTGATGATGCCGACAAGGTCGATATTGCCGCCGGTCGTCCAGCTCCATCCGTGATGAGCCCGCGTCGGCCCCGGTTGTAGGACGAGGCCAAAGGCTATGCCCAAGACTGCGAGCGATCCGATCAAAAGACGGCTCATTGCTATCCTCCGGTGCCCGGTCCGGGCGCGTGTCATTCAAATCTTCCCCATTCACTTTGGCGCGGATCGGCGCCGAGTCAATCCGCGCGCGGCGGCGCCCGCCGGCCAATCCATGGCGGAAGCCGTGACAAACACTTCACGATTGCGTTAGGCGCCGGTGCGTCGGCCGCCGAGATTCTCACGCTGCACAATGAGCCTTTCGGCCGGGGATGCTTGGTCCCACCGGTTCGTATCAGGCTCGGGGCCGTTTGACCGGCGATCCAGTCCTGGGGCCCGGATTTGATCAAATCGGCCTGAGGTGGGATTTTGAAGTATACTCCTGGCGCCTGCCGGCGGCCGGCGCCCGGGAGCGTTCATTTTTGGGCCTGATTTCGACCATGGCACTGCGATCACAGATCGGCATCATCCTGCTCCTGGGGCTTGCCCTCGCCGGCGGCTGGATCTGGCTGTCCGGTTGGAGCGATCCGGCGGAATCGCGTGAGTCCGCCGGTCCGGCGGGAGTCGGTACCCAGGTTGTGGTCGAGGCCCTGAACTTGGCCGAGGACCGGGTGACTCTGCGCGCCGTCGGGACCGGCGAGGCGCTAAGGTCCGCCGCCCTGCACCCGGCGGTCGCGGGCGAAGTGGTCGAGGTGCTGTTCGAGGCGGAACAAAAAGTCGTGCAGGGCCAGCCGCTGCTGCGTCTGGACGACAAGCACGAGCGGCTCGCGGTCCGCCTGGCGGAAGTCGCCGAGAAGGAGGCGCAGCGTCAGGTAACGCGCTACGAGAAGCTGGCCCCATCGGGCACCGTCTCCACGGTTGCCCTGGAGGCCGCGCAAGCCGAACTGGAGAGCGCCAGCCTGCGCCTGGCCCAGGCGCGTGCGAACCTCAGCGACCGGACCTTGTTTGCGCCCTTCGACGGCGTCATCGGGCTGACCGAAGTCGACCCGGGCGATCGGGTGACCGACGAAACCATGATCGCGACCCTGGACGACCGCTCGTACATCCAGATCAGGTTCACGGTACCGGAAGAATATGCCGAGCGTCTTGCCGTCGGCGATACGATCGCGGTGCGCCCCTGGACGCAGCAAGAGCTGGAGCTGCAAGGCACGGTCTCCGCGACCGACAGCCGCATCGACCCGGTGACGCGCGCGCTGCGCGTCAAGGCGCGGATCGCCAATCCGGACGACAAGATCCGGCCCGGCACCTCGTTCGACGTACGGCTCGATTTCAAGGGCAAGGCCTATCCCAGCGTGCGCGAAGTCGCGGTTCTGTGGAGCCTGGACGGCGCCTATCGTTGGCGCGTGTCGGACGGCCGGGCCGAGAAAGTCTTCGTCAAAATGATGCGTCGCGATCAGGGCCGGGTTCTGGTCGAGGGCCCGCTGCGGGCCGGAGACCTGATCGTGGTCGAGGGTGTGCAAGGCTTGCGCGAGGGTCAGCTTCTCGATCCGCGCGGCTTCGACGGCGATAAGATCGGCGCGGCGACCGGCGTCTTGCCGAAAGCATCCGCCTGATGGCGCGCGCCAGCGAACTGCCTTCGCTCGCGGTCCGCCGCCCCACGCTGATTGTAGTTGCGAACCTGCTGATCATCATAGCCGGCCTGGGCGCCATGCTCGGTGTCGAGGTGCGCGAGTTGCCCGACGTCGACCGGCCGATCGTGACCGTCCGCGCATTTTACGACGGCGCTTCGCCCGAGACCATGGATGCGGAAGTGACCAGCGTGATCGAAGGGGCGGTCGCCCGCGTCTCCGGCGTCAAGACCATCAACGCCGCGAGCGAGGAGAACAATGCCCGGATTCGTGCCGAGTTCGCGCCAAGCGTCGATTTGGACGTCGCGGCGAACGACGTGCGCGAGGCGGTTGCCGCGATCGAGCGCGAGCTTCCGGAAGGCGTCGACGACCTGACGATCGTCAAGGCGGATGCCGACGCCTCGCCGATCATCCGCCTTGCGCTGGTCAGCGACCGCCTGACGCAAGAGGCCTTAACGCACATCGCCGAGGAAGACGTGGCGACGGAACTCTCCGCAATCCCCGGCGTCGCGACGGTCGAACTTTTCGGTCACCGTGAAGAGGTCTTGCGCATCGTTGTCGAGCCACAGCGCTTGGCCAGCTATGGCCTCTCGATCGACGACGTAGCGCGTGTGCTGCGCAGCACCAACCTCGACGTGCCGGCGGGCAGCTTCAAGTCGGACGATCAGCTTCTTCTGGTGCGCGCCGATGCCTCGGTCTGGCAACCCGCCGACGTCGAAGGTCTCGAGCTGCGCGGCGACGTGCGCCTGGGCGATGTGGCCCGGGCCTTTTACGGCCCGGCGGAAGCCGAAAGCTACAGCCTGTTGAATGGCCGCAAGGTGATCGGTCTGGGCGTCGTCCGGCGGGCGCAGTCCAACACCATAGAAATCTCCACGGCCGTCGACCGCGCGGTCGAGCGCCGTAATCGACGCCTGGACGATGTCGAACTGGTCAAGATCTCCGACGACGCGCAGTTCATTCGCGGCGCGGTGAGAGAGGTCGTGCGCAGCCTCGGCGCCGCGGTCGCGGTGGTCATCGGCGTGATCTTCGTGTTCATGGGTGCGCTGCGCCCGACCCTGGTGCCGGCCGTGGCAATTCCCGTCGCACTCATCGGCACTGTGGCGGCGATTTGGCTGCTCGGGGTTTCGATCAACATACTGACCTTACTGGCGCTGGTGGTGGCTCCCGGCATGATCGTCGACGACGCCACTGTGGAGATCGAGAACGTCCAGCGTTAACGC
>ERZ869936.1287-NODE-1287-length-18419-cov-5.332553_pt1 | contig 18419 bp, 16 predicted proteins | sample MGYA00520876_ERZ869936 | MGnify/ENA primary metagenome ERZ869936 (study PRJEB32218, sample SAMN09650985) | biofilter metagenome | isolation source: enrty point of leading RO module | place: Saudi Arabia: Thuwal, RO plant located on Red Sea | collected 2016-02-17 ...
CCCCCAACACCATCCATGGCCTGCCGCGCCCCCTGGCGCGTGCGCTGGAAGGGTATGCCGACCGTCTGGACGTCGATGCCATCCGCCGAGCTCATGACTTGGCTGTCGACGCCCATGCGGGCCAGACCCGGGCCAGCGGGGACGACTACGTGTCCCATACCATCGAGGTGGCGACGATCATTGCCCAGCTGCGCCTCGACACCGATACCGTCGTGGCCGCGCTGATTCACGACACCATCGAAGACACTGCGGTAAGTCTTCGCGACGTGGAGGAGCAGTTCGGGAGCAACGTCGCCGCCATCGTCGACGGGGTCACGAAGCTGGGGAAGGTCCGCTTCCGGTCCGCCACCGAGCAGCAGGTCGAGAACTACCGGAAGATGCTGCTCTCCATGGCCAGCGATGCGAGGGTGATCCTGGTCAAGTTGGCGGACCGTTTGCACAACATGCGGACTCTCGAGCACCTGCCCGACCACAAGCGCCGTCGGATCGCCCTGGAAACGAGGGAGATCTACGCTCCGCTGGCGCACCGACTGGGGATGGCGGCGATCCGCTGGGAACTCGAGGACCTGGCGTTCAAGTTCCTCGAGCCCGCCGAGCACGACGCCCTTCGCAAGAAGGTCCGGCAGAGGCGAAAGGAGCGCGAACGCGAGATCCTCGAAATGCAGCGGCCGCTGGAGGAGGCGCTCGCCAAGGCGGGTGTAAAGGCGCAGGTCAGCGGACGACCCAAGCACCTGTGGTCCATCCATCGGAAGATCGAGACCCAGGGTCGCCCGTACGACGAGATCTACGACCTCATGGCCATGAGAGTTCTCACCGAAACCCTGGAGGACTGCTACGCCGCCCTGGGTGTGATCCACTCCAAGTGGACCCCCATCCCCGAGCGCTTCCACGACTACGTGGCTACGCCGAAATCCAACATGTACCGCTCACTCCACACTACGGTCTTCGGGCCCGGGGGGCGGCGCTACGAGATCCAGATCCGGACCGAGGAAATGCACCGGACTGCCGAGTACGGCATCGCGGCGCATTGGCGGTACAAGGAGGACGGCTCGGACGGCGGCAACGAGGCGGACGAGGCGCTCACCTGGTTCCGTCAGGTCCTGGAATGGCAGCAGGATACGGCCGAGCCGGAGGAGTTCATGGAATTCCTCCGGATGGATCTCTTCCGCGGAGAGATCTTCGTGTTCACCCCCGACGGCGACGTGAAGGCGCTGCCCGTGGGTGCCACCCCCATCGACTTTGCCTATTCGGTGCACACGGAGGTCGGGCACCACTGTGCAGGCGCGAAGGTCAATGGACGGATCGCGCCCCTCTCGCGAGAACTGAGGAACGGGGACGCGGTCGAGATCCTCACGAATCCGAAGCAACGCCCCAATCGGGATTGGCTGGCGTTCGTGAAGACGTCCCGTGCCCGTCAGAGCATCCGGCAGTGGATTCGACGGGAGGAGTTCGACTCGGCGCTCAAATTGGGGACGGACCTCCTCGACCGCGAGTTGAAGAAAGCCAAGCTCAGCCTCCCCTCGGACCCGCACGAGCTCCTAGAGGCAGCTGTAGCCCTGGGATACAGGGAGTTCGAGCAGGTCTATGCCGCCCTGGGGCGGGGGGATATCGGCCCCACCGCGGTCATCAAGCAGTTCCACCCGGACCATGATCCGGCCGAAGTCGCGAAGCGCGAGCCGTCAGCGCTCTCGAGACTGGTACAGCGGCTGCGGATCTCCGGACGGGGTGTCCGGATCCAGGGGATGGACAGCCTGATGGTGCGCTAGGCGTGGTGCTGTTACCCAGTGCCCGGAGATCCGGTCATAGGTTACGTCACCCGGGGTTGCGGCGTCTCCATCCATCGCAAGGACTGTCCCAACGTCCTGGCCCTCTCCAGAGATCCCGAGCGGCGCATCGAGATCGAGTGGGCGGCGGAGAAGGGAGATCGCTTCTTCGTGAAGCTGTTCATGAGGGGGACGGATCGTCGGGGACTCCTGTCGGACGTGGCCAAAGCCATCACGGACACGGGCACGGACATCTCCCACGCCGACATGAGGACGACGGAGGGGGGGATGCACGGCGAGTTCGTGGTGGAGGTGCGGGACCTGGCCCATCTCGAGAAGGTCCGTCGCTCCATCGGACGGGTGAAAGGGGTCCTGGACGTCGAGCGTCGCGAGCACTTCGACGAAGACGACCTGGGCTGGGTGTGACCCGGTCGTCACACTTTCTTGATCTTGCTCGTATCCTACTGCACCTTTCACCGTCCGGCGCCCCCAGAGCCACCTTCCCGGAAATCAAAGGCACAACGCCTTGTCTCCTGTAGAGCTTCCGCTACTCATGACCGGCGCGTTCCTGAGCGCGCTCATTCTCTCGCTTCTCGGGACCTTCCTCGTTCGGCGCTGGGCCGTCCAGAGGGGCTACGTCGACCACCCCGACGACCAGCGGCGCATCCACAGTAGTCCGACGCCCAACGTCGGCGGCATCGCCGTGGCGTTCGCCACCGTCGTGTCCTTTCTGGTGTGGAGTCGGCTGGCGCTTCCTGATGTGGCCACCCGACCCGAGATCCTCATGATGCTGGTCGGGGGCGTTCTGATTTTCGGCGTAGGGCTGTGGGACGACATTCGTCACATTCCCGCCTCGGCCAAGTTCGGGCTGCAGATAGCCGTCGCGTCGTTGGCCTACTTCGGGGGCATCAAGATCCTCGGCATCGGCTTCGGCGACGTCTGGTTCAGCCAGCTGACTGCCTTCGCGGGCTTCGTCGTGACCGTGATCTGGATCGTCGGGACGACGAATGCGTTCAACCTCATCGACGGGAGTGACGGGGTCGCGGGTGGCGCCGCCATGTTCGCGTCCATCTCCATGGGCATCATCTTCGCGCTTCACGGGGATCCCCTCGGGGCCCTGATGGCCACGATTCTCGTGGGTGCGTGCCTGGGCTTCCTCTTCTTCAACTTCCCCCCGGCCTCCATCTTCATGGGGGACAGCGGAAGCCTCTTCCTCGGCTTCACCCTGGCCACGCTGGGTGTCATCACCACCCAGAAGTCGTCGACCTTGTTGGCGGTGACGATTCCGGTGATCGCGTTCGGGATTCCGCTCCTGGACACGACCATCGCCATCGTTCGACGCTATCTCCGCCACGAGCCCATCTTCCAGCCCGACCGCGGTCACATCCATCACCGGCTCCGTGACCTGGGCCTCTCTCCCCGAGCGGTGGCGATCTTTTTGTACGTCGCATGCGCGGGCTGCGCGTCTCTCTCGATGCTCCTCGCCGCGCCAGGACGGAACACCGTCATTCCGGTCTTCGTGGTAGCAGCCGCCGTTCTCATCCTCGGCGTGCAACGCCTCAACGTGCCGGAACTGAGGGAGCTTTCGAAGGTCGTCGGACGTGGGCTCCAGCAGCGGGCCGTCATCTCCCACAACGTCCGGATGCACGGCGTGGCACGGACGCTGTCGTCGGCGCGCGATGGGAGCGCGATGGTCGACGCCCTGCTACGAGCCTTCGCCACCAGTGAGTTCTCCGCCTTGGAGATCTGGGTCGACAGTGTCCACGGTGCCGCCCTCGCCCCCCATGACAGCGTCCGGGTCGAGGGGGACGGATACCTGGTCGACATCCGGTTCGAACGGCCGCTGAAGTCGGAGGAGGAATACGAGATCCGGATTCCTCTCAAGCTCCCGGGCGGGCGGGTCGGTCGTTTCTCCCTGTACCGGCGGTCCTCCGGGAACCGTCTGTTCACCGACATCCGGCTCATTGCGCAACTCGTCGCCCCCGCCGTCGTCGAGGCTCTGAGTCGCCTCGCCCACCCTCTCGAAGGGACCGACGGGATCCAGGTGAAGCAGTAGCGGCTCCCGGTGCGGGGCGTGGCGGGAACTCGCCATGAGCCGTCGGGTGCAACATCGTGATGCCTTTCTTTTCGTGGTCTCTTCGGCTCGTCGTGGTAGTCCTGCTGGTCGGTTCAGGGGCCGATCATGTCGGAGGCCAGGAGGCCTGGACGGGCTCGCCGGCTTCGAGATACCTCCGCGCACTGACCCTCGTCGGCGCGGATGTGGGGTCGTCCTTCACGGTGGCGCCCCCGCAGCATGGGCCGCGGTGGGCGGGGGGGGCGGCGCACCCCTGGAGTGACAGGTTCATCGCGCCGACGCGCCCTGTGCCGGGCGATGACGCGGGACCCCTGACCTCCCTCGATGTCGGCGTTCGCGGTGTCGTGAACTCGGCGGTTCCGCGCGGATGGAACGACGGACCCGTGTGGGCGGGTCGGGGCCTCACGAGCGTCTTCGATGCTCGCGCCGTCCTCGAGTGGTCCGCCGTCACGGTCGTTGCCAACCCCACCGTCCTGTTCAATCAGAACCGGGCGTACGAGCTGGCGCCCGTGCGCCCCGAGAGTCAGCCCCCGTCCGCCTACCCGTGGCGACTCATTGACTGGCCCCAACGATTCGGATCCGACCCCTACTGGACCTCCGATCCGGGCGGTTCACGGGTGTCTTTGGACTGGAAGGCCGGACGCGTGAGCCTAGGAAACGAGAGCCTTTGGTGGGGCCCCGGCATCCGCAACGCCATCGTCATGAGCAACAATGCCCCAGGATTCCTCCATGCGTCGCTCCAGACGAATCGTCCTGTCGACATCGGGATCGGGGCGCTCGAAGGGCGGTGGATCTGGGGCGGCCTCGGGCAGTCCGACTACTTCGACCCCGCCGCGCCGTCCGACCGTTTCATCACGGGGATCGCCCTCGCCTACTCTCCGGACTGGTTGGAGGGGCTGACCGTTGGCGGGACTCGCGTCTTCCAGACCTACGTGCCGGACGGAGGCCTCCCCGTCAGCGAGTACTTCCTCATCGCCCAAGGCTTCGTGAAGGTCGGCCAGATTTCGGAGGAGCAACCGGACGGGACGGATAGCCGCGACCAGATCCTCTCCCTGTTCGCCCGCTGGGTGTTCGCGGAAAGCGGAGCGGAGGTGTACCTCGAGTGGGCTCGCACCGACCACGCCCTCGACTTCGAGGACTTCTTGCAGGAGCCGGAACATTCCCAGGGCTATACGCTGGGGCTGCAGAAGGTCACGTCCCGCTCGGAGAGCCGGATGTTCGTGCTCACGGCAGAGCTCACGCACCTGGAGGCCTCGACGACCTTCCAGCTCCGACCCCGGCCCACCTATTATACGAATGGCGCCGTAACGCAGGGGTACACCCACAAGGGGCAGATCCTCGGTGCGTGGGTCGGGCCTGGCGGGAACAGCCAGTATCTCGGCTTCGAGATGTTCGCTCCGTGGGGCTCGGCGGACGTGTTCGTGCAGCGCCAGGTCCACGACAACGACGCCTTCTGGGTGTGGGCCGAGGCCAACAATCAGACCTTCGACGCCCACCACGTCTCCTTCGACCTCGGCGTGAACACGACGTTCTTCCGGGGAGACATGGAGTTCGGGGGAGGAGCGATCATGACCCGTCAGATCAACCGGTGGTTCTTCGGGCCCCACCTCTGGAACCTCAACCTGTCGGCGTCCGCTCGCTGGCGACCGGGCTCATGAGCGACTTCGAACTCGTATCTCCCCACGAGCCTGCCGGCGATCAACCGGGCGCCATCCGGGAACTCACCGAGGGTTTGCAGCGCGGTGACACTCATCAGGTCCTCCTCGGGGCCACGGGCACGGGAAAGACGTTCTCCATCGCCCACGTCATCGCCAACTACGGGCGGCCTACGCTGGTCATGTCCCACAACAAGACGCTGGCGGCCCAGCTCTACGGCGAGCTGAAGTCGCTCTTCCCGCACAACGCGGTCGAGTACTTCATCTCGTACTACGACTACTACCAGCCCGAAGCGTACGTCGCCGCGACGGACACCTACATCGAGAAGGACGCCTCCATCAACGAGGACATCGAACGCCTACGACTCCGGGCCACCTCGTCGCTCATGGAGCGGGAAGACGTCATCGTGGTCGCATCGGTGTCGTGCATCTTCGGCTTGGGTAATCCGGCGGACTACCGAGGGCTGATGCTGCACATCGATGTCGGCGGGGAGCATCCTCGGAAGCAGATCCTCCGCGGCCTCGTCGACATCCAGTACAAGCGTAACGACTACCTCTTCGAGCGCGGTACCTTCCGCGTGCGCGGCGACACCGTCGAGATCTTTCCGGCGTACGACGAACAGGCCATCCGCGTCGAGCTGTGGGGAGACGAAGTTGAGCGCATCAGTCGCTTCGATCCCCTCACCGGCGAGGTCATCACGACGCTGGACAGGACGGCCATCTATCCGGCCAGCCACTATGTGACCCGCCGCAAGACCATCGAGCAGATGATCCCGGCCATCCGGGAGGAGTTGGAGGACCAGCTGGCCAACTTCCGGACGGCCGGGATGCTGCTCGAGGCTCAGCGGCTGGAGCAACGGACCAACTTCGACATCGAGATGATGCTCGAGATCGGGACGTGTCCGGGCATCGAGAACTACTCCCTGTACACGAGCGGCCGGCGGCCCGGCGAGCGACCGGCGTGCCTCCTGGATTACTTCCCGGCCGACTTCCTCACGGTCGTCGACGAGTCCCACGTCTCCATCCCCCAGATCAACGGGATGTACAACGGTGACCGGTCCCGGAAACAGGTCCTCATCGAGCACGGCTTCCGCCTCCCCTCCGCTCTGGACAACCGACCCCTGAAGTTCGAGGAGTGGGTCGGCGTGGTGCCGCAGGCCGTCTTCGTCTCCGCGACGCCGGGCGACTGGGAAGTCTCCCAGGCGGGGGGGGTGGTGGTGGAACAGATCATCCGCCCCACCGGGCTCATCGATCCGGAGATCATCGTCCGCCCGGTGAAGGGGCAGGTGGACGATCTCCTCGCCGAAATCCGGGAGCGGGAGAAGAAGGGCGAGCGCGTCCTCGTCACGACGCTCACCAAGCGCATGGCCGAGGACCTTTCCGAGTACCTCCAGTCGGTGGGCGTCCGGGTCCGCTACATGCACTCGGAGGTCGACACCATCGAACGGATGGCCATCCTGAGGTCCCTCCGCCTCGGAAAGATCGACGTTCTCGTGGGCATCAACCTGCTCCGGGAGGGACTCGACCTCCCCGAGGTCTCCCTTGTGGCGATCCTGGATGCGGACAAGGAGGGCTTCCTCCGTGATGCGCGCTCCCTCATCCAGACCGTCGGGCGGGCGGCCCGCAACGTGGAAGGGAAGGCCGTCATGTACGCCGACAAGATCACCGCTTCGATGGAGCGCTGCATCGAGGAAACGAATCGGCGCCGGGAAGCCCAACTCGCCCACAACGTCGAATACGGGATCACGCCGGAGACCATCAGGAAGACCATCGAGGAAATCGAGTTCTCCACACGCGTCGCGGACGCTCGCCAGGCTCCGTCGACCGTCTCGGAGGCGCCCGAGTCGTACGCGGACGAGGTCAACCGGGAGGAATACGTGAAGATCCTCGAGCAGGAGATGGAGCAGGCGGCGGAGGCTCTCGACTTCGAGCGGGCGGCGCTGTTGCGGGATCAGTTGTTCGAGTTGAAGTCTCTCCGCGGGTCGAACTGACACGATCCCTCTTTTTTCTCCAACTCTGGCGACACGCATGTCCGTACTCGTTACCGGCGCTGCCGGCTTCATCGGGTCCCACGTGACCGAGGCACTCCTCGAGAGTGGCCACGATGTCGTGGGGCTCGACAACTTCGATCCGTTCTACGGTCGGGATGTGAAGGAGCGGAATCTCGAGGTGGCGCGCTCCTATGATGGCTTCGAGTTGGTTGAGGCCGACATCGCCCATAAGGGGTCGTTGGACGGGCTCGCTGATTCCGTCGAGTCCATCATTCACCTCGCGGCTCTCGCCGGCGTACGACCATCCATCGCCGAGCCCGAGCGCTACTGGCGCGTGAACGTCATGGGGACTTCGGCGCTGGTATCCCTGGCCAAGGAGAGGGGGATACGCACTTTCGTATTCGCCTCGTCCAGTTCAGTGTACGGCAACAACGAAAGAGTACCCTTCGCCGAAACCGACTCGGTCGATCACCCCATCTCACCGTACGCGGCCACGAAGAAGAGCGGCGAGCTCTTGTGTCACACGGCCAGCCACCTCGATGGCCTGACGGCACTCTGTCTCCGTTTCTTCACGGTGTACGGCCCACGGCAGAGGCCCGATCTGGCGATCCACAAGTTCACGCGCCTGATCCTCGAGGGGCGCGAGATCCCGATGTTTGGCGATGGGTCCACGTCCAGGGACTACACCTACATCACGGATACCGTCGATGGCGTTCTGAAGGGACACGAGTGGGCGCGCAAGAACGAGGGCGCCTATGAGGTGGTGAATCTTGGGGAGAGCGAGACGGTGACGTTGTCGGACATGATCCGAATCATCGGAGAGACTCTGGGCATGGAGCCCGATATCCGACAGCTTCCCATGCAGCCCGGGGACGTCGACCGCACCTACGCCGACATCGCGAAAGCGAAAAGGTTGTTTGGATACGATCCCGGAGTAGAGTTTCGACAGGGCATCCGGTCGTTCGTCGACTGGGTTCGGACGGTCGACGCGGACGGTTGATGGTATGAACCGCTACGCCCGACGGCGCCTTCCAAACAAAGCCAAGCACTCAGCCGGGACTGCGAATACATGAAAGTGGGAGTCATTGGATCTGGATACGTCGGCCTCGTTGCCGGCGCCTGCCTGGCCGAATCGGGCAACGACGTTGTTTGCGCCGACATCGACGAGGGCAAGATCGCTAGGCTCAATCAAGGGGAGATCCCCATCTACGAGCCCGGCCTCGAACCCCTCATTGAGCGGAATCTCGAGGCGGGTCGGCTGACCTTCACCACGGACGTGCCAGCCGCGGTGCGAACCTCCCACATCATCTTCATCGCGGTGGGAACGCCTCCGGGCGAGGACGGATCCGCAGACCTCCAGCATGTGCTTTCGGTTGCGAAGACCATCGGACAGGCCATGGAGGGCGAGAAGGTCGTCATCACCAAGAGCACGGTTCCGGTGGGAACCGCTCGCCGCGTGCGGGAGGCCATCGAAGCGGAAACGAATCACCCCGTCCACGTCTGCTCGAACCCCGAGTTCCTCAAGGAGGGCGCGGCCATCGACGACTTCATGAAGCCCGATCGGGTCGTCATCGGCGTGGACTCGGAGTATGCGCGCGAAGTGCTCGCCGACCTCTACGAGCCCTTCGTGCGGACGGGAAGCCCGGTGATGTTCATGGACGTGCCCGCGGCGGAGATCACCAAGTACGCCGCCAACGCCATGCTCGCCACGCGCATCTCCTTCATGAACTCCATTGCCCGCCTGTGTGAGGAGACCGGCGCTGACGTCGACGCTGTGCGAAAAGGCGTTGGCTCGGATCGGAGGATCGGTCCGAGCTTTCTCTTCCCGGGGGTGGGCTACGGCGGCTCGTGCTTCCCCAAGGACGTCAAGGCACTGGTCCGTACCATGCGCGAGTACGAGGTCGACGCGTCGATCCTCCAGTCGGTGGAGGACGTGAATCAGGCACAAAAGGGCACGCTGCTGCGCCGCCTGGTGTCCCGCCTCGGAGACGACCTCACGGGCAAGACCATTGCCGTCTGGGGTCTCTCCTTCAAGCCGAACACAGACGACATGCGTGAGGCACCGAGCCTCGTCACCATCGAGGGCTTGTTGGAGCGCGGAGCGAGAGTCGTGGCTCACGATCCGGTGGCCATGGAGGAAGCGCGTCACCATCTGGCGGATCGTATCGAGTATGTGGATCGGAACTACGACGCCCTCGACGGCGCCGACGCCCTGGTGATCCACACCGAATGGCAGCCGTACCGTAATCCGGATTTTCCCCGCATGCGCGACGCGATGGCGCGACCGTTGATCTTGGACGGACGCAATCTGTACGACCCCGCCGACATGGCGGCCAACGGCTTCGAGTACGTGTCCATCGGCCGACGGTCGATTCCGGTGGCTGGAGCCGGCGGCGCGGACGCGCACGCCGTGTCCTGATGCGCGTACTCATCACGGGTGCGGCCGGGTTCCTCGGTTCGCATCTCGCGGAGCGGTTTCTCGAAGACGGACACGAGGTCGTCGGCGTCGACAACTTCATCACGGGCTCCCGCGAAAACGCCGACTTTCTGAAGGGCTTCGACGGCTTTCGACTCATCGAGCACGATGTGTCGACGCCTCTCTTCCTGGACGATGACATCGACGGCGTGCTTCACTTTGCTTCTCCGGCCAGCCCGGTGGACTACCTCGAGTTGCCCATCCAGACCCTGAAGGTGGGAAGCCTGGGTACCCACAATGCCCTCGGTTTGGCCCTGGCCAAGGGCGCCCGCTTCTTGTTGGCCTCCACCTCGGAGGTGTACGGCGATCCCCTCGTCCATCCGCAGCCCGAAACCTACTGGGGGAACGTGAATCCGGTGGGCTCACGCGGCGTGTACGACGAGGCAAAACGCTTCGCCGAAGCCATGACCATGGCGTACCACCGGTACCACGGTGTGGAGACGCGCATCGTGCGGATCTTCAACACCTACGGACCGCGCATGCGTCCGGGGGATGGCCGAGTGGTGTCGAATTTCATCGTACAGGCGCTGAGGGGAGACCCCCTCACGGTGTATGGTGACGGGAGTCAGACGCGCTCCTTCTGTTTCGTGAAGGACGAGGTGGAGGGCATCTACCGACTCTTCCATCAGGATGAGCGCGCTGAGCCGGTGAACATCGGAAATCCCGTGGAGTTCACCATCCAAGAACTGGCGGATGTCGTCATCGACGAGACGGGAAGCGACTCGACCATCGAGCGCCTTCCGTTACCTGATGACGATCCCAAGGTGCGGCAGCCCGATATCACCATCGCGCGCGACCTTCTCGGCTGGGAGCCGAAGGTCGAGCTCCGCGAGGGGATCCAGAAGACGATCCCCCACTTCCGGGCGGAGATCGAGGAACACGACGCGCAGGCGCGGACCATCGAGTAGCGACACCCGCCCTTTACCGCCGCCCCTCCCGCCCCCAAGCTTACCGGCATGCCGACCGATCCGAAGCACGCCAGACAGATCGTCGCGCGGGGCGTCTCCGCGTGGGAGCGGGAGGACTTCGAGTCCGCGCTGCAGACGTTCCAGAGCGTACTCGAGGACCATCCGGAGTTCGCCGACGTCCAGAACAAGGCCGGGCTATGTCTCGCCATGCTCGGACGACTCGAGGAGGCGCTGGAGCACTTCGACGCGGCCCTGGAGCAGAACGCGTCGTACGCCGAGGCGCATCTAAACCGGGGCATCATCCTCAACGATCTCGGGCGCCACGAAGAGGCTCAACAGGCCTTCACCAAAGCCGGTGAGATCGACACGCGCGACTCGCGCGTCTTCCCGTCGGAGGTGGGCAACCGTATTGCGGTGACCCACGCCCAACTGGGTGATCTGTACCTGGTGGCGAACCACCCGGGCAACGCCATCGAGCACTATCGGGCGGCGCTGGAGATCCGGCCCCGTTTCATGGACATCCGCTCGAAGTTCGCCGAGACCCTCATCGAGTTGGGTGAGCTGGAGCAGGCGAGGGAGGAGTTGACGCTCATCCTCGAGTCGAGGCCCTCCTTCGTGGGAGCCAGGGTGCGTCTCGGTGTGGTGCTGAACCGGTTGGGAGAGGACGAGGAGGCGATGAAGCAGTGGAAGCGATGCCTGGAAGACGACCCACGGGACATGCGTGCTCGGGCGTACCTGGCCTCCATCGAGTCGACGCTGAACGATTCGCAGGAGTGATCCGGGAGGTCGGGGAAGACGGTCGACGTGACCCAATGCGGTATCGGTGTGTAGACTCTGGCGTACCGTACACGCATTCGTGGCCCCATAGTTGCTTCTTCGCTCGACCATGATCCCCCCGCCGACTCAACGGAACCGGGCCTGGCTCCCGTCCCGCCCTCTGGGCGCCGCCCTGTGTCTCCTGCTGGCAGCAGGAGCTTGCTCCCCGAGGTCCTCCGACCAGAGCGCGGTGCAGCGGGGCGACCAAGCCTTCGCCCTGGGCAATTTCGACGAGGCTCTGGCCGAGTATCGTCTGGCCATCCGGCAGGGCGCCGACGACCCGTCCGTGACGGCCCGCGTCGCGCACACCTACGCGCTCATGAACCGGGTCGACGACGCGGGCTCGTACTACGTGGACGCGGCGGCGAGGGATTCGACGCTCGTGGACCAGGCCGTGGGCGATCTCATGCACCTCGCCCGCAAGGCGTGGTCGACGAGCGACCGGTTCGCCATGGCCACCGCGGTGGAGACCGCTCTGGAACTGCGCCCCGGTGTGGGCGTCGGGGACATGGCCCTCCCTCTCGCCCGCCACTACTTCGAGAACGGCGAATACGGACGCGCCCTCCCCTTCTATCAGAAGGCCATGGCCGAGGCTGCCGATTCGGTGCCGGAGATCGTCTTCGAGGTGGGCGTGGCCCACGACGAGATCGGGGACTGCGAACACGCCCTGGTCTTCTTCGAGCGCTTCCGTGAGATGGTCCGTCCCTGGGAGCAGGGCGAAGTCGATTGGTACATCGGTCGGTGCGCCTTCAACCTCGCGCGTCAGCTTCGCGACCGTTCCCACTCCGCCTCCCGCGTGAGGGCAGCCGAAGAGCTGCAGCAGGCCCTGCGGCTGGTGAACCGCACGGTGGAAGTCGGTGAGCCCCGTAACATCCAGGCGCAGGCGTGGTTCGAGAAAGGTGAGATCCTTGCCGAGATGGGCGATTGCGAGGCCGCCATGGAAGCGTATTCCCAGGTGCGCTACGCGGACCAGGCGGGCTCCCTCATCGACCGGGCCCAGTCGCGCTTCGACGAGATCTACTTCGGTCGAGGGCTGGAGCATCTCCGCGACGGCCGATGTCGCTGAACAACGCGAAACCACGCGCCCCGAATCCGTGTACTGATCCGCGATGAACATTCCCCCACGCGCCCCGCGCGCACCGATCCTCGTGCTCCTCTTCGCCGCTTTGGGCCTCTCGGCGTGCGGTGGGGGGCAGAGCCGATACCAGGGCCTGTCGCCCGACGAACTCTTCCAGATGGCGGAGGCCGAGTTCGCCGAAGGCAAGCACGACAACGCCATCCGTGCCCTGGATCGCATCCTTCGCGACCACGGGGACTGGGACCGCGTCGCCGAAGCCAGGTTGATGCTCGGCAACGTCTACTTCGACCGGGAGGACTATCTCACCGCCCGAGCCGAGTACAACCGCTTCATGGACCGCTACCCGGGGCATCCCGCGGCACCCGATGCAGCCCTCGGCGTCTGCCGGTCCCTGGGTGCACTCGCCCCTATTCCCCAGCGGGACCAGGGGTACACCCGGGAAGCCATCAGCGCGTGCCGGAACGTGGTCATCGACTTCGCGGGCCTGGAGCAGTCGGCGGAGGCGGCGAGGATCTCGAACAGTCTTCGGCACACGCTCGCCGAGAAGGAGTTCCTGAACGCCGAGTTCTACGCGGACCGGAACATGTGGGATTCGGCCATCAAGTACTACGAGTTCGTGGTGAACCTGTACCCCGAGTCCGAGTTCGTCCCGGGCGCCCTCCTCGGCATCTACCGGATGAATCAAGCCATCGGCTACGACGACCTGGCGGAGCAGGCCCGTCAGCGGCTTCTCGAGGAGCATCCCGAGTCCGCGGCGGCGGCGGAGATCCGGATGGCCAACGGACCGAACGGCTGACCGCGGACGCGTCTACGGCGTGGGGCGCCGGCTCGGCGAAGGAGGCAGGTCCGCGTCGGCGGATCGGCGTCTTCGGAGGGACCTTCGACCCACCTCACCGGGGTCACCGCTCGGTGGCCCTCGATGTCGCTGAGGCCCTCGAGCTCGACGAGGTCGTCTGGATCCCGGCGGGAACGCCGCCGCACAAGCGTCGGAAAGCGCTGACTCCAGCCCCGGTACGCCTTCGAATGGTTCGCGCCGCGACGGCGGGAGAGCCCCTCTTTCGCGTCAGTGACGTCGAGATCCGGAGGGAAGGGCCGTCGTTCACCGTGGACACCCTGCGCGCGATGCGCGACGACGCCCCCGACGCCGAGCTCTTCCTCGTCATCGGCATCGATCAGCACCGCACGTTCGACTCCTGGCGTGAGCCGGAGGCCATTCTCGGTCTCGCCCGCCTCGCCGTCATGGATCGGGAAGGCGATTCGGTGCTCGACGCCGACTCGGTGCCCGCGGGCGGGCCTGAGCTCGACGCCGACCACGCCCGTGAGGACCTCGGCGGCAGGGTGGTCGCGGTGCACGTGCAGCGCGTCGACGTCTCGTCCACACAGGTCCGGGACGCAGTCGCGAGGGGGGAGTCGGTCACCGACCTCGTCTCCCCCGAGGTGGCACGCATCATCGAGGCCGAGGGTCTGTACCGGCGCCGCCCCACCTGACTCCCGATCCAATAGGCTTGTTATATTCGCCGAGGCCTTCCGTAGGCACTGGCCGGGGTGTGGCGACGACTCAGATGGGGAGTGTCATGACAGGCGGAGCTTGGTCTTGAGGCTGGACGAACACGAACTCGAACGGTGGGGAGAACGGATCGGTCGCGCCGTATCCGCCCCGGTCTTCATCGGTCTCCATGGCCCCCTCGGGGCGGGGAAGTCGGTCCTCGCCCGGGCCATCGGCCGCGGCGTCGGCGTGGAGGAGCCCATGCCTTCGCCCTCCTACAACCTTCTCCTTCGCTACCGAACCGTCGCCGGGGTGGACCTGGTCCACGTGGACCTCTACCGCATCGAGTCCACCGACGAACTCTGGGAGTTGGGGTGGAGCGAGCTGGGGCAGGGCCAGGAGATCGTTCTCGTGGAGTGGCCCGAGCGCGCGGGCGATCATCTCCCCGACCACCGATGGTCCATCGGGCTTTCTCCCGCGGCCCAGGCCGCCGACCTCCGCGATGTCGAGGTCCATCGCATCGGAGATCCGCCCGGACTGCCTGCGTTTCCCATGTCGGTTTCCGCAGGTCCATGAAGGTGGCGCTCGGCACGTGACGTCGAAACGTGAGAAAGGCCCGGGGCGGGTACGCCTCGCCTTGGACACGTCCACCCCGGTGGGGGCGGTCGCTCTCGCCGTCGACGGGCACGTCGTCGCACGGGCCCGACTCACGTCCCAGACCCGCCACGCTTCGGCTCTGCTCCCCGCCGTGGACGAGGCGCTCTCCGCTGCGGGCGTGGACCGGCACGAGATCGACGCGGTGATCGTGGGAGAGGGGCCGGGCTCCTTCACCGGCGTGCGGGTGGCCGCGGCCACGGCCAAAGGTCTGACGCGCGCGCTCCAGCGACCTCTGTATGCCGTCTCGAGTCTCGCCGGGGCCGCCCTGGCGCACGAGGCTCTCCCCATTCGGTATGCGCTCTTCGACGCTCGGGCGGAACGCGTCTATGCCGCGTGCTTCGGCGTGGGTCGAGCCAGGGTCGAGGTGCTGGCGCCTCCCCATGCCGCCGAGCTCCGGGAACTACTGGCGGGAGACGTCCCCGCCGGCGCCACCTTTCTCGGGGACGGAGCGCTCAAGCATCGCGGCGTCATCGAGGGAGCGGGCTTTCCCGTGGCGGAGCCAGGCCCCGACATGACGGTGGCCGATGGACTCCTCGCGTGGCTCGTCCGCTCGCCGAATGCGGCACCGGTCCTCGACCCCAGCGGATGGGAGCCCGAGTACGTCAGGGTCTCGGGCGCGGAAAGGCTCTGGGCCTCATGAGCCGGGCACCGGGGACGTTGCCCGAAGGCATAGAGGTTCGGCCATTGCGTCGCGCTGACATCGCGTCGGTGGTGGCCATCGAATCCGAAGCGTTCACCACGCCGTGGCAGGCGTCGACGTTCGAGAACCTCCTGGGCCGGGACGGGATCGAACTCATGGTCATGACCGACCGCGTCGAGGGCGTCATCGGGTACGCGGTGCTCTGGGTGATTCTCGATCAGGGTGAGTTGGCCAATCTGGCGTTGACCACCAACCGACGGGGTGCGGGACTGGGCGCCCACCTGCTCCAGCACGTCCTCGAGCGCGCTCGGGTCCGAGGCGTGGAGAAGCTCTTTCTCGAGGTACGAGCCTCGAACGAACGCGCCATCGAGCTCTATCGCAGCTTCGGCTTCGAGGACGTGGGGATCCGAAAGGGCTACTACGATCAGCCCAGGGAAGACGCCAAAGTGATGCTCGCGACCTTCGAGTCCTGACATCGGCGTGCCGGGACTGGCCCTCCAAGGGACCCGTTCCTGCATGGCGGGGCCCGGGCTTCAGGGACATGGTAGCCGATGTCTTACCCCGTCCCACCCTTCGACCGCCCCCGCGAGCGGCTCCGTCGACTCGGGGCACGCAACCTGAGCGTCGCGGAGCTCCTGACCCTCGTTGTCGGGAGCGGGAGTCGCCGGAGCTCGGCAGCCGACGTAGCCCGTCGGATCCTCACCACCCCGGGAGGGCTCGAACGCCTGGCCGGGGCCGACGTGGCCTTCCTCGAGGGGGTGGAAGGGGTCGGCACCGCCACGGCCGCGCGCCTCGCGGCGGCGTTCGAATTGGGGCGGCGGGTCGCCTCCAGGAGCGCGCCGTCGGAAGACCCGGTCCGGGGCCCCGCCGACGTCTTCCGCCGCATGGGCCCTCGCCTTCGGGACGTGGGCCAGGAGGAGTTCCACGCTCTCCTCCTGAACACCCGTCACCGTGTCCTACGGGAGGTTCTGGTTACCCGGGGGATCCTCGACGCGTCGCTCATCCATCCGCGGGAGGTCTTCCGCGTCGCGGTCAGCGAGGGTGCCGCCAGCGTCATCCTCGTCCACAACCACCCCTCGGGAGACCCGACTCCGTCGCCGGAGGACCGCGCCGTGACCCGACAGCTCGCTGCCGCCGGCCGGTCCCTCGGCATTCCGGTCCTCGACCATGTCGTCATCGGACGGGGACGCTGGGTGTCGCTGGCACCCGAACTCGACACTCCGCCCGAATCGCGCCGCCTGCCGGGCCTTTCGCCACGTTGACGCCCGACCCGGCCGAGGGCGCCCGTCATTCGCGGGTAAACATATGAAGTCAAATCGAAAAAATGCGTTGACCTTTGCGCGAGAGGGTGGGTATCTTCGGTCAGCGTTCACCGGGTGGAAAAGCCCTGTCCTACTTGCCGAAGGAGCCCAGATGGTTCGCTCGGCCGCGGCCCTCGTCGCCGTCCTGATAATTCCGAGTTTTGCCCTCGGCCAAGAGCCGCAGGGGACCCACACCGTCGTCGACGACGACACGCTGTGGGATCTCGCCATCCGCTACTACGACAGCCCGTGGGAGTGGCGGACCATCTATGAAGCCAACCGGGACGTGGTGGAGGATCCGCACTGGATCTTCCCCACCGAGGTCCTCGTGATTCCGGGCCTGACGGGAACCACCACGGCACAGGCGCCGGTGGAGGACGATCCCCCGGAGCCCATGGACGAACCGGTGGCCGACGACGTGCCATCCGACCTCGTGCCTTTCGGCCTGCGGCCCGCACGGCCCATCTCCGAAGGCGCGCGGACGATCTTCTACTCCGACGAGGGACAGGAGACAGCCCGCGCCCGCAGCATCGAGGGCAGCTCGAATGCCGTGGTTTCGTCCGATCGGGTCTACGCGGCACCGTGGTTGCTCCGCCAGGAGGCTGAACCCGAGACCAGCGGGACGGTCATGGGCTTCGCCGAGCCCGGCGAGCGCAGCACGACCATGCGTCTGTACGATCAGATCCGCATCGAGATGCCCGCCACGGCCCGGGTCGGCGCCAACCTGCAGCTCTTCCGGATTTCCCGGACCATTCCCATGGTCGGGCGGGTGGCCAAGCCCGTAGGCGTTGCGACGGTATCCGCCATCGGCGACGGCGAAGTGGTGGCTCAGATCCGGAAGGTCTACGACCGGATTCAGGCCGGCGATCTCGTCCGAGCGCTTCCGGCCTACACGGAGCAGCCGGGCGTGATGCCGGAATCGGTGGCCGGTGGATCGGAGGCCATGATCATGGGCTTCGCCGGTCGGCAGGTCATCCCCGACGTCGGCCACATCGCCTTCCTGGATCTCGGGAGTGACGACGGCATCGCCATCGGAGACGAGTTCGTCCTCTACAGCGATGCCGTGGGTACCGAAACCCATGGGTCACTGCAGGTGGTCTACACGACGCCCAACACCGCTTCTGCTCGAGTGATGACCATGGACGACGACGTCTGGAGACAGGGGGTCATCGTCCGACTCGCGAGGAAGATGCGCTGATGGCCCCGGCGAGGAAGACACTCCTCCTCGCCCGCCCGCCGCTACCGGAGTCCCCGTCGGTTTCGTCCGGCGGGGGCTCCGTGCGTTCCTGACGGCGGAGTCCTCCCGCCCGTCCCACGGGGGACCGGCGTTTCCCCGAATCTCGAAGACAAGGCAGTTCCACCCGCATGACTGAATCGAAGAGCAGAGTTCTCGTCACCGGCGGCGCCGGCTTCATCGGCAGCCACGTGGCTGACGCCTATCTGGCCGCCGGCCACGAGGTGTGGATCGTCGATGATCTTTCCTCGGGCCGGAAAGCCAACCTTCCGGAGGATGCCCACTCCGTCGAGATGGACATCCGAGATCCGGATCTCAGGAACCTGTTTCGCGAGGTCCG
>ERZ869936.1288-NODE-1288-length-18417-cov-5.596395_pt1 | contig 18417 bp, 11 predicted proteins | sample MGYA00520876_ERZ869936 | MGnify/ENA primary metagenome ERZ869936 (study PRJEB32218, sample SAMN09650985) | biofilter metagenome | isolation source: enrty point of leading RO module | place: Saudi Arabia: Thuwal, RO plant located on Red Sea | collected 2016-02-17 ...
AAGATTGGCAATCTGCAAACACTTCTGTTCACTTTAACGAAGAGAATGATGTCTCTATTGTTCGTCTTCACGGCAACAAAATTGCCGAGGTTGGTGATGACTTCGTGACTATCTTTGATGGCGGTTGGCAAACAAATACCACCAAATCTCGTCTGAATGTTATCATCAATGAGTTCTGCAATGCCATGACTGATGGTGTCTTTCAAAAGGATTTTCAGTGGTACATTAAAGACAACAATGTGATCCGTGATTTCGAGAACGGTTACATCTTCTACTGCTACTTTCTCACCCCCAAGTTCACTAACTCAACTCAAATGAAAATCTTCTTCGTCGCTCTTTTTGCCATCCTCGGTGCTAATCTAGCTATCGACTTGCTTGATTCAAATATGGTCCAAATTATTCAAGAAAGAAATAACACAATCCAAAGACAAATTAACCAAATGTGATCTATCTAAAACTCCTAAATCGCCTCATCTCTATCACCATTATCCCCCTACTATTAACGGTAGGTTTCTTAATAGATAAAATCACACATGTCCAACCAAACAACACAAATGGACTACAAACAAATCCAAGATTATTACAATCTCCATTATACACAGAATGAACAACACTGGGCAGATGTAAAAGACAAAATAAGAGAATTTACCAAAACATCTAAGCGAGTTCTTAAAAACATTGACAAAGGAATCGTTTCCGATTATACTCTAAAACAGGAGCGCATTTCTATCTGTAACTCCTGTAATCTGTATAATTCAGATACATCAACGTGTAAAAAGTGTGGTTGTAATATGCAAGTAAAAGCAAACCTAAAGTATGCACAATGTCCGATCAATCTCTGGTAAAAAATGATACTAACTCATTCTATGTAAAACCTTGCAAATACTGTGGATGTACCCCACCAAAGGGTCACTGGAGACCACACACTTGGATGTATAAACACCAACAAAATTGTCCTCAGAAACCTCACTAAATAGAACCTTTTTTATCTATTAAAAATAGGTTAAAAAACATACATGTAAATGTTATCTAATCCTGACCAAATACTCTTGGATACTATCCAAAATGTTCTTAAATCTGCGGAGGTACTGTGAGCTAAGCGAGCGTAACATAAGGAGACGTTCTTGTCAACCCCATAGACAGATTCTCCTAGATAGTGTATAATTAACACTGAACCACTCAACACAATCATGGAACACGATTTAGAGTTTCTCATTGAGGATTTCTACAATAAGATCTCTGAGGATAGTGACAACTATGAATGTGAAGATCACAGGGATTCTCCTAACTTACAGGAGCTTGCATATAAACACTATGCCTGCTAATATAGTCCTGTAAATGTCTCAACAACTCTCGGAGGATACAGTGTCCCAAACGTATGCAAGCTGCCGTATGCAAACTGTGAACATCTCCCTAAATCTGTCAGTTTATGAGGACTTTCCTCTGCCAGTTTCTGACAGTGAGTGGAGAGAACTATTGGGGTTGGAAGGTTCTGAAACTGTAGAGGTCCACAGTGTATCTCAGAGGGATAATTGGGAGGACCTTATGTGACACTCTGAGGCAGTGTTTAGCGGGGGGTTTGTGTTATTAAAGCGAAGCGATGCCCCCCTTATATAAAAATGGATGGATCCCTTAGTCTACAAAGTGTTACGGAAGGGGTCTATTTTTATGCCTTGTTGTATCATCAGAGACACCCCACCCCATATATAAAACCAAGAATGGAACATTGATATGCAAAAAAATTCCGGCCATGTAAAATTAACCGTAGAGGTTGACCCAGTAACTGGGGAGTATATGATGTTATTACCTGAGTGGTTTGTGAACGACATGGGATGGTATGACGGCACACAACTCGCAGCAGTAGTTGACGGCAATGATGTAGTCTTAGAACACTGTGAGGAGGACGATTGACAGAGGGATATATACTGAGTTATAATACTGAAGCACATCATTTCTACCATGGCAAAAGGATTTACAGTGAAGGCAAAACCACCTGCGAAGAAACAGCAGGCACCTGAATGGGACTATGACAAAGCCCGTGAGATGGTAAAAGGGAAGACAGTAGTATTTTGTCTACCTGGACGAGGAGTATCATATACGTATCTGAAGAACTTTGTACAACTCTGTTTTGACCTAGTGCAAGCTGGGGCGGCGATTCAGATTTCACAGGACTACAGTTCCATGGTGAACTTTGCACGATGCAAGTGTCTTGGTGCAAATGTATTGCGTGGACCGAATCAGATTCCCTGGGACGGCAAACTGAAGTATGACTATCAGTTGTGGATTGATAGTGACATTGTGTTTAACACTGAGAAGTTCTATCAGTTGGTTCTGATGGATAAGGACATTGCATCTGGTTGGTATTGTACTGAGGATGGAAAGACCACTAGTGTTGCACATTGGCTGGAAGAGGACGACTTTGCCAAGAATGGTGGCGTGATGAATCACGAAACCTTGGAGACGATGGCAAACAAGAAGAAACCATTCACAGTTGATTACATTGGTTTCGGATGGACTCTAATCAAGCACGGTGTGTTTGAGGACAAAGGTATGGAGTATCCATGGTTTGCACCGAAGATGCAAGTCTTTGATTCTGGCGATGTACAGGACATGTGTGGTGAGGATGTTTCCTTCTGTCTAGATGCCAAGGAAGCAGGATTTGAGATCTGGTGTGATCCTCGCATTCGTGTTGGACACGAGAAGACAAGAGTTATCTGATGAAACTCTATTATGGAGTTGCTAAGGGTCAGGATGATCCGGGTCACCTTCTTGTGAAGGACCTGGTGAGTCCTGATCTTTTTCTTAGGGACAATAAGAATCTAGGAGCATGTCCAGCCGTAAAAGCAGCTCGGAATCAAACATTTATTGTTCGATGTCCATTAGATATTGACTTAAAGTTTTATCCAGATCACGTCGAACACTCGGAACGATTAACGCCGGAGGCATATGATCATTTCATATTAATCGATGAATATGGATTTCAGATTAAAACTGATTACATGTTCTGGACAGACAGCAAGAATCCAAACATACAGTTATGGGTTCATGATATACCATCTTTCATGATGGAGCGATATGAACCGTGGTACGTTCCCCATGCAATGCTTCCTAGTAATGTACTGAATCGTAATATCCAAATACCGATTCAACTCCGAGAAGGTCAGAGTATGGTGAGATTATATGAGAATCAACCTCTGATGGCTATTACAGTTATTAGTGACCAAAAAATCGCGCTGGCGCGTTGCTCGGTTCCTGAAGACGTTCGTTTGGATTCCTTAAGACGTACTAAGGCAGCAAAACTTTGTCCTTATACATACGCAAAGAAACTCTTTTCAAAATTCAATTGAGGTTACTATGGCAAAAAAACAAAAATACGTGTATAATATCTACCGTGGCGAAACACTCGTACATGAGGAACTAACTGAGGAAGAGTTCTTTGATCAAATGGAATTCTATGCTCATGAGTTTTACATGACCCAGGATCCAACATTGAATCCTGCATTATACCGCCACGAAATGAAACAACTACTTGAGGAATGATTAATGGCAGTACGTTCTAAGGTCGGTCTGGTTAAGGATGGGTTTATGCCCGGCAGACCCAAAATGACTCGTCAGGGCAGCGGAAAGAATACCAAGTATGCTGCTACTTCACGGAACAAAGCACGTAAAGCTTATCGAGGACAAGGACGGTGACAGACATCAGATGGGACATTCAATATCAAGATATTGCAGATCTTGATAAAGAACATGATATGGAGAATGATCCCAATGATCCAAATGAGAGGTTGCACTATTATAAGACGCTATATGCGAATGAAATGGTTCAAACTCTCAGATTGGATCCTGAGACAAGGGAAGAGTTCTTGTTTAATATCTTTCTAGATCACGTTCAAAATGATACTGAGGAAGAATTAGTTGAAAAACTAAGTCAGATTTTTGAACCGGATGATATGGAAGAAGTACTAAATGATCTCTATCAAAAAAGATACTAATGAGCACATTAATTACTAACCTGCCGAACTATAAGGTATGGGTTAGGAAAGAATATCTCAGAGATGGTAAAGATGGTCATGGTGAATTTGTAGAGGGCGTCTGGGTGAGTGCTAAGAGCATCCCTGGGCGTGCTTTTTATTTTGAGACCTATCTACCACAATATGGCGCAATGTTCGATAAACTGCCTATCAGCGCCTTTGTGGCTACTCCTGAGACACCAACTCCTGATCTAGACCTACCCAACCTACAGTTTTGGAACTGTATGGACTATGGGATCACCAATATTTGTAAGCAATTCACAGCATCAATGAACTGGGAAGTGCGAACAAGGAATTTTGGCACGATTCCTGGGTCTTATATTTGCACTTTAGACAATTATCACTCTGATTGTGATGTAATTGACTACTCAACTAGTGAAGTACCAGAGGAACATAAGTCATTTAACCTCCTAGAACTGGATAATGGTCAGTTTGCACTGTATCCAAACAACAGATGTAGGATCTATGACATCAGCTTGACCCCCGAAACCCCAAAAACTCCTGATTTTAAGGTTTCTACTGAATATTATCAGGTAGAAAACGGTGTTGATTGGGGTAGATTGGGTGATACTGACGAATATTTCTGGGAAACACCCAAAGAAAAGGAAGATTCTATCGATATGTACCACTCTCAAGAGGGAAGATACGAGGATGTGCAGTAAAACCTCTCTAAATACATAAAGTCTAAGGTCAATTAATGGCACCACAAAGGGTTTCAAGACAATTTAAGGACATTAGTCTGTCTTTTGTGCCCCATCCTGTCACTAAAGACCTTCCTGTGTTAAAAAATGAGAGAGCAATTGCTAGATCTGTGCGAAATTTGGTTCAAACCAAGTTTACTGAGAAGTTTTTTCAACCAGATCTAGGTTCCTCAGTAGGTGATTTGCTTTTTGAATTCGTAGATTATGGTTCTGCTGGTCAAGTTAGAGACCAAATCATTAATTTGATCAAAGAATATGAACCAAGAGTGGATAATGTCAACGTTGCAGTGAAACCCCAACCAGATTTGAATGCATTTGAATGTATTGTTGCATTTAATATCGTTGGACTAGCTATTCCTGCTCAAGAATTTACGTTTATCTTAGAGGCAACCCGATAATGCCGTTCACAAAATACGCTAATCTTGATTTTGATCAGATCAAACAGTCTATTAAGGACTATTTGAGGGCAAATTCTGATTTTTCTGACTTCGATTTTGAAGGATCGAACTTTTCTGTCCTTTTAGACACCCTAGCGTACAATACTTACATTACTGCATTTAATGCAAACATGACGGTCAATGAATCTTTCATTGAATCTGCGTCATTAAGAGAGAATGTTGTCTCTCTAGCGAGAAATATTGGATATGTACCAAGAACTAGGACTGCTGGAAAGGCACAGATCAGCTTTCAAGTAAAATATTTCGCTTCAAGTCCAACTGTAACCCTAAAAGCAGGTTTAGTCTGCGTTGGAAACACCGAAAACAGTAATTATGTGTTTTCAATCTCTGAAGACATCACTACAACTGCTCCATTAGACAACCCAACTGGTGCTCTAACTGGAAATAGGACGGCAACGTTCAATAATATCACAATTAATCAAGGAACATTCGCAAAAAGAACGTTTAGAGTAGATACATCACTAGATCAGCGTTTTATTCTTGAAAATTCTTTCGTAGATACTGAAACTATTAGGGTTAGAGTCAAAGGGCCTGCTGATACTGGAATTGGTGATGAATTTGTCCGTGTTGACAACATTGTTCAGATCAACAAAGACTCCAAAATTTACTTTATTCAAGAAGTAAAGGATGAAAGATATGAATTACTCTTTGGAGATGATATTTTAGGTAAAAAACTAGAAAATGATAGTTCGATCGTAGTTGGATATATTATTACGGATGGTTCAACTGGAAATGGCGTTTCTAGTTTCAGTTTTGCTGGAACTATGAAGGGATCTTCCAATGAAAATATCATTCCTGCCTCTACTCCAACCGTAACAGTCTCTCAGAAGTCCCAGGGAGGCACTGAGATCGAGTCTGTACAGTCTATTAAGTACTTTGCACCTAGAACGTACTCATCGCAGTACAGGGCGGTTACAGCGAGAGATTATGAAACCATTGTAAAACAGATTTATCCACAAGCTGAGTCAGTTTCTGTGGTTGGTGGTGAAGAATTGAACCCACCTAGGTTTGGTGAAGTTGAAATCAGCATCAAACCCAAAAATGAGTATTTCGTATCTGACTTTAATAAGCAACTAATTCTAAACCAACTAAAACAATACTCACTTGCAGGTATTAGACAGTCTATTGTTGACTTAGAGATTCTAACAATCGAAATTGACTCCTTTGTTTACTACAACAACAGTAAAGTCACTAATATTGAAGATTTGAAGGCATCCGTTAGTGCAACTCTTAGTGACTTTGCCGATTCTGAGGATTTAAACAATTTTGGTGGTAGGTTTAAGTACAGTAAGTTGCTAAACGTGATCGATAACACAAATACCGCGATTACATCAAATATCACAAAGGTAAAAATCAGAAGAGACTTAAAAGCAACCATCAATCGTCCAGCTCAGTACGAACTTTGCTTTGGGAATCAGTTCCATGTAGAAAAAACTGGTAATAACATCAAATCTACTGGATTTACTATTAGCGGAATCCCAGATACTCTTTATATGACAGATACTCCTTCTTTGACAACACAAGGAGGTGATATTACTGATTCTTTTGCTGCTAGCGAATTGTTTACTAGAAGACCAACTGCTGGTGCTACTGGAGTTACTGCTAAAACAGGTGTTATTTCTTTTGTGAAGATTGGAGAAAACGGTCAATTTGTAACTGTAGTTCAATCTGCAGGATCTGTCGATTATATGACTGGTGAAATTAATATTTTCACCACAAATATCATTAATACACAGATTCCTGGTGGAATTATCGAGATTCAGGCATTCCCAGAGTCAAATGATATTATCGGTCTCCAGAACTTGTTCGTTGAGTTGTCCACTGCGAAAAGCACAATAAATATGGTGAAGGACACTATTAGTTCTGGTGAACAAATTTCGGGAATTGGTTTCCCAGTTACTTCAAGTTACTCTAACGGCAAACTTACAAGGTAATAACGTAAAATGATTGAGACTGGTATTGATACTAGAGTTAAAGTTAACCAAATTCTCCAGAGCCAACTTCCCGAGTATATTCTAACAGAAAGTCCTAAGACTCTAGACTTTCTGAAGCAATATTACATCTCTCAGGATGCTCAGGGGAATCCTGCTGACTTGATTGATGATCTAGATCAATATCTAAACTTCAATAACCTTTCACCAGAAGCACTAAACCGTAAGACTGAACTTACTGCTGCCGTTGATGCTAATGCAACGACTATCAATGTTGTAACAACTAAGGGATACCCTAATCAAGACGGTATCTTTCAGATTGATGATGAAATCATCTATTACACTGGAATTACCACAAATAGTTTCACTGGTTGTGTCAGAGGATTCAGTGGTGCTACAGATTACAACTCTGGTGAGTTAGTTTTCAAAGAAACCAGTGCAGCTTCCCATTCTAATGAAGCAACTGTAACTAATTTAAGTACACTATTCCTACAAGAGTTTTTTAGAAATCTCAAAGTTTCTTTTGCCCCTGGTTTTGAAGATGAGACTTTTGATAGCAATCTGAATGTTAATAATTTTATCAAAAATCTAAGATCGTTCTATAACGCAAAAGGAACGAACGAATCTTTCAATATTATCATCAATGCGCTATTTGGCAAGCAATCTTCTGTAACTAATCAGGCAGATTTTCTTTTACAACCATCTACCGCGTCATATAGAAACAGAAGAACTCTAGTTGCGGAAGCAGTTTCTGGAGATCCGCTATTTTTATCTGGACAAACTCTATTTCAAGACGCAGATCCCGACGATTTATCAGTTATTGCCGCTTCTGCGCCAATCTCAGAAGTTGAAACTGTAATTCGCGGATCTGATACTTATTATAACATCTATCTTTTCAGTAGATTTAGTGATCCAGCGCCTGGATTTACGGGACAGTTTTCTATTAACGCAAGCAGTAAAGTTATTGGCACTCATGGTAGCGGAGCTAGTGTCATTACTGTTGATACTACTATTGGTTTTCCAAAGAGTGGTAGTGCAAAAGTAGGTGATAAGACAATCACTTATACTGATAAAACAATTAATCAATTTCTAAATGTAACTGGCGCGGATGCAACCATTCCGTCTGGTGAGGAAATTAGAACTAATAATATTGCATATGCATATTCAAGTAAAGATGGTTCTAAAGTAGAACTAAGAGTTACTGGTGTTATTGATGGTTTTGAATCCAACTCTGATATTGTCTACTCAGATCTAGGTGAAATTTACAGGACTAAGACTGTTGGTAGAAAAATTAAAAATCCTCTACAAAACAAAACCAATAAGCAAATTGTATTCAATTCTTGGGTTTATAATACTGCTCCAAGAATTGAAGTCGATCAATTTGCTGGTTCAACTTTCACACTAAAGTTAGATATTGACAAAGCATATCTAAGAACTGGTGATAAAGTAGAAGTTATTAATAGAGCAAATGGTGATGTAGAAGTAGTCAGCGCAGATGTTTTCGTAGTTGGATCTAAAACTATTACACTGTCTGGAGCGGGAATTGGAAACCTAGTTGCTGGTAGAGGATATGATATCAGAAGACAACTAAAGAAAGCAACTAGTACTGGTATTCCTCTAGATCAGGGTGATGGCGTATTAACTGCGAACATTCAAAACACTTATGTTGATAAAGATGATACTGAGATTTTTGTAGCTTCTAACTCATTACCAGATTACACAATTGGTATTAGTACAATTAAATCGGAGATGCCATCCGCGACTGTTTCTGCTGGTGCGCTAAGAGATCAAAATCCAGAAACTGGAAAATATAAAACTCTATCATTCTCATCTTCTGTACCATTTATTACTGGAGATGAAATTGTTTATACTGCTGGAACTTCTACTGATCCGATTGATGGACTAGAGTTTGGTAAGACCTACTATGTTAATGTATTAACACCAAACAACAGGATCAAACTACACGTTGCTCGCTCTTTTATTGCCATTGACCAAGGCATTGAAATTGGTGAACCAATTAATGATGTTACTGGATCTCATGAATTTGTTCTTGCAGAGCAATATAACAGAAAGATTGCAACTCAGAAACTTCTTAAGAAATTTTCTCTAATAAGATCCGAGGATACTGGTAGTCAGGTTAAAACCATTGCTGGATCAACTGGTATGTTGATCAATGGTGTTGAAGTTGCAAACTACAAGTCTGATAATAAAATCTTCTTTGGACCTCTTGATAGTATTAATATTATCAACAATGGTGACGGTTATGATGTCGTAGAACCACCAACTATTAATGTTTCCAATCCAGTTTCTGGTGGAACAACTGCTCAGGCATATGCATCGATTAAAGGAACTCTAAAAGATATCTTTATCGATCCACAAAAATTTAGCATTAATAAAGTAAATTCAATTTCTGTTACTGGTGGTAATGGCGGTGGAGCAATTGTAGAACCTGTTGTAGAAGACGTATTCAGAGAAGTTGGTTTCAACGCCAAATATGATTTTGATAATGGTGGCGTATCCGCATTTAGTGATAGTATTCGTTTTATCGATAATCATGGTTTTGGTGATGGTGAAGCAATCGTATATGATCCACAAGGAAACGCAGCTATTCCCATCACTGGATTTGGACAAACAGTTATTACTGGTAATTTCTTAGAAACTGGTGGTGTATATTTCAGTGAAGTAATAAGTCCAACTGAGATTCGCCTATACGAAACCGAAGGCAATTATAACTCTGGCATCAATACTGTAGGTTTTAGTACTGGCGGTAAAAATGGTGGTGTTCAGAATTTCCGTTTAAGAGATGCAACTAAAACTCTAACTGGTGTCAACATTCTAGATCCTGGCAGTAACTTTGAAACTAGAAAAGTTGCTGTTAGTACTGTTGGTGTTACTACGGTTACAAATACATTTGAGTTTACCAACCACGGATACTCTGACGGGGAACTGGTTACCTATGAAGCATCTACTAGTGGTTTCCCAATTGGTTTGAGTACATCAGACCAATACTTTGTTGTTAAAGTTGATGATAACAACTTCAAATTATCAAATGCAGGTGTTGGTGGAACAAATAGAACCAACTATGAAAGAGGTATTGTATCTAATATCACTGGTATTGGATCTGGATATCATATTTTCAACTATCCCAAAGTTACTGTTGATGTAAACGTATCAATTGCACATACTGTTGGTGTTGTTACTGCAACTCCTGTTATTACTGGAGAGATTCAAGATATTCTAGTTTATGATAAAGGTTCATCTTATGGTTCATCAATTCTAAACTTCGAGAAGAAACCCATTGTTACTGTTCTAAATGGAACTGGAGCAGAATTCCAAGCAGTTGTTAAAGATGGTAGGATTGTTCAATGTAATGTTACTGATGGCGGTAAAAACTATTTCTCACCACCAGATCTAATCATTAGTAGCCCTACTGGTGCTGGTGCAAAACTTAGATCAATTATTAATGGAAAGGGTAATGTTACTGATGTTGTTGTTATTGCCAAAGGTGCAAATTATAATCTAAAAGATACTTTCGTTACCGTAAAAGCAAGAGGTAATGGTGTTATCTTCAATCCTAGAGTAAGAGGATTGACGATTAATAACAGATTTAGATATGATAGTTATTCGGGTGAGATGGTTCTCAACCGTGGTGAAGATGTTGGTTTGCAGTTTGCAACTGTCGGATATAACGATAATGCTAGAAATGAATTCGGTGATACTAATCAATTCGCACACTCACCCCTAATTGGTTGGGCATACGATGGTAATCCAATCTATGGCGCATATGCTTACACGGATCCAAATGATGCTGGATCAGAAGTCAAAAAGATTGAGTCTGGTTATCAACTAGACACTACTCAACTATTCAACAGACCTGATGGATTTGCTTCTGGTCTATTCGTTGAAGATTACTTCTTTGATGGTGCCGGAGACCTGGATATTCATAATGGTAGATTCAGTAAGACTCCAGACTATCCAAATGGAATTTATGCATACTATGCAACTCTAGAGAGCGATCCACTCACTGGTGATGAGGTTTCAAGTTTCCCATATTTCGTCGGCAACACTTATAGATCTGGTGTTATTCCAGAAAACTTAGCTGGTGGACAAACTTCATTAGATCAAGATTTTGATTTCAACTCATCAAATCTATTAAGAAATACTTTCCCATATATTGTTTCTGAACAGTATGGTGGATACGACTTCTATGTTGAACCATATGAATTAGATACTCAGAGAATTGAAACTGATGCAATTCTACCTGGTTCAATTGAAAGTATTAATGTTGTTGAATCTGGAGATGAGTATAGAGTTGGTGACAACATTGTATTCAATGATAGTGGAACTGGTGGTGGTGGCGCTAGTGCTGAGATTCAAGAACTACTTGGTAAAAATGTTGAATCTATTGAAAATGAATTTCTAGATTATCAAGACATCACATTTGAAAGAATCAGTGCTTTCCAAGTTGCTGGACATATTTCAACATATCATGACCTCGCAGGATCTAACGTTGTAGAAATTAGTGGACTATCAACTTTCGTTAGTGGTCTATCTGGCGATAAAGTAATTGGTGTTCCTGGAGATAGTATCTTCCTTGCTGACAATATGCCAGCAGAACCCATTGGTGGCATTGTAACTGATATTCAAATTTCACCTATTCCTGAATATCTAGATGCAGATGGATTTTTAAGTATTGATGATGAAGAACTAAAAGTTCTAAATGTCTTCAGACCAAATAATGCATTCAGTGACTATACTGGTGTCATTCGTGCTGTCAGAGGCACCACAGGAAGCGGCCACACCATCGGAGCAGCAGTTACTGCTAAGTCATCCAGTTTTGTATTTGACCTCCCTGGAGACGTTTTTGACTCCCGTAGATCTCGCAAGGTATATTTCGATCCACAAGAAGCAATTGGTTCAGGTAGATCTACTGGTGAAGCAATTGATAGACCATATACTGTTAATGGTGTTACTACTAATAGAAGTATTCCTGTTCAGGCAATCTATCTTGAAGATCATCCATTCAATCATAATCAAAAAGCAATCTTCACTAAACCATCTAGTGCTACCTTCCTATCAATTTCCACTGTTAGTACTGGTTCAACTTCCGACTTCCCATTTGATGGAAATCTGACTCAGGAAGTTTATATTTCTAAGAAGAGTGCAAACTATATTGGTATTAAAACGTCACTTCACACCGATGAACTATATTTCGTTGGGGCAGGAACAAGTGATTATCAACATAGTCTAGAATCTATCAATACAAAGGTTACTGGTAGAGTTAGAAGAATCACTGCAAAGGTTTCTACTGCTGCAACTCACGGTCTTGCAATTGGTGATAGAGTTGATTTCAATGTCAAACCAAATCTAAGTACAGGTGTTGGTACTGATGCAAATGTAAAAGTCACCTTCAATGCTGATATTCAGAACATTCTATTCAATCCAATCGGATTTGGTTCTACTGCTGTTGGACTCGCAACTTCTAAGTGGACTGTAAATCATCACAATTTAGACACTGGTGATCTAATTTTCTATGATGCTAATGAAGTTCCTGGTGGAATTGATACTGGTAAGTATTTTGTATATGTTATTGATGAAAACAATTTCCAGCTTGCAGAAACTTTAAATGACCTTGCTCTAGATGGTGGTACTAGAAATATTATTAAACCAACTTCTATTGGTGGCACATCTCATACCATCTCTAGAGTAAACCCATCTATTAATATTATTAAAAATAACAACGTAGTATTTGATCTGGTCGATACTTCACTTGATGGATTTAGATTTAAGTTTTTCTACGATCAACAGTTCAGAAACCAATTAGTTGGTACTGGTAACTCTTCAACGTTTGAGGTTGGTTATGCTGGTACTGTTGGATCTGGAACCAGTACTCCAGTAACAGCTACAGTTACTTTTAACGATGAATTACCTGTTCAACTATTTTACAACCTAGAGAGAATTTCAAATAATACTCTAGTTGAACCCGATACTTCTCTAACTAATCACTCCAGAGTTCTTTATTCTGATAGCGTTTACTCTGGTCAAACAGTTGTCAGTGGAGTAACCTCCACAACATTCCTAATCAACCTTGAGGAAATTCCTGAAAATGATGGATACACCAAATCACAATGTGATAAGTTAGAGTACACAACAAGATCAAAAACTGCTCTTGGTGGTATTTCCAAGATTAATATTGTTTCTGGTGGTGACGGATATAGACAACTACCTGGAATTAGCACTATCACCTCAACTCTTGGTAGAGATGGTCAGTTAGAACTACAGTCAAGTACTGTGGGTGCTTTAGGTGGTGTTGTAATTAAAAAAGCAGGTTTTGACTTCTCTAAAGATAAAACTCTAAGACCAGTTGCTGATATCCCAACTTACTATGACCTGAAAGAGTCAAATAAACTACAATCAATTACTACAATTTTTGGTGGAAGAGATTTTGTTTCTGAACCAGAACTTGTTCTCGTCAACTCTATTACTAAGAAAGAAATTCCCGATACAGAGATTATTCCAGACATGGCTTCTGGATCTATCGAAGGTGTTCAGATCATTCTATCACCATCAGGTCTTGCTGGTGTTGGGCACAGCGTATATTCAGTTCTTAACAGTAACGGTATTACGGTAACCAAGGTTGATAGTGTTAACACTGGTATTGCTACTCTGACTCTCAGAACACCAGTTCTAGGTTTTGCTACCAATCCATTTAAAGCTGGAGACGAAATCTTTATTGACGGTATTCAGGAATATACTGGAACTGGTCAAGGATTCAACTCTAGAGATTATGGTTTTAGATTCTTTAATGTTAAGAGTTACAATGGTGGAGTTATTCCTTCAACCGTAACTATTGATTATACTGGAATTGCTACTAACCCTGGCGTTGCTGTTACTGATACCAACCAAGCAAGTGTTGTTCAAAAAGAAAAGTATCCTACTTTCGATGTTGTTTTTGAAGAGGATGGTTTCATCAGTAATGAACCCATCATTGTTCAGAAAGGAACCAATCAGGTAGAAACTGACCTAACTGTAACAAAGTCTGAGGGAACGATTCTAAAAACTTTCGGTGATTATGAACTGGTTGATGGTGATAGAATTACTGGTAAGTTCTCCAGAACGAAAGCAACAATTAACAACATTATCAGATTTGATGGTTTCTATGATGTAGATTCAAATGTAAATCAAAACTTTGGTTGGACTGATGATCTTGGATTCTTGAATAGCGACTATCAAGTAATTCCTAATAATGATTATTATCAAAAATTAGCATATTCAATTAAGAGTCCTATTGAGTTCAAAGATATGATTGATCCTGTTAACAGGATGGCACATATTGCAGGAACCAAAAACTTTGCTGATACTCAGATTTCATCTTCGGGTATTGCAATTACTAACTTTGTTGAAGATGCTTCTCAGACTCTTCTAATTGATATTCAAAATGAGTCTGATACTACGACACAGTTCAACTTTGACTTCGCAGTTGATATTGACGTAGTAGATCCAGAACTGAATACTGAATCAACCACCGGTATTGCTTTTGGTAGAAGAAAACTAACCAACTATATTGAGTGTAAGACCAATAGAGTTTTACAGGTTGATGACATCAGTCCAGACTTCATTAACCAGGATAACTTGGTTGGTGGATATAAGGATATCATTTCTTATCCTTCAGGAACTGGATATTCTAGATTCACAGTTCTGGTAACTGCAGCTGCTGATCTAACTCTATATGAAATTCATGATCTAGTTGTTCTAAGTGATGGTAATAACAATGTATTCACATTCACTAAACTCAGAACTAAGTCTGATGGACAATTTGAACCAGACACTGAAGAAGAGAAGGAAACTCTTGGCACAGTTCAAGCAATTTATGAAGCAGGAACTGCTACTGTCAATCTAAGATTCACACCTTCCAATCCTAAGAAGACTTATGATATTAAGATCTTCCGTCAACTATTTGATTCAAGAACTTCTGGTATTGGATCTTACACCGTTGGTGATACTGAACTATTTGGTTCAACTACAACTATTGGAGCTGGTGCTACCAGTCATCTGATTGGTGTCGGTGTTACCGATTTCCATGCTCTATTTGCATATGTTGAAGCAACTGATACTACAAGTCAGGAAAGAAACTATGCTGAAGTAACTCTTCTACAAAATGAACAAAATACTTTCCTCTCTGAATATGGATTCAATACTGATGATAGAAACATTCTATCATTCAATCCACTAGGATCTTTCGGTTCTAGCATCGATAATGAAGTTGTTCATCTGAATTATCATAACCAGACTGAAAATCCAATGCGAGTCAAGGCTAGTATTATTGGATTCACAACTACAAACGTTGGTCTAAGAACTGTACACTTCAAGACTCAAACTCAAGAACCCGGTCTAGAAAGATCTGCAAGAATTCAATCTAATGTAATTGAAGTTCCCGTACAAACCACTGACGTTGGTGTTGTTGGTTATGGTATCACTGTTGTTGGTATTTCTTCTCTGGTTGACAGAACTTACAGATCTGTAATGAGAATTGGTATTGGTGAAACTTCCTACGTCACTCAGGTGTTCCTGTCACAAGATGCTGGAACTAAAGAGTCTATTATTACAGAATATCCTTCGACGGGTATCAACACTGCTATTGGTCTTGGAACTTTCAGTGCGGAATATAAGAATACTCAAGTTGAACTATACTTCAACCCAGATAGAAAATATGAACCTGATACTATCAGAATTCATGAATTTAGTGAGATTCTTTATCAAGACCAAGATACTGAAATTCTACAAATTCCTGAGTTTGGATATGGAACTGGTATTAAAGAGGTTGTTCAGAATAGATACATTCCTAGTGACAAACTAGACTTCGATATTACCTACAAAGGCACTCCAATTTTCGCTAGAAGATTTAATCCTGGCAACACTTCTGTCTTTGATCAATCTACTGGCAATATCAAACTACTTGACCACTTCCTATTCAGTGGACAAGCACTAAAGTATAAACCAGGATCATCTATTATTGGTATTAACTCAACTGCAATTGGTATTGGAACCACTCTTGCTGGTGGTAATGATACTGTAGGAAATATTCGTGTTGGATCTAAGCAAATCTCAGCTGCATCCACTGACTTTGAAATGACACCTGGATTTGAAATTATCGGACCTGGAGTTTCTGCCGGATCAACTATTGTCAGTATTGGTTCAACCTTCAGATATTTCTTTGGCAATTCTGATGGAACTGCTGTTATTACCGGTGTTGCGTACACTGGAGCACTTGCAATTGGGGATACTATTAGAGAACTCGTAACTGAAACTGGTTTTGGAACGATTACTTCTATTGGTATCAATTCGATTACAGTAGAAAATAATGTTCCTGTTGGTGTCGGAAGTACTTACTACTCCGAACGTCTTGGAATTGCAGTCTCTATGTCTCAGGTTGCAACTGCTGATACAACTGGTCAAACCTTTACTAGTGGTATTAGTACCGACGTTCTTCCAGAAGATCTCTTTGCAATTAGAATTGATAATAACAATCTAAAACTAGCAACTAAGAGAGATTTCGCTCTCAAGGGGCAAGGAATTGTTCCTACCAATGTTGGTGAAGGAAATAATCACCTAATTGATACTACTAAGAAACTAGAGAAAACTCTATTCACGGTTGACGGTGTTGTACAAAATCCAATTGCCAGAACCAGTCTAGAATACAATCTTGAAGAAAATATTGGTACTGGTGTCACATTCTTCGCAATGTCTGGAATTGGAACCATCACATCTGAGGATATCCTCAAAATTAATGATGAGTTCATGAATATTCTAAACGTTGGTCTAGGAACTACAAACAGAGGTCCAATTACAGGTATTGGTACTTTTAATCTAGTCAACGTTGAAAGAGCATATGTTGGAACAGATGCTGAAAGTCATAATAACCAAGATCGGGTAACTCTATTCAAAGGTGCTTATAATATTGTAGAGAGTACAGTTCACTTTGTCGAGGCTCCTATCGGTCCTGGTGCTGACTTCCTACTTGATGATAGAAACATTCCATTCACTAGATCTACCTTCTCTGGTCGTGTTTATCTAAGACAAGATTATAGTACCAATGAAGTTTATGATGATATTTCACCAGAGTTCACTGGCATTGCAAAGACCTTTGCATTAACGGTTAACAAGCAAGTTCCTGTTGGTATTGAAACTTCTGCTGGTTCTGGTGTTCTATTCATTAATGGTGTACACCAGGGACAAACCACTGACAATAATCCATCAAACGTCTACTCAATCGTAGAGCAGAGTGTTGAATTTAGCGGTACGAAACTAGAAACTGGTGACCCATTCATTAGTCCTACTGACCCAGTTCTAAACCAATTACCTAAAGGTGGTGTTGTTGTTTCCGTTGCCTCTTCTGGTGGTACTGGTATTGCACCTCTAAAAGGAGCAAAAGTTCGCGCTAATGTTGGTTCTGGAGGATCTATCACAGAAATCGTTGGTATTGATACTGTTGGAACTTACACCACAATTACTGGATTTGTATATGACGGAGTGAGTGGAATTGGAACCGTCACTACAGCTGGTGCTCATAACTTTAAGGTCACTGACTTTATTGACATGAGAAACATTGAGTTTGAATGTACAAAAGGTTATGACGAACTAGTTGGAATTTCCACTATTGATTATGATAATGTTTCTGGAATTATGACCGTCACCACTTCTGATGATCATAATCTAAACAAAGATATGAGGGTAAACTTCCATGATTTGACTTTTGAATGCACCAAGTCATTTGACTCTAGTGTTTCAATCGCTGATGCAGAATATGATCCTGGTTCTGGTATCATGACTGTTACTACCAGTAGTAATCATAACCTCAACAGAGGTATGCAACTCAGATTGTCAGACATCGAATTCTCCTGTGCATCACCTCACCTAGGTGTTACCACTACAATCTTCCCAGATGGAACCAACGGAAGAATCTTCAATGAAGTTCATGAAGTTGTAAGTTCTACTGAATTCAGCACGATGGTTGGTATTTCAACTATCGCACACACCTATCAGTCAGGTGGTTTGGTTGAAAGTGGTATTACTACTACAGTGTTCCCAAGTGACCTTGGTATTCAGTGGGCAATCTCTGGTGCAGATTATACTGCAGCAACTGGTGTTATGACTGTCACCACCAAGAGAGCTCACAACCTAACAGTTGGTGAATTTGCAAGAGCACCCGACAGTGTAACCACATCCATTTTAGAACACGCTATCGTAACCACAATTATCTTCACTAACATTATAATTGAATAATCTTATATTCACG
>ERZ869936.1289-NODE-1289-length-18413-cov-16.950594_pt1 | contig 18413 bp, 12 predicted proteins | sample MGYA00520876_ERZ869936 | MGnify/ENA primary metagenome ERZ869936 (study PRJEB32218, sample SAMN09650985) | biofilter metagenome | isolation source: enrty point of leading RO module | place: Saudi Arabia: Thuwal, RO plant located on Red Sea | collected 2016-02-17...
TTTCAGGTCGACGTCGTGGGAGTGCGAATTGCGAACCGCAGGCTGCGCTGACATACGCTCAGACAGAGATCAATCGTGGGAGGCCGGGTGAGTGGACACAGCGGAAATCGAACGACGGCCCGATTTCTCCGCTCTCTCCACTGTAGGCCCCCTGCCGGCGAACCTCAACACACCCGGTGATCGACCAGGCGAAATCGCAACTCGCCCGATCGCTCAGCCGCCGCTCTGCTGGATTTCCTCCAGCAACCGCCCGACCGCGATTTCCAGCTTCTCCGGCGTCTCGTACGACCCGTCAGCAATCGCCGCCTGGATCGCGGCCAGCTTCTCCGCCCGAACCTGGGGGTCGTTCTGAATCTGGTCCAGCAGACGCGCGGCCGACGAAATCTCGACCTCGTCTCGCGGCGCCTGCAGACCGCCCGCTTCCGAAGCGGCAGTCGACTGGGCTGGATTCACGTGCACCGGACGAATCGGACCGGCGCCGCCGACTGATCCTGCACTGGTCACATCCATGTTGCGGTTCCCGTTGCGGTGACGGAGGGGGGTCTCCGGCCGATCATACCGGAATCTCTCCGATCGGGACAATACGGGCTCGCGGCGGACGCTGCCGTTCGACTCAGCCACTCCCCCCGCTCTCGGAGCGCCGACATTCAACGCACAACCCGGCGCTGCGCCAGCGAACGCAACTTCAGGAACAGCATCAAGAAACGCGATGAGATGAGACAGTTGCATGGATAAATCTCCGGCAACCGTCGTGGCGCTGCTGCGCGGCTTGCAAAGCAGCCGCGTCGTCCTGAGGGAATATTGGAACCGGCCAGTTGGCTGGAAAACGCCGCCCGATTCTTGGACGGCTGAGCCATTCGGAGGCCGGTCATCGCCTCTGAGGAGATCAATCGGCCGCGAGCCGTCGCCCACCACACAAAGACTCACCCAATAAACATATGTTCCCTATCCCGGCGTCCGGAAGTAGCAATCGTCCCGGTAATTCCGCCGTATGGAAACGATCCCCACCATGTCGAGCCGCCAAGCGTCAGCTGGCGGATGCCCCCTCCCTCACACCCCCGCGTGGGCCGAAATCTCTTCGTCCCGGTGGTAGATCGCCCGCCCCCCGGTCCCCGCACCGGTCCCGCTCTTCCGACCCGGCTCCCATTCCTGCGGCACGTCGGCCACATTCCGCGGATTGAACTCCGGCAGTTTCTCACCAAGCTCCCGCGTCGGAGCGCCCGAGCCGATGCTCGGGGCGTGATCGTAGGAGTTGATCACCGCGAACAGCGGGTGGACCGCCGGCACCGGACCGATCAAGGCCCGCACCTTCGGCAGATTCCAGCACGGAACCTGAGGAAAGTGGTGGTGCTCGTAGTGGTACCACGTGTTGTGCGGCAGCAGCCAGTACCGCAGATACCACGGCGCATGAATCCGGTGCACGTCATGCGTTCCGACGTGCTCCGTCCAGATTCGCAGCCGGAAGATCGGCCAGAACACGATCGCCGTCGAGAGAAACCATACCGGCAGAATCCACAACTGATCGATGAAGTACAGCACAGTCACCATCGAAAGCCACCAGAACGTCGGCAGCAGACGATCGATCTTGCTCGTCCCCGGCCGCGCGTTCTGCGCAAGGTGAAACAGTTCCTTCACGTGCAGCAGCGAAACATCCTCCAGAAACCGGCGGACGATCGTCTTCTTCCCGGCCGGAAGCTGCCACGCCGGAGCACTTTTCTGCTTGTGATGCAGTTCCGGATCCCCCTCCGTGTTGAGATAGCGGTGGTGATTGAAGTGGAACCGCCGGTATCCCCCCACCGGGTTCGCGAACGGCCACAGGCAGAACATCCCCGTCAGAAAATCGTTCAGCTTCTTGTTCCGCGACGCCTGGCGATGTGAACCGTCATGCGCCATTAACGCCAACCGATGCTGTGCAACGCCGAAGCAGACTAGCGCCAGCCCCATCGCCCCCCACCGCCACGGAGAATCCCACACCAGATTCACAAGCACGATCGGAACGATCACCAGCATCCAGTCACCCGCCGTCCGGACGCCCCACTGAAACAGACTCGGCTGCATCAAGGTCCGCAAGACCTGCTTGTCAATCACAGGTTTCGCCTCGACGGCAGCCGGCGACATTTCGAGGACAGGTGTCGCAGTTTCCATAGCGTTAGAGTCTTTCGTCTGAAGACGAGCGCAATTCGCGCGCATGCTTCGCTTCGGTCGTTGGATTCTGTTGAGTTGTGGCAAACCAGCCACGCTGGGTCGTTGGATCGTGACAGGTGGTGAGCGGCCGGCGTCAGCCGGCCGTTGGGAGAACAGACGCTCAGTGTCGTCTTCCGTGAATCGCCCGCCGCTGAAGCAAAATGGACGGCGAGAACCTTGAGTGCCCTGCTTGCGGAGTTCTACATTAACAGGCAAACGGGCGCGGAATCAACGCAATTTGGCCGCGATCGCCGCAACTTATTGCGCTTTGCAAATCAGTGTTGGCGATCTGTCTCGCGGATTCTCGTTCTCGACAGTCCAAACACCGCTCGACGCGGACACATGGTAGAGCAATTTGCTCTACCCCGCTTCGTGCCGGCTCCCGGCGGCGTGCGGGTGGGCCTGATCGTACGTGTCGCGCATCCGCCGCGTACTCACGTGCGTGTAGATCTGCGTCGTCGTCAGGCTCTTGTGACCCAGCAACTCCTGCACGGCCCGCAGATCAGCCCCGCCGTCCAGCAGATGCGTCGCGAAACTGTGACGCAGCGTATGCGGAGTCGTCAACCTGTCTAATCCGGTCGCCTGCAGATGCTTTTGCAGCATCCGGCCGATGCTCCGCGTCGTCAGCCGCCGTCCGAAACGGTTCAGGAACAACGCTTTCTGATCATCCGCCGCCGCCGATTCGTCCGGTTGCCGCACCTCCATCCACCGGCTGAGCGCCTTCGCCGCGTACCGGCCGACCGCCGCAATCCGCTCCTTCCGGCCCTTGCCCAGCACCCGCAGAATATTCGCCTCCCGGTCCCAGTCGGCGACATCCAGTCCGACCAGCTCCGCCACCCGCAGTCCGGCCGAGTACATCGTCTCCAGAATCGCCCGGTCCCGCAGTCCCAGCGGCTCATTCGCCGGCGGCGCTTCCAGCAGCGCGGCGACCTGCTCCGTCGACAGAAAATGCGGCAGCTTCCGTCCCACCCGCGGCGTCCGCAGCGCCTGCGCCGGGTTATTTTCCGTGATTCCTTCCCGCGTCGTGTACCGGAAATAACTCCGCAGGCACGCCAGCCGTCGCGCGATCGTCGTCCGCGCATACTGGCACTCGTGCAGATAAGACAGATACCCCCGCAGCACCGCCGTCGTCACCTGCGAGGCGTCGCTGATCCCCGCAGCCCGCTCCGTGAGATAGTCCGCGAAGCTCTCGAAGTCCTCGGAATACGACTTGAGAGTCAGCTCCGAAGCATTCCGCTCCACCCGCAAGTGCCGCAAGAACGCATTGACAGAATCAATCATCGAACAGCCCGAAATTAATCTCGAATCAGTCAACAGCGCCAGGAACAAACCCAAATCCCTCCCGCACGGCACTCCCAACCCCCAACTCTTGCCTCTCAGCTCTCAGCTCTTGGCTCTCGACCCTAGTCCCTAGTCCCTCGTCCATCCAAAAAGACACCCCGGTCGAGAGAGGCCTCGACCGGGGTGCTATCATGATCGCGGTGCCGGCGCGGGTTCGCTTCGCCGGCCTCACGCGCTTTCCCGATAGGTGGATCGCTCACGGGCCTCCGTCCGCTCTTTCAGACGTCGCACCCGCTGGCTCAAGACAGCCGCGTCGTACCAGGTAAAACTCAGTTCCGGGTCCGCCGCGTACCGCCCCAACATCTGCAACGTCTGGGCGTGGCTCTCGTCGTCGTACAGGAACACGTACCGCTCACCGTCCTTGACCAAAGCGAGAACGTTGATGCTCTCCGGCATGAGTGCTCCTCTGTGAGCCTGCGGCAAAACCGACGCCGCCCCCGTCGTTCGGTGATATCCCTGATCCGCTGCGCGCAGCGCAGACGGTCTGAAAGATTCTATCGGCACAACAGGGCGTCCGTGCTTGGCAAAAATGCCGCACACCCGCAAGGTTTCCCCGCATTCCGCAATGTCGCCCAACCAACGCTCACCGACCGTCTCGCCGTTTCGCCGCGACCATCCGTAGCGCATGCTGCCAGCGTGCGTCACCGTTGACCTGACATCGGGGTGCAATCCGTTCGAAAAGCGCAGCGCTTGACACCTTGTGCCCAAACTTCCGTTTGGGCACACCCGCGGGCACACCGAATCACGAACCGGCACACCCCAACATCACCTGCGGAACGAAAATGCTCCCCACCCGCCCGCCCTCGCTCCGCCCACGGGTCGCCAACCCTTCACACTCTCGCGTAAACTGAATCCACCGCAAACAGAATCACGCGACCACCCCCCGCACCCCTCCCATGTCCGTCCCGCAGGTTGTCATCGTCGGCCGACCCAATGTCGGCAAGAGCAGCCTCCTCAACTGGCTCGCCGGCCGGCTCGTCTCCGTCGTCGACCCCACCGCCGGCGTCACCCGCGATCGCGTCGCCAGCCTGTTTCACGAAGGCGACCGTTACTTCGAACTCGTCGACACCGGCGGCATCGGCATCGTCGACTCCGACGACCTCTCCGCCGACATCGAGCGACAGATCGAAATCGCCATCGAAGAGGCCGACCTGATTCTCTTCGTCGTCGACGGCCGCACCGGCGTCACCCCCCTCGACCGGGAAGTCGCCGAACGCATCCGGCGACTCGAACGCCCCACGCTCCTCGTCGTCAACAAATGCGACTCCGAAAAAACCGACACCGACGTCTACGAGTTCCTCACCCTCATGGACGTCCCTCTCGTCCGCACCAGCGTCAAAGGCAACCGCAATCGCAAGGAACTCAGGGCCGCCATCCTCGAACATCTCCCTCCCGCCCGGGAGACGGAGACCACCGAAGGAGCGGCCATCGAATCCGACCCGGAACTCAAACTCGCCATCGTCGGACGCCGCAACGTCGGCAAGAGCACCTTCATCAATGCCCTCGCCGAAACCGACCGCATGATCGTCAGCGAAGTCGCCGGCACGACCCGCGACAGCGTCGATGTCCGCTTCGATCTCGACGGCAAGTCCTTCGTCGCCATCGACACCCCCGGCGTCCGCAAGAAGAAGAGCCTCGCCAACGACATCGAGTTCTACGGCCTCGTCCGCGCTCAGAAGAGCATCCGCCGCGCCGACGTCGTCCTCATGTTCTTCGACGCCTCGAAGACGATCTCACAGGTCGATAAGCAACTCGTTGAATTCGTCCGCCGCTACTACAAGCCTTGCATCTTCGTCGTCAACAAGTGGGACCTCGGCCTCGAAGCAGAGATGACCGCCGAAAAATGGGCCGACTATCTCGCCCACACGTTCGGCTCGCTCCCTTACGTGCCGGTCGCCTTCATCACCGCAAGGGATTCCCGCAACATCAAGAAACTCATCAACCTCACCCAGGAACTCGGCAAACAGGCCCGCATCCGCGTTTCCACCGGCCGGCTGAACAAGGTCGTCCGCGCCGCCGTCGATGCCAATCCACCCCCCTCCCGGCGCAACCGGCTCCCCCGCGTCTTCTTCGCCGTCCAGGTCGCCGTCCAGCCCCCCACCATCGTCGTCAAGTGCAACGACGCCCGCCTCTTCGACGAACCCTGGAAGCGATATCTCCTCAACACCCTCCGCGACGACCTCCCCTACCCCGACGTCCCCATCAAGCTCTACCTCCGCACCCGCGGCGAGGACGAGAATCCCGAAGAGGCAAGCCCGTCGAATTCATCCGACTGAACGCAAGGCGAACGCCCCGACACGGCGCTCGCCGCCGTCGCGTTGGATAATTCCGTACAGCGCGCTTCGCTGGGATTTCTTCGCAGATACCGCCGGGGAGAGGCGTCCCTTGCGACCAGGGAGACTCCCCCACCGCCTGTTGGGGAAAATGACCACGCCGGCCGATCCGGGTGAGACGCGCTCCGGGGCTGGTTTGGTAAACGCCCCCATTGTCGCCGCCGCGGCACAGTCGTAGGTTGAAGTTGCCGATCGAGGGAATGAGAAAAAAACGCTAATGAACTGAAGAGGAGAGATCGTGATGCAACACAAGCCAAAGACGACTCACACGAAACTAATGACGGCGGCGGCTTTGTTCGCCTTCGCATGCTTCGGCGCCGCACAAACTGCAACGTCTCACGCGGCCGATGACCAGGCGCTCTGCGATCACGTGGAAGACGAATTGCTCTTCGATCAGGCGGTCGTGTCCACACACATCGACGTCTCGTGCCAGGAAGGAATCGTGACACTGGAAGGCACCGTCGACAACATCCTCGCCAAAGAGCGGGCGGAAAGACAGGCGGAAGCTGTTCGCGGAGTGAAGTCCATTGTGAACCTGATCGTCGTCCAGCCGAGAGTGGCGCGAACCGATTCTGAAATTCAAGCGGACATCGGGACCGCACTGCTGTCCGATCCGGCGACAGACTCGTACCAGGTCGACGCAGCCGTCGATGGCGGAAAAGTCACGTTGACCGGCGCCGCCGACTCCTGGCAGGAAAAGCAACTGGCCGCGCGCGTCGCAAAGGGCGTCGCCGGCGTCACGGCTGTCGACAATCAGATCGACGTCAACTATCCCGACGAAAGAACCGATGCGGAGCTGAAAGAGGAGATCGAAGCCCGCTTGCAGCACGACGTGTTTCTCGACGGCGCGCCCTTCGTCGATGTCTCCGTCGATGACGGGCACGTTTCACTGACGGGCGAGGTCGGCAGTGCGCTCGAAAAGACCCGCGCGAGAACGAGGGCTTGGGTTTACGGCGTCGAAAACGTCGATGCCTCCGGCCTCGATGTCGAAGACTGGACCGGTGACGACCGCGAGCGCGACACGGCGCATCCAATGCTGAGCGATTCGGAAATCGCCGAGGCGGTCGACGACGCACTGCTCTACGACCCTCGAACCAATTCCTTCAATGTCGACGTCTCAGTCTACAACGGGTCCGTGACGCTGCGCGGCACCGTCGACAATCTCAAGGCCAAGCGGGCCGCCGAACAGGACGCACGGAACACCATCGGTGTTTACTCCGTGAACAACCGCATCCGCGTCCGCTCGAACGGAGAACCGACCGACGAAGAGATCCGGCAACGCATTGAGAACGCCCTGCTGCGCAACCCTTACACCGAAAGCTATGAGATCACCGTATCGGTCGATAACGGCACGGTGGACCTCTTCGGCACCGTGGACTCCTACTTCGAGAAAGCGGAAGCCGACGATGTCGCATCGAACGTCCGGGGCGCGATCTTCGTCGACAACAATCTTGTCGTCTCCGACGAAAGCGACAGCTACATCTACGATCCGTACGTGGACGACTACGATCCGTACGATTACGAATGGTACGGCTACGATCCGCAGTACACCTTTTCAACGGACAGCGAGATCGAGGAAGAGATCAACGACGAACTCTGGTGGAGCCCCTTCGTCGATTCCGACCAGGTTTCCGTAACCGTGGAAAACGGCACTGCGACCCTGACCGGGACCGTCGACACCTACTACGAACGCCAGGCGGCGGCTGAAAACGCCATCGAAGGCGGCGCGATCTCCGTGGACAACGAACTCAAGATTGAGTGACGGTCCGACCTACGGCGCGATCGAACAACCCGAAGATCTCAGGTCTTCGGGTTGTTCCGGTCAGTAATGCCGTGGAACTGATGAGATGACCGTGCGGACTTCCGACATCATCTAACGGACGGGCCAGTCCATGCGGCAGGCTCGTGCGACGGCAAGTTTTTTTTTCTACACCAAATGAGGAGCAGACAAGATGCAGACAGAATGCAGGATGAACTTGATCAAATACGGATTGGCTTTGTTCGCGGCGACGATACTGGCAAGTTCGCCCGCGCGGGCCGACGACGAAAACCCTTACCTCATGGCGGACGAGACATGGATCAGCATTGATGGCACGGTCGAGTCAGTGAGTGCCAACTCCTTTGAGTTGGATTACGGCACCGGCATCGTCACGGTTGAAATGGATGACGGAGACCGGGACGCCGATGGATACAAGTTCGTCAAGGGAGACAAGGTCCGTGTGAGTGGGATGGTTGACGACGACCTCTACGAGACGACCACGATTGAAGCCAGCAGCGTGTATGTCGAGAACCTCGGCACGTATTTCTACGCCAGTGCAATCGATGACGAAGACGTGGACACGTTTGTCACCTACACGACGCCGATCGCAGTTTCGGGCACTGTGGTGCAGGGGATCGTGACCGACGTCGAAACCTTCGGAAGCGACTTTGTCATTAATACCGGCGAACGCAGTCTGACCGTCGACACCGACAAGATGCCGTACGATCCCCTCGACGACGAGGGCTACCAGAAGATCGAAGTCGGCGACCGGGTCTCGGTCACCGGCGACATGGAGCGGAAATTCTTTGAGGGACGGGAATTCTCTGCCGAGTCGATCGTGACCCTGGTTGACGCGGACGACTCCTGAGCCACCGCCGGCCGTCCCAGATCCGACAGGCGATCGGGTACGCCCCAAGAGTTCCGACCAATCGATAATTCCCCGCATTCCGTCGTCAGACGCTGTTCACCTCCGCCGGCGCAGACGGAGAGGTTGGTCGGAACTTCTCCTCTTTGATCCCAGGTTTGCAATTGGCAATGTCGAAAGTCAGCACGCGTGAGAGGAGCGATGAATCACAAGCCGCCAAGAATATCGATTCCTGTTCACACGTTTGCTGATGCGGGACGATACGTCTGTGGTTCATGCGGCTATGTGCTCGAGCATCTTTCACCGGGGCCCCTGCCCTGTTGTCCTGAAGACGAAGGCCACCATGCGTGCAAGGACTGGGTGCCGCAGACACCGTCGAACAATGTCCAAGGTGAACGACGATAGCTTCCGTGTCGCGCCCGGAGGATTCTCTCGCCTGTGCAGACATTGGACACTCCGTGGCTGCCTGCTCTCGGCGTAAAGCGCGCTCTCTGCGACATGCCGTTCACATTGCCTCAGTCGTTTGCCTGCTGCGAACGCCGTTCCTCTTGTTGGTCGGAAACCGCACGGGCGTGCGCCTCGTCGCCCGGACTCCCGCGACGGCGGTCGTCGAGTTCGCTTAACCGGTCTTTGCGGCCGTAAAGCACAAGCCCATCGCCCGTTTCTACAGCAGTCTCGCCTCGGGGGACTCCGAGAAATCTGCCGTTCTCGCGGTGGATGCCAAGCACCGTCACCCCTTCCTGAAACAACTGCGTGTCACTCAGAGACTTTCCCTCGACCCAGTCGTCAGCTTCGACATGCAGCGTTCTGACCGTGTACCGCCCGCTCAAATCCAGCAGTTCGGCAAAGTCAAGCGCTTCCAGATCCGTGAATCGCTGAAGGACGGCTTGCAGCACACGGGACAGATGGTGCTCAATCCATTTGCTGGTGGCGACCAGCCACAGGACGGCGAGTCCGATGATCAGCAATGCGCCGCGGGAAAGCCACTGATTCCGCTCAGTCGCACCCAAAAAGGAAAGCAGCAGCGTCGACACGGCCGTGACGATACCCGCGTTTCCCAGAATCATGAGCACGATCAGAATCCGCCGGCGTGCCGGATGGTTCACGATCTGCTCCGATTCCGACGTGGTGAAGCCGACTCCGGTAAACGCAGACACCGACTGCAACCGCGCAAGGTCGTGCGACACTCCCGTCAGAGTCAGGGCGGCTGTACCGAACCGTGTAATCAGGAATGAAATCGACAGCACGATCAACAGAGAAAAAACAGCCGTCATGTTCACGCATCTTCGTTGATCGACGCACCGTCTCCGGCCGTTGCGGATTTCAACAACGTCACTTCGTTGCCACGTTCGTTGAAGCGAACTTCGTCCGCGAAGGACCGCATCAGCAGCACGCCGCGACCGCACGGACGTTCCAGAAAGCCCGGCTCCGTCGGATCCGGAAGCGAAGCAGGATCGAAACCCGGTCCTTCGTCAGTCACCGTTACGGCAACCTCTTCCCGGTTCATCTGCAATTCGACGGAAATCCGACGCTGACAGTAGGGCTCTTCGCCGCGTCGCTGGTCGGCCAGCGCATGATACTCCCCGGCGTCCTGTTCGCGGAGTTTTGAACTCACTTCAAGATTCCCGTGAAAGTACGCGTTTTGCAACGCCTCGTCCACGGCCGTCGTAAAGCGGAGACAACTGCTCTCGTCCAGGCGACCGAGCGTCCGAAGTGTGTCCCGCAGCTCCTGAACGAGCGCCGAAATCAGCCCCAGATCATTCTCCAGCACGTAACCCACGCGGGTCAGGTAATTCAGGAGCGTCCGGCGAACCCGTTGATCCGAGGCCGTCGACAGCATTCGCTGCACCACGTCCACCAGATCGGCTGCCAGTTCCGTTTTCGGGACATAACTCGCAGCGCCCTTCTCGATCGCCTGCACCGCGATGGTCTCGCTTCCCGCGCCGGTCATCAGAACGACCGGGATCAGCGGGAACTCTTTGCGCATCGTCTCGACGAGTTGCAGGCCGTTCATGTTCGGCATCTCGAGGTCGGTCACCACCAGGTCCGGAAGATGCGACTCCACCTGTTCCAGGCCTTCCGCCCCGTCTCGCGCCTGCAACACGGTGCAATCGATGGCACTCGACAAGAGCTTGCCCGCCACCTGCAGGTCAGTCGGAGAGTCGTCAACGATGAGGATGCGCGGCATGGTTGTCAGACTCCTGGTCCCTCAATCACGAGCGTTCAGGCGGAGCGCCTCTCGCGAAAGCACCAATCCCGAAGAGGTGAGTGCGGATTCAGTTGCGCTTTTTCCGCATGCTTGAGAATACGACAGCCGCAACCGGTTCCACAATCCAGACCGTACAGATTTCTCGCGCCCCGCAGGACCGCGTCGCGCCCCCGTCCATTACATACAACTCGTCTCGGGTTGGACCCGAGGAACCAAGCCCAGGGGATTCTCGAATGGGACACGGATTTCCCCAGCGCGGCCGTCGCCCGCACCCCAACCACGTAGCGCACGCAGCCTTGCGTGCGTCCCGCTGATCGCAAAGGCCGCTGACGCACGCTGGCAGCGTGCGCTACGGACAAACGCCACAATTTGCGCAGGACGACAAACTCTCACCGTGGATAGCACGGATTTTGCCGGAACTTCCTCAAGAAGGCGGCAGCGTCGAGGCCGCATCGATCCAGGCGGGAATACTCCGCACTCCATAGAAAGCAATCAGCGAAAATCGGTCCCATCCGTGACCATCCGCGTTCCATTCGAATCTCTCGGAGAGTCACTCAATCGGGGATCGAGAGATGTGTGCAAACAACAGCGTCGCGCGCCCGTTCGCCCCCTCCCGGCCCGCGCTAGCGCGGATTACTCACCACGGAGGCACGGAGGAGTTTGGGCGTGCGGGCCACAGCATCGGCGCCGCATGGCGCGCATTTGTCGTGAGATGATGAACGGATCGTGTCCATTCTCACGCGCCAACCGTGCTGGAATCGCGTCAGGAGTCACGCCCAGCGGCCCGCCGATTTCATCGAAGGCAGCACACAATGTCGAACATTCTGCGCGTAGAAGTTCGCCTCAAGTCTTTTTCTCCGTGCACTTTGTGTCTCCGTGGTGCAATTCTTGATGAATAACGCGGGCTGGAACGCTCAGAACCAGAGCTGAAACTGCGAGCGATACAGGATCCCGTCGTCGCCCGGCAGCAGATTGAGGGCCGGGTCACGAATCGGCGTTCCGTTGACCCGTGTGACGTCGAAGGTGAGCTTCGCGAAGTGGCCGCGAATGTACCACACCACTCCCCCCGCCACTTCATCGGCGCTCTGCCGCCGGTCCCCCAGCGTGCCCGAGTCGCCGACGATCCGCGACCAGCGACCGACCAGTTCCAGTTTGTTCGGGCACACGAAATAACCGCTTTGAACCAGAAACCCGCGGTCAAACAGGTCCGCAACCTGTCCGCCGGAAAACTGGTTGATCCGCCGGAAGTACGCCTCGCTCAAGACGCTCAACCCGCGCCATTTGAAATTCAGATCCGCCGCATACAGAAAGACGTTGAACGCGTCCACGCCCGGCGGCAGGATCGTCGCCAGCACGGCCCCCGAATCGACGGCCCGGATGCTTTCCAACTCACGAAGCCCCTCCGCATCAACTCGCGAGTAGGCGAATCCCCCGCCCGCACGGATCGCCGGGTTCTCGTGCTGCGTCAGGTCCGGCTCGCCGTCCGTCCCCCATTCACCAAGCAGATCGATCGTGCAGCGGGCCGAGGTGGCGAGATTCCGGTCGAGTTGCCCCGAGCGCACTGGCACGAAACCCTGTGTGTTGAAACCGTTGAAGACCGCCGCTTCCCACGCCAGCGGAGTCTCGTCAATCATGATCTGACCCAGCAGGCTCGCGCCCAGGCTGCGGTTGATGTCGAAGAACGAACTGGCCACGCTGCGATCGGCGAACTGCAGCTTCCAGCCCGATTCCGCTCGCGTTCGATTAAACGGGAGCTTCCATTTGCCCGCGCGGATTCGAAGATGGTTTTGATCCAGCCCCAGCGCGTCGTGCCCGATGTCGTACAGCACGTAGTAATCGAGCCAGTCGGCCAGCTCCCCCTGGTCGCTGTCGCCGTCGATCTGGGTGAAGAACTTGAGATCGGGCGTATAGACATGTCCGCTCAGCACGAGCCGCAATCGCTCGAATTCGATGTCGTTCTGGTCGGCCGTCATTCCCTCCGACTCAAACACCGTGTGCCGCAGTTGCATCCAACTGTTCAGCTTCAGCAGAAACGGAGCCGTCGTTTCGCCCAGTCGGATTCCGTCCGGGCTCGACGCAAAGAAACCACGGTCATAACCGAACCGCAGCCGCGAATCGGGCGCCTCAGCGGCCCGCGCCTCAACAGCCTCCAGTCGCCGCAGCAGTTGATCGATCTCGGCCTGCTGTCGGTCAACAAGCTCCAACACCGCATCGCCCGTCGACTCCTCCTCGACGGCAGCGGCCGATTCCGCCGGTTCCCACAGCTTCAGATCCGAGGCGTCGGCACGCACGCCCGTCAGCACGACCAGCGCGACCGCAACCACGGCCGTCAACAATCGCGAGCCGGCAATGGGCGAGACCGGCATGGGGGAAAGCCCTGCCGCACGGAACTCAGTGCGTTGAGAATCAGGAAGATGCCGCGCAGCGGCGGCGTGCATTCACTTCGTCAAATCGGCATAATGCCGGGAAAGCTTGACCGATTCTGCCGGTTTTTCCGATTGCACAGTCCAGGCAACGGCCGCCTGATCCGGTCCTTGCGAACGCCCCTGTCCTGTTGATCCTGTCGTGGTCATATTCGTCTCATCCGGCCCCGCGCCGCGCCGTTCGCCGCTCCAACTGTGGAGACGGTCGCTGACATTCCAGTTGGCGCTGTTCGTTTCTCTGCTCCTGGTCGCGACTGGCGCCATGACCAGTTGGATCGGCGGATACAAGGTGGCCCAGCAGATTGTCCGCGATCAGATCCACAAGCGGCTCGTCGTTGCCGGACGCGACCGACATGCCATGATCACCGCGTATGTGTCACAGCAGCAGGAGCGGGTCGCACTGGTTGCCAGTCGCACCCGCTTCCGCACGCTCGTGGAACAGTTCCTTGACGGGGAGATGGAACTCGAAGCCATGCGCGAGTCGACCAGGCCGATTCTGGACGACGCCCTCGGCAGCACCGAAGGGTTCCGCGCGATCTGGTTCGTCGACCGGTCGGGACGCACCCTCACCTCGACCGACGCCGCCTACCTCGACCGCGATTTCACCTCCCGGCCGGAATTCCGCCGCGCGCTCGACGGGCATCGCCACCTCGGCGAACCGTTCTCAACCGGCGGCGACACCGTGGCGTATCTGTCGGCGCCGGCCCTCAGCGGCGATGGCAGCGTCCTGGGCGCCGTGATGGTCCTGCTGGACGTGCAGCCGCTGACACGCATCGTCGACGACGACACCGTGCACGAGGGATTGGGCGATTCCGGCGAAGTGCTGATCGGAAAGCGCGTCGGCGACAACGTGCACTACCTGCTGCCCTCGCGCGTCACCGGCGCCGACACGGTCCCCGCCTCCGCCGTCCCCAGTATGGTCGCAGCGATCGAGAACGACCACGGCTTCGCCGTCACCGAGTACGACGGCGTCCCCGTGTTGGCCCACTTCCAGCCGGCCCCGTTTCATCCGCGCGATTACGAGCAATGGGGTCTGGTCGCGAAGATCGACGAGGCGGAAGCCTACGCGCCGATTGCGCACCTGCGGGACTCCCTGTTCGCGGTCCAGTCCATACTGCTCGTCGTCGGTGTCATCGCCACCATCTGGCTTTCCCGGCGGTTCACGCGTCCGATCGTCGAACTGACGCGGGCGGCCGAAGTCCTCGCGTCGGGCGACCTCAGCGCGAGAGTCCAGGCCGACCGCGACGACGAATTGGGGACTCTCGCGGTCGCCTTCAACGACATGGCCGGTCGGCTCCACGGGCTGCACAGCGACCTGGAACGCAAGGTCCGCGAACGGACCGCGGAACTCTCCGATGCGAAAGAGGCGGCCGAGGCGGCCGACAAGGCCAAGAGCGAGTTTCTCGCCAACATGAGCCACGAAATCCGCACCCCGATGAACGGCATCATCGGCATGTCCGAATTGCTCGCCGGCACGCGGTTGTCCGCAGAACAGCGCGAGTTCCTCGGTCTTGTCCAGCAGTCGGCCGAATCTCTCCTGCGGCTGCTCAACGACATCCTCGACTTCTCCAAGATCGAAGCCGGAAAGCTGGAACTGGAATCGGTCGAATTCAGCCTGCAAAGCTGCGTCGGCAAGGCCGTCAAACTCCTGACCGTCCGCGCCGCCGACAAGGGACTGGAACTCGCCTGCCGCATCGATCCGGACATTCCCGACCGGCTCATCGGCGATCCCACGCGGCTGCGCCAGATCATCATCAACCTCGTCGGCAACGCCGTCAAATTCACCGACGAAGGAGAGGTCGTCCTGGAAGTCGTCCCCGATTCACTCACCGCAGACAGCGCGCGGCTGCACGTCGCCGTACGCGACACCGGAATCGGGATCGCACCGGAACAGCAGCAGAAAATCTTCGACGCGTTTTCCCAGGCAGACGCGTCCACCACCCGCCGCTTCGGAGGCACCGGCCTGGGGCTGGCCATTTCCGGCAGGTTGGTGGAAATGATGAGCGGCCGCATCTGGGTCGAAAGTGAAGTCGGGCGCGGGACGACCTTTCATTTCATCGTGCAATTCGGAGTCGCCGAGCAACAACGCAACACCGTCCTGCCCGACTTGCGTCGCCTCCGGGGCCTGCGCGTCCTGGTCGTCGACGACAATTCGACCAACCGACGCATCCTCCAGGAACTCCTGCGGAACTGGAAGATGCGCCCGACGCTCGTGTCAAACGGCCCCGATGCATTGGCCTTGATTAAACAAGCGCATCACGCGGGAAACGATTTCCAGTTCATTCTCCTCGATTACCAGATGAACGACATGGACGGTGTCGAATTCGCCGAAAGACTTCAGCCGATGCCGGAGTGGAATCGCTGTCCGATCATCATGCTCTCCTCCGGCGCCGGCGGCATCAATACCGAGGATCTCCGCGGACTGGGAATCGGGCGCTACATGTCCAAGCCCATCATCGCCTCCGAACTGCAAGAGGCAATCTGCGATGAAACGGGCGTCATCGACCTCGACGCCGTCTCCCTCGAAGAGGAAACCAGAACCTCGCCGACGCCCTGTCGGATTCTGCTCGCCGAAGACAGTCCCATCAATCAGCGCGTGGCCGTCGGCTTTCTTCAGCAGAGATGGGGACACCACGTCACCGTCGTCGAAAACGGACAACTCGCGGTCGAAGCCAACGAACACGAAACCTTCGACCTCATTCTGATGGACGTCCAGATGCCAGTGCTCAACGGCTTCGACGCCACCGCTGCGATTCGCGAGCAGGAACGCCAAAAAAATCGCAGAACTCCCATCATCGCCATGACCGCCGAAGCAATGAAGGGGGATCGCGAGCGCTGTCTCAACGCCGGAATGGACGACTACATCTCCAAACCCATCGATCCGCAGACGCTCAGCCGAATTGTTGACAAGTATGCGCCGAAATCCCCCTCAACACGGCCCGCAGAGGATCGCACCGATTCCCCACCGCCGCCCGCGGAATCAAAACAGCCGACCGAGCCCGACCGGCCCCCCGTCGACGCAGATTCCGCGCTGGTCGACTGGAAGGTCGCCCGCAGGCGAACGGCCGGCGACGAAGAGCTGTTGCAGGTCGCGTTCGATTCCGTCCAGGGAGAGGTGCCGCAGCACCTCGCCGACGTCTCCCGCAGCCTCGAATCCGCCGACGCCGAACTGCTCACACGCGCCGCGCACTCGCTCAAAAACGCCGTCAGCTATTTCGGCGCGCCCGATCTCGTCAAACTCGCCCTCGAAGTCGAAACCCTCGGCCGCAACGAGGATTTCACCGCCGCCTCCCAGCGCTTGCCCGATCTCGTGGACGAAACCAACCGCTTCCTCGACGCTCTGAAGTCTGAAGCAGGCCGGCACGATCTCGTTTAACCCACGCTCTGCGGCAGCGCGAGAAACCTCCGCCGTCACCGCCCCACGAACCGGCTCAGCGTCGTCATGTTCTCGCTGAACAATTCGCTGCTCAGGTACTCTTCACCGATCGGGAACTTCCCCTGCCCCACCAGCCGTTCTCCCTCGAACGTCTTCAGCCAGCGCCCCTCGTCGTCGAGCGACGCGATGATTCTCCGCACTTCCGCCTCAGACGGCGGCGCCGGTTCAATCGGCGCGAGCTCGCCATCGGTCAGCGCACGATAGCGCGCCTCCAATTCGTCCAGCCGCGATTCGATCTTCCAGCCATAGTGCCCCGGCAGGTCCGAATCGTCATAGGTCAACGTGTAGACTTTCCCGCGGCGGAACATGTACAGCGGCCGGTTCGTCTCGAGTTCGTAGAACCGCGCCAGTCGTCCGTCATCGAGCGCCGACTCACGCAGCCACGCGAGAGCGCGCGGAATCGGCTCCAGGTACTTCGCGTCCCCCGTCTCGGCCGCAATCAGCATCAATGTCGCAATCGCTTCCTGCGTCTCGTCCCCCGCCACGCCGGGAGGCTCGAACTTCCGCGCCCAGATCGGCTTCATCTCGTAGTTGTACTGCTGCGCCCACCCCGGCTGTGGATCGGGCATCTGCGCCAGAATCAGAAAATCCCCCAGCTTCGTGAGCGCCTCCAGGTACTTCTCATCCCCGTATACCTCGTGCGCGTCAATCAGCGCCTCGGCGACGTAACCACACACGTTGTCATTGAGCGTGTACATGTCCCAGTATTCCTTGATCCGCCCTTCGGTCCGCCAGTCGTAATCGGGATAGCTCGCCGCCAGCACCGGCTGCGCCTCGACCGGCCCCGTCCACACCTGCGGAAACGCACCGTTGGGAAACTGCGCCGCCAGCAGCGCCTCCAGCGCGATCTGTGCCGACTCGTGAATCTCGGCGTGACGGAACTCGTGAGCCGCGTCCGCCTGAACCATCAGCCGGATCGCCGACTGCGTCTGCCCGTCGTCGAGCGACGAGTTGTTCTTCCCCCGCCCCCGCCCGTTGCGGTACTGCCCGGTGCGCCCGCTGTTCGGGTCGAAGTCGACACTGTTCGTCCATCCGCCCGACTGCAACTGCCCGTACGCCAGCGCCTCGGCCGCCTCGGTCGCCGCCTTCCGATAATATTCATCACCCGTCGCCCGCCACGCTTCCAGAAACGCCAGCCCCACCGTCGGCGTACCCGGCGGCTGCACCCAGATCTGATCCTCCCCCGCCAGCCCTTCGCCCCAACGCACCGAAAGATCGAGGGAATAGAAATAGACGTACCCCCCATGCCGGGCCACGTTCTCATAGTAATACGCCCCCGCCCGCCGCATCGCCTCGACCGCTTCTTCCTCCAGCTCCGATGCCGCAGTCGTCACACTCGCCGCCGTCTCCACACCGCCCTCAACAGCCGCCGCAACCACACCCGGCGTCTCCCCCGTCCCGTCACCGGCCGGCGCCGCCACAACAGCCGCCTCCTCAACCCCCGCCGGATCAACAACCCCCACCCCCTCCCCACCGCCACAACCGAATAGCCACACGGCCGGTGCCAACAACAAGAAAGCTCTTTGCAGCCTCTGCATCGAATCGCGCCCCGCAATCGGTTTTGAGGAATGAATCTCCATCCTACCCACACCGATCAAGCAGCGATACCACGCCCACCCCAGAAGGCGAGCCGCGCGGCGTAAGCACGCGGTTGACACCGAACAACAACCCACCCACCCCACCCCTTCGCCAACCCCGCCGCGAATCAACCACCGCCCTCCATACCACAGCCTTCCGAGGCCGTGGCACGTCCTTCTGACGCTGAAAGCGTCACACAGCAAAGCCGAGGGTCGCGACGACAGGAGCGCACCCTCGGTCCAAGTAGCAGTCAGTTCGCGCGAACCCCAACGGGGTTCCACAGCC
>ERZ869936.1290-NODE-1290-length-18413-cov-4.831191_pt1 | contig 18413 bp, 16 predicted proteins | sample MGYA00520876_ERZ869936 | MGnify/ENA primary metagenome ERZ869936 (study PRJEB32218, sample SAMN09650985) | biofilter metagenome | isolation source: enrty point of leading RO module | place: Saudi Arabia: Thuwal, RO plant located on Red Sea | collected 2016-02-17 ...
TGCTCTTCGCGCAGATGCTGCACGTCGAGGGGCACCCCTTCTTCGAGCGCAGCGTAGACCAAAAACGGTTTAACGACTGAACCCGGCGTGTACACACCACCCAAGACCTTATTAAGAAATGGCTTGCGTTCATCACTGGTGTACTGGTCGATAAGTTCGATATTATCGCCATCAGCCATCACCTCTGGGTCAAACGATGGATAGCTCGACATAGCAATAATCTCACCGGTTGTCACGTCCATAATGGCCCCGGCACCCCCAATAAACCCAGCCGCTCGAGACGAGCTCGCTATGATGTCATACATCGCTTCTGAAAGCTCAGCATCGAGCGACAGCACTATCTCATCCCCCGGGGTCGAGTCGGTGGCAACACTAGATGAAATCACATGCCCCAGGGCGTTGACCTCAACCAACTGCGTTCCATTCTCACCAGAAAGCACGTTGTTGAAGGCCTCCTCGACGCCACTGCGACCAATGTACTCGGTCCGGAAATAAAATCCACTACTGTCCTTTTTCGGGTAACTCACGTATCCAAGCAGCTGACCCAACCCTTGTCGATCGGTATAGGCACGCACGGCAAAGTCATGTTCGCCGCTCTCATCGATTTCATTCCACGCCAACAGCTCTCCAGAGCGGTCGTAAATAACTCCCCGCTCGGCAATCACCGTCGCTTCATCAAGGGTATTCTGTTCGCTTCGTTCACGGTATTCCGCTCCCGCAATCACCTGAAGCTCAAAGAGACGCCAGAGAAACAACACCATCACCAGCCCGAAAAAAGCGCCCACGATGGAAATGCTGCGACGAGAAATTGGCACTTCAATCTTACCTTCGGCCCGGCGGGTATCAAACGAAGGTAAATTGGAACTATCAAGGAGGATTTCCTCAAAGTCCATCTGAGCTTTGCGACGGCGGTGGAACATCATACGGCAACTTCAAGACGTAAACGGGGACGAATAAGCTCGGCTCCGACCAGCAAGAGTATTGTCAGGACGGTATAGAGCGGCACACCGTTGGTAACCATCAGAAATTCAATATCAACGAGCGCAGCCACCAAGAGACAAGCATAGCCACGGAATCGCAACGCCACAACAAACACAATCGCAAAAAAAACCGGAGCGGGAAGCAACAGTGCGGTGAGATAAGCAGCTATCAATAATAAATAGTACATGATGATTTATTGCGGTGTGCTGGTTGGGGTTGTGGTTGGTGTACCTGACGCCACATCAACGAGCACATCAGCTGGGACATCAACTCGTAACAACTCAAGTTGCGCTGCCTCGACCCGAGCAGCTGCCTCTTCAAACGAAATACTCGACTGTGGGGCCTGGCTCACGGTCACGTTCCGTAATTGTTGAATAGGAATATCGGTAGTCACAAAACCATACTGAACCGGTTCGGTTGGCACCGAGACCACCTCGGCAATTTGCCCGTAGACACCCTCCCCGAGCGCTGGCACCATCACCAGGTCATTTTGATTAAGCGACACGCCTTGGGGAACATTCACTTGAAGCACCCCACCGCCAATACCAACCGCTGTGGTGTAAATATCAGGCCCGATAACAAACACGGAGGATTCCACTCCCGGTGATGTGATGAGGGCCACTAAGGCACTCTGTGGGTAGACCGCTACCACCACGCCCACTGCCTGGTCTCGACCATAGTAGACCACGGCGTTCTCTTGGATACCCTGCTCAGCTCCGATATCAATCAAGAGTGCATCGTATGGTAACTGTGGTGGCCGCCCGATAATATTCGCGAGCACTCGGGGCGACGATGAAGCGTTGAGTAATGACCGCAATCTAATGTTCTCAGCGACGAAGCGATCGATGGTTCGCTCAGCCGACCTGCGACCGGCTAACTGGGATTCTAATTCGCTAATCTGTTGTTGCAGCTCTACTTTCTCTTTAAAGTACTGCGGCATGACCTCTTTGAAAGCCATGAGCCATGAGCTTGAGCGGTAGACACTATCATTAGCTGTACTCACTCCCCCGATGAGAAATGAGCGACCCAAAATAATGACCACGACCACAGCCAAACCAACCCCTACAATACGGAGGACGTGCGTTCTAGTTGAGCTGTGGCGATAGTTCCCCTTCATTATCTATCAGTACATCATCATAATACTCCAAATCCTCAAGGACGATACCCGTGCCACGTACGACAGCCCGCAGTGGGTCAGGCACGACAATAACTGGTACTTGGAGCACATCCTCGAGCAACAGTGCAATCCCCGGTATCATAGCGCCACCACCTGAGAGATGAACGCCGCGCTGCATAATATCTGACAGTATCTCTGGTGGCGTATTCTCCAAAACGGCCCGGACTGATTCAACAATTGAATTAATCGAACCCGAGACCGCGTCACGAATATCCGTATCCGTGATGACCACCTCTCGTGGCAATCCGGTCACGACGTCACGACCACGCACCACAAGCTCTTTAGACGAATCGCTCTCGACAATGCTCGCCAGGCTAATCTTGGTTTCCTCCGCTGTCTTATCACCCACCAACACTTTGAACTGGCTGCGAATGTAGCTCACGATATTGTCATTAAGGTGATCCCCGGCCACCCGCAGGTTCTTGCTCGTCACCACGCCATTGAGCGAGATAACCGCGATGTCAGTGTTGCCACCACCAATATCGATAATCATACTGCCTGAGGCTTTGCCAATCGGCAGTTTGGCGCCAATGGCGGCCGCCATTGGTTCCTCAATCAAAAATACATCGCGCGCACCGGCATTCTTAACCGCATCGCGCACCGCGCGCATTTCCACGTTGGTGATACCACTTGGAACGCCGACCACAACCCGCGGCGCAATGAGACTACGAGCTTCACTGCGCACCCGCGCAATCAAATACGCCACCATTTCCTCAGCCACCTCAAAATCAGAGATGACTCCCTCGACCAATGGCCGAATCACTTCAATGTGGCTCGGTGTGCGTCCGAGCATGGTCTTGGCTTCATTACCAACCGCGACTAGCTGACCGGTCTTTTTATTGATGGCAACGATGGTCGGTTCATTGAGTACAATGCCCTTGCCTTTGATATAGACGAGTGTGTTAGCGGTCCCTAAATCAATACCAATATCCGTCGACACGGAGCCGATGATAGTGTTAATTAATTTTGTAATGCGCCGCTGTGCCATGACTATTGTTCAGTCAGTTCAGCGTACAAATCTTCCTCGCTCATGAACGAGGCCTCACCAGTCGCTCGGTCGACAACCTCGAACTGTCCTTCCTCCTTGGTCTTCTTAGAAACAACCACCCGATACGGCATACCGAGTAAGTCGGCGTCGCCAAACTTTTCTCCGGCACGCGCTTCAATCCGGTCATCAAAGAGTACTTTCACACCACGCTTCTTGAGCGCACTATAGATACCATCGGCAAAATCACGAATCTCAGCGTCGTCAAGATTGAGTCCGACCAAATGAACATCGTATGGAGCAACACCGACTGGCCAGACAATTCCCTTCTCGTCAGCGAACTTTTCTACCAGCACACCCATTAGTCGGGTGACACCGATACCATAGGAGCCCATCCAGACCGGCACCTGCTCACCCTGTTCATCAGTAAAGAAGAGCCCGACTTCTTCGGCCTTCTGACGTCCAAAATTAAAAATGTTGCCAACCTCGGCGGTCTTGGTTGGCACAAGCTCGTCTTTGGTGACACCAAGTTCAGCCAGGTCAGCCGTATCAATCACCTCTTCATTGATGGCCACACCTTTATCCTTGGCGATATACGTGACATCCTCACCGGCTTCACACACGGTCTGGAATTCATGTGAAAATTCAGTAAAGGCTCCGCCAGCAGCAAAAGTGACGTATGTATCATCGCCAATACCAAGCCGCTTGAAGATGTCCATGTATACGGTCTTCGAGCGCTCGTACATATCACTGTGCTGTTTTTCGGTGGCAGCAAAGGAGTAGGCGTCTTTCATGATGAACTCGCGACCGCGCATGATGCCACTTTTGGCGCGGAGTTCATTGCGCAGCTTGTTCTGGAACTGATAGATAGCCACTGGTAGGTCTTTGTAGCTTGCGACGTGATTCTTCATCATATCAGCTAGTGGCTCTTCGTGGCTCCACGCCAGGCCAACCTCACCACCGGCCTTAAGCTCTGACTTGAACCAAATGTCGACAGTTTCGTCGTCCCAACGATGCGTCCGTACCCACAGCTTCTTGCGCTGTAGGATGGTGGGTATGAGTTCATTCATCCCCAACTCACGCATCCCGTCACGCACGATTTGCTTGATGTTCTGTACGACCATCAAACCAAGCGGCAAGAGTTGGTACACACCAGCCATTTCTTTATGAATATAACCCGCCCGTATTAGTAGCTGTGCGTTCTTGGCGATCTCGTCGGCTGGGGCTTCCTTTTGGGTCTTAGTGAATAGTTGGGTTTGTCTCATATGTAACGTGTTCTTAAAATAAAAGTATTATGGGTTGTATCGCAACCAAAACAACTGCACCCCGTAGGGCTCTTGAAACAAACACCTCATATAACCCTAATAATATAGGTAATCAGCGCTCGCTTCAACCCGAAGCGTTTTTATATAAGCTTAGCGATATCACTCCAGGTGACCGCGACCATCAGAAGAATGAGAATGACAAAGCCAATCGTATTAAGGCGCGCTACCCAGACGGGTTTAATCGGTGAACCCTTCAGTACTTCAATCGCTACAAACAGCAGTCGTCCGCCATCAAGCGCCGGGAACGGCAACATATTGATAACCGCCAAGTTGATTGAAATAAGCGCGGTGAATAAGAGTAGCGAGGTGAGGCCAAATTGCGATGCTTCTTCAACGAGCCCGACGATACCAACCGGTCCAGCCACACTCGAGAGGTCAGCTTGCAGTAAGAACGTATCGTAGAGGAGTGTGCTAATACCAATCGTCACCGCTACGAGTGTCTGACCGGTCTCTTTGGTTCCTTCCCACAACGCCACATGAAGTGGTTCAGACACCACATCAATCATCGCGAGCGCGATGCCGATAGCTGGGCGGTTTGGCATCTCCTCAACTAGCCCGGTTACTGGTGTGACAACCGTGGTAAATGATTCGCCAGCATAGGTATACGAAACCTGAAGTTCGGTATCGGGTCGATCCTCGGTAAAGGCTTGAAAGGAAGAGATATTGAGTATTTGGTCCGCTTCATTGCCGGCGCTCAGTTCAGTAATGACTGCCCCACGCGGAATATCGGCTGCAGCAGCCGGACTCTCCGGCAACACTTCAGCGACCACGAGCCAAGCGTCTTCGCTGGCATCGTTCTCACTAACAACCGTCGGCACCCCCAGCGCAAAGACCAGGACAAATAAGAACCAGGCAAAGGCCATGTTCATGGTAACCCCAGCGACCAGCACCAACGCTTGTTGGAGTGGTGACTTGGCAACAAACGAACGGTCGTAATCTCCCGACGCTTGCGCTTCTTTGGAATCCTCCCCGAAAATACGAACAAACCCGCCAATCGGTAATAGATTAAATGAGTACTCAGTCTCCCCTTTTTTAATGCTCGTCACCTTCGGCGGAAAACCAATACCGAACTCATCAACGCGCATGCCTGTCTTTTTGGCCATCCAAAAATGACCGAACTCATGCACGAGAATCAGCACAAAGATAACCAGGAAGAAAAGCAGAATGGACATGAGAAATTAGACAGTGGTTATTTGTGATTCTTTGGCTTCAAAGAGTCCGTCGAGTTTTTGGTTAACCTCGTCGACTTTCTTTTGAATTGCCTCCTTAACACGGAACTTCTCATCTTCGCTGAGGTCACCGTTTTTCTCGGCTGTTTCAACCGCCTTCATCATCTCATCGCGTGCGCCACGCAGTGACACCCGTGCCGCTTCGTACTTAGTTTTGGCTAACTTAGCCAATTCTGCTCGACGCTCGCCCGTCAGTTCTGGGAATATCACCCGTAACCCAGCGTCATCAGACACGACTGAGAGACCGAGATTGGCGTCACGAATAGCCTGCTCGACTTGTCCAACTTGGCTCGCATCCCAGACTGAGATGCGCAACGTACGGGCATCCTCAACCCCAACCGTACCCACTTGGTTAAGCGGCACGTCAGCACCGTAAGAATTAACGCGCACACCATCGAGTAACCCCGGTGTGGCCTGACCGGTTCGCACTCCAGCAAATTCATGCTCAAGCCACGCCACCACTTCCGCAGCGCGACTTTCAAAAGAAGATATATCAAAATTCATATAGGTATTCTAGCGTTTTGAGGGCTCTATTTCAACACCGGTAATGAAAGAGCAAGGTGCTCAAGCAACATTTTGACTGACGCGCCCGGACCTGATATCCGTGAACGAGTAAACATCACCGCCGTTCGTGCAGCCGTGGCGTCTGGTTGTTGTACTAGCACTGACTCGAGTCCAGTCAGCAAATCACGATGCCAGAGTGCGTCTTTGGCTTTCGTTTTATCAGCAATGAGCGTCAGGCGTTCATAGTGACTTGCGCGTAAAAACACAGTCGCTTCATCGAGAGAAACCGTTGCCTGATCATCCACCTTAGCGAACCGAGAACGGAGTGTCGCCAACAACTGCGATTGGTCACGCACCAACATATGCACGACTGTATGGGCCGGTGGTTCTTCAAGTAACTTCAAGAGCGCGTTCTGGGCTTCGGTCGTAATGGAGATAGTCTCAACCACGATGACTCGTGTACCGGCTGCCCCAACCGGGCGCAAATGCGCCACCCTGATTAGTTCACGCACTGCGTCGATAGGAAGTTTGTCGTAGACTTCATGCACGAGATCAGCCGAATCAGTCACATCAAGTGCCGGCAACGCAGCTGGGTCGGAATAGAGATACGCGTGATGCATAAAGAGCAGTATGCCGTACTTTAGCAAAATCGACCACTACAACGACGCGTCTTTCAATACTTTGCGTACCACCCGACGGAGGAAGTGTTCAAACGACTCGGAGTGTTGCGGTACAATCGACTGCTCGTAGCGCCAGCCATTGATGTAATCAGCGATGCTTTGCTGTACCTCAGGAGTCGCCCCATCAAAGGTACCGTTGGTAATGGCGAGCATACTCTCTTCTTTCATTTTGACGTAGAGGGGATGATCAATACCACCTGGACCCATGCCAAAAAGCCCGCTGCCTTTAAAGATTTTCCATTCAGAAAGAAGTTGCTCAAGGCCACTGGTGATTTCTGGAGTCATTAACTCGCTGTTCATGCCAACCATCGGTGTACCGTCGGTCTTCGGCGGAGTGACCGGGGAACTTGCCGGTTTTACCTTGGCCGTTGCTGGAGCCGGTGGCGGTGGTGGCGTTGGAGACTTTTCTTTAACGACTGATTCCCCCTGCCCCGGAGCGTCAGCTTGGGGCCTGGGCGCTGCTGGAATTGGCGGACGAGTGTTTGCACCACTAAAAATAGTTCGAGATGGTTTAGAGTAACCATAATTAGGAATATCCTGCAGCGGTGCCCCCCGCAGAGTTTTATTCTCTGGTGCGTCTTTCTCAATCACGGGTTCACGACTAACAGCCTCGCTCGCCCAGGTGCTGCTATGGTCAGTACTTATATCTTCGGCCAGGTTTTCCTTCACACCACTATCAACCTTGATGCTATCTGGCACCGGTGGTGGGGGCGGGATTCTATCATCTGATGGCTTTGGAGCCGGAGTGGGTTCTGGGACGGGAACGGATGATGTTGGCGGAGCTGGTGGGGGCGGTGGGGTCGGAGCAGCGGGAGCAGGGGTTGGGGTTGGCTGTGGTTCTGGAACTGGCGGAGTTGGAGCCGCTGGTTGTGGGGTCGGAGTTGGAGCGGCTGGTACTGGCGTTGGAGCAGGTTGTGGTTGTGGTTTTGGAGCTGGTGCCAAGCCTTGTTCAGCCAGTTTTTGGACTGCTACGAACGCAGTCTCAAGTTCGTTCATAGCCGCAGTGACCTCAATGCGTGTGCCACCATTAATCTTCTTCATCGCTTCAAGGAGCGCGCTCATGTAATGTTTGCCGACCTCATTATCAGCAGCCACCAAGTTAACTGGGTTCCCGACGAGCGCAGTGACCTCGCGTTTAATTTCTTGCACGCGAGCTGAGTGATCCTGACTTGGTGTCGGTGCGGCAGCTGATTGCGGTGGTGCAGCCGGTGCTGGCTCAGGAGCTGGTGCCGAAGTTGGTTGCGGTGGTGCAGCAGGTGGCGGAGTCGGGACGGTCGGAGTTGGGGCTGGGACAGCTGGTTGCGGGGCCGGAGTTGGAGCGACTGGTACTGGAGTTGGCTGCGGCGCCGCGGCGCCACTACTTACTCCAAAGACCGGTACGCGACGGCCACCGGCTGGCGCTGCTGCCGGTGCTGGCACATCTGTAGCAACTTCCGTGGTCGTTGCAGTGTCGACATCTGTCGCGGGTGTTGGTTTGGTTGGAGCAGTTGCCAATGACAAGTCAGAGAGCATTGACTCGAGTTCCTCTCGAACCCCACTCCCATTCCCTTCGCGCGTATAGCGAAGTACTAGTTCACGAACGGTGGTTTTGGTCGTAGGAGGCAAGCTCGATCCACGCACATGACGCAGCAAATCAGCCACCCCTTTCTGAGTGGAAAGATCAAATGTTGCCGCCCCTGACGCAGCACTAGCTGAAGAACTACCCGAAACCTCCGGCATAATACCGTCATTGTAGCATTCTCAATTCAATGATGACGGGCGAAATGTATCACGACTGTGAATTGACTCGATTATTTTTTAAACGCTCCGTTCTCTGCTGCGGCTTGGTAGAGTGATGGCAGATATTCCTCTAGCGTTCGCTTGCCGCCTTGTTGGTCTGGTGCCTCTGCTCCCGCAAGTTCAATCAGTTCTTGAATGCGGGCTTTCAGTTTCTCATTACGGCTTTGTTTGAAGAAGGCATCAAGCCGAGTTTCTTTCAGGGCGCGACCAAGTCCGCCCAGCGCACCACGCTCCCACAAACTACTACTTACACCAAATGTTTCCAGTTCCTTCATCATAATCGGGTCGGCCGTAGCCTCAATCTCACCAGCGCTTTTAAAGAGACGTTTGCGCTCGGGCGAAGCCGCTTGGTTTTCAGTATCATCCCACGCTTCATTGATAGCCTCATGTTCAGTGGTGGCTTTGGCTGGTGCCGCCTCTGGAGCTGGAGCTGGTTTTGGTATCGGGGTTGGGGTCGGCGCGGTGGCTGTTGGTTTTGTCTCACTATGCTTCGGTGCCTCGTTCTTATTAACCGGGTTCGGAGTGGCCACCGTTGACTCAACAACCACTTTCTTGACTGGCTCTTTCTCACGCTCCGTGATGGTTGCATACAACTCATGCAATGCCTGCTGCTTCTTCTTCACCGTCGCCTCCACATCAGCTATATCTGCAGTGTCGTAAATCGTTTCAATATATTGTCGCAACGCTTTGGCTTCGTTTTTGAAAGCAACCCGATGCTGTGGGTCATAGACACGTTCGGTATTGCCCGGCCCCGGTCGTGCTCCCTCAAGGGTCTGCTCAAGCGCCTCAATATCCTTCAGTGTCTCAGTTTTAAGTTGCTTCAACCGTGCCGCCTCTTCGGCGTCTGGCGAAGTTTCTGTCGACGACGCAGTCAATTCTTCCTTCCACTGTTCAACTCGCTCTTTCGTGGCGGCGGCATCAGCGGCCGCTGCTTCAGGTGATTCTTTCTCGAGAATGTGTTCGACTAAGTCGTTGATGGCTTCAAGTTGCGCGTCAAAGGCATCCTTCTCGTCGTTACTATATGAAGCCACTTCTGCTTTGAGGTCAGCATTAAGTGACTCACGGAGTGGTCTGACGAGTTTCTTCAAGCGCGCCCGGTACACCGGTTGATACAAATCTGGACTCACTGCCTTTCCTGAGGCGGTGAGTAGCGTATCAATCTCATCGAGGCGCGCGATAGCAGCACTGCGATACGCTTCACCGGAAACACCTGTTGCCTCAGCCCCTGCCTCAACAACCGGTGTGTCAGCAGCTTTATGCTCGATGTCGGCGTAGACCTTTTCTAAATTCTGAAAATCTCGCTTGAACTGTTGTTTTTGCTGTGGCGTATACTCAGCAAACCGACCCCCGTTGAGGTCCTCCTTAAAGCCAATATCCAAAATCGCATTGAGACGACTCTTATCATCGGCAAACCTATCGAATAGCACGCGCATGACCTCACTATCAACAGCCGCGGCTTTTTCGGTCGCTTGTGCGGCCAGTACATCCATCGCCTCAAGGTAGGCTTCACGTAGCTCAGTGTCACTGCTGGCCGCTTCAATCTTAGCCATGGTATCAAGCGACTCAGCGCCGGAAACACTCTCTGGTATAATTTTGCGTACTACTTCCGGCGTATTGTTGTTGGCAGGAGTTGGTGGTGCTTCAGCACTGATCTTCAATTTGGACACCCCTAAACGGCTGACGATGCGTCCAACCGCTTCTTCGTCGTTTGGTGTTTTAGTATGCTCTGTAGCAGTCTTCTCGCTCGCTTTAGGCGCTGGTTCTTCATCTAACAAACTGGCGTAGCCAATCTTAGGTTTCTCTTCCGCTGCTTCCGGTTCGGTTGATTTTGGTCGTATCGAAATCGCCTCAACGTCATTCCAACTCCGCTCTAAGGCTTCATGCTCAGTGGTGGCTGGTGACTCCTTGGGCGTACTGTCTAGTGCGCTGGTAACAGGATTGGCTTCGATGACTGAACGCAGTGGCGTTCCGGTCTCATACCTTGATGTTCCGTGTGCTCCTTCCACAATATGACCACCTGACAGTTCGTCTGATTCGACTTCAGATTCAGGCTCAGATTCAAGTTCTGACTCCGGCTCTTCTGTAGCAATTTCCTCAGCTGACTCAGCCTCCCGCATGTCTTCGGTCAAGGCGAGCGGCTCGGTTGGTTGTGGGTAGAGGGTCTCCATCGCCGCGGCGTACCCTGGCACCGCATCGTTAAGCGCGGCAACGGCAGCGTATTGCTCTCGGGGTGAACTCTCTTCACCAAAGAAGGCTGTCTGAACATCAGCTACAGCAGCAGCAAACTGCTCGTGCGCCCGTGCAATATTCTCGCGTTCGATACCCGAAAGTTCAGTTCCAACAAAATCCTGCTCATCAAACGCATCAACCATGTCTTGCATCTGCTCGAGCACCGCTTCACTAATTTCGTCTGGTAGCCCGACTGGTTCAAAATTAAGTTCGATAGCCGGCAGTTCAGGTTCTGCCTCATCGACGACTTCGGGCTCTGGCTCTTCTGGCTCAGCTGTCTCTGGTTCTGCCTCCGATGCGGTGTCTAATTTCTCTCTGGTTTGAAAATCAACCACCTCGCCGGACGTAGCCTTCGCCGGCTCTGGTTCAGCTACTTCGGGCTCTGGTTCAATGATGTCTGGTTCTGGCTCGGGAGTTTCAAGAAATTCGTGCTCGGCTCTGGTTGGTCGGCGCACCTCCTCAATCGCGGTGCGAGTATCATCCGGCAGGGCGCCCATATTTATTGGCAACGCTTTAACATCGTCATTCCGCTTAGTATCAAGCGTAAAATCACCGAAGGCTTCGGCATGTTTTCGAGCAGCTGGTTTGGTCGGGAATTCCTCCATGATTCAGACTATGATACCACTACGCCGGCGGTGCTGAGGTCGGTGCTGGTGGAGCAATGGGTGGTTGTAGTTTTTGGTACCGAGCTTGAATGTCTTGTTCGACCTCGCTACGCGATTTGCCATATCGTTCAAGACTTCCGGCGATGAGAGCGGGTACGCGCGAGACGTCGACCTCCGGCGGCGCAGCGGCATTCATACTAAACGGTTGGGTTGGAACACCATTGGCCAAAATACGCATGTAGGCCTGGTAGTTCGGAATATTCATAATCTCGTTGGCGGCAAACACCGTCCCCAGTTGGTGCTCCAAAAACTGAGCGTCTTCAGGACCGACGCGGAAGACGGCCATCGAGCCAACGTTACCAAAGACCGCGTCCCGAATTGGTTCATCAAGTTGCGCGATGAACTGGTGCGCGACAACAAGACCAAGTTTGTACTTGCGCGCCTCTGAGAGAATGGCGGAAATCGACGGTGTTGAGACGTTCTGGAACTCATCAATGTGTAAGAAGAACGGCGCGAGTTGATCGCTCGGAGTGTCAACTCTTGAGAGCGCTGCCATCAGGAGTTTGCCGACCACTATCATACCGATAAGGTTGGCGTTGATATCGCCAAGACGACCCTTAGAGAGATTCACTAGGAGGATTTTCCTCGTATCCATCACTTCACGGAAATTGAAGGTCGATTGTTGCTGGCCAATAATAGGCCGGAGGTAATCGTTGGCAGTAAAGACGTCGAACTTGGAGACGATGTACGGCACGATGTTCTCAAGCGCTGCTTCCCCGCCGGCCTTGGTGGCAATCTCGCGCCAGAACTGGGTCACGACCGGATTGGTAGCGTGTTGGAGCTTCATCCGGCGATAACTCGCATCGCTCATCACACGACTAATATCCATGAGCGTATTACCACTTTCCGGATGTTCCATCACGAGCAAGGTGGCGTTGCGGAAGTACTGCTCGAACATTGGCCCCATGCTCTCTGGATTGGCACCGTAAAGCTTTTGGAAGATAGAGAAAAGCTCGTTGACCACGAAGGTCTTTTGTTCTGGTTTGCTGGCATCGTACTCCAACATATTCAGCCCAATCACTCGCTCAGTCTGTGCTGGATCGAAATAGATCACGTCCTGTTCGCGCTCTGGTGGTACGGCCGCCAGCGCATCCTCGATGTCCGTGCCGTGCGGATCAATCATACACACGCCCGCGCCGGCCTGAATGTCCTGAATCAGCATGTTCTTCATGAAGACCGACTTACCAGTACCAGTCTGTCCAATGATATAGAAGTGGCGCATGCGGTCGGTCTCGGTGACATAGACCGGTTGCTCGTAGCCACGGTGGTTGTTAGTGCCGAGGAAGGTGCCTTCGCCGGGCATCTCGGTCGGCGCCGCGGCCGTTTTCGCGTTGGATTGCTTAAACTGCGGCGCGGCGCCGACCCCACTGGCGGGAAAATGAAAAAACGTCGCCAGCTCCATCTCGGAGAACGGCATGGTGTTCTTTTTATCAAACTGTCGGAATGAGAATTTGCGAATGGTCTGTGTCAGTGCCTGGCCGGTCTGGTGCTTGAACTCGAAGTTGTTCCCGCTGACGTGCTTGTACTGGTTGAAGGTCGACTCGAGCTCAGAGAGTATCTGTTTGGCCCGAGTCTCTTCACGCGCTGACACCACGAGCCTGATGTTCGTGTCGACGACCGGATACTGCACTTTCTCTCTGAAGACCGCGATGGCGTCAGTGTTGATCTCAGGCGGTTTCTCTGGTTCGTCGCTCTTCTTTTTCTTCTGTGCGAAGACCTCGCGCATGGTGAGCATCATCTCGCCTCCAAGTGAGCTCTTGGCAATGGAATCACGCACGCTCATGCCGCCTTCAATGCGGTCAATGATTTTTTCGTACGATTTGGCGTAGAGATGCTCGTCGGGGTTGATGACAATCTGTACCGCCGCTCCCCCACCCTCCTTCTCGATTTTTGAGAAAGCGTTAATGAGCACCATAAATGGGTCGGTCTTGAATTCCTCGGCCTGACGAATCGGATAAATCGGATGTTTTTTCTGAGTCCCGACGGCCGCCGCTGAAGCACCACCATCGACGAAGATGTTGTAGTCATGCAGGCGCAGTGTCAGCGTCGCCCCTGGGAAGAGCGAGAGGATTTGTTTCTCAAACAAATCCAGATGCTCGTTTGGCACCGCAACATACATGATGATGTCACTGCTCCCCTCGGCGACCGCCAGCTCCATGACGTAATGCGTTTTACTAATACGGCCAATCGAGCGCATCCCAGCGTAGAACTGCTGCATGATGCCAGCCAATTCCTGTAGATTTTTCTCACCATTAGCGTCACTAAGGCGTGGCAACGTCACCTCAAAGAGTGTCATATGGAGCACCTGCCACGGTGGCACACCTTCCTTAAGTCCTTCGATTTCGCGGCCAGTTTTAATGGTTTCTACCAACCGGCGATGGACCTCATCAGTGAGATAGGCGTCTTTCTGTTTCTCGAGAATAGACAGCGCGTGATGAACACCTTTTTCCAAAGCTAATTCAACGACCTCGGACACCTTGTCCTTGGCGTCTTCGATGCGGGTCAAGGCCGCTACTTCATCCTCTTCGGATGGTCGGTGGTCTTTATTGAGTACCGACTTAGGTGTGAACGTGACGTACTCACGGAGCTCTTGTTTGCCAATGGTTTCAAAATCAGCCTGGTCGGCTTCAAGATTACGCCCAATCAAATCTCGCTCTTGCTTAGCAATTTGTTCACGCAAAAAAGCGATCTCCTCTTCGGGGGAGCCGAATTGTCCGGAGGGTTTCTCCATCTGTCAATTGTACCTTGCCGATGTCGGCAAATTCGATTGCAACACTTTATTTCAGTGGACATTTTAAAATTTATAAATTATGGTAACGCCAGAAAAAGGAGAGAAAAAATGTCTGAAATGACCGCTGTCAATTTCCTCGAACACTTCATGAACAACAATGATGACATGCACGTCATCCCAAAAACCATTCGACTGAGTAACCACACGGTACGAAAAGGTTTTGTCCGGGTGAAATCTGGCTGGCACATCGACCTCGGCTGGAATTCCGATTACCGGTTTGACGATGCTCTCAACGTGCCTCGCGGAGTCGATTTCGATACGTACTTTCAGGAAAAAGAACTCCGCATTCGCTGGTTGCCAGAGCATAACAATCAAGGACTGCCTGAACAAATTCGCAATGCGAACATCTACTATATTGTGGATGGATTCGCAGATATCCCAGGGGTTGTAACCAGTCCACATTTTCACACGTCAATTTGTGTGAATGAGGAGGTGACACATGGTTCGTTTTTTCCACCATCGTCGCCTATCATGAAGGAATACTACCGCTTGCGAGAGATGCAGTCCGCCGAGAACTTGATCGCTTCCGGGAAGGAGGCTCAAAAAAAGCTCTCAGGGCTTAGAGCACTCCCTCCGTTCGTACCTCATCCTACACTCACCACTACAGTGTGAGAATAAGACCGGCCGGCGCCTTTGGCGCCGGCCATTTTACTACTCTTCCCTAGGACTTTCCTAAGGAGCCACGGTTACGAATACGAAAATAGAAAAACCCCGGCGACTGTCGTCGCCGGGGCACACGTCTTAAAGCCACGCAGATGTGTACATGATCCGTCTTCGCTGTTCGACCACTGCTTGCCTACGCAAACCATGTGGTAAGTCGATCAGAAACAAAACGAACACAACCACGTTAAGAACAGGTATCACAGACCACCAACTGACCCATTGCCACGGCAGTGGCCCAAACTCCGTAAATGGCGTCGCGATCACACCATGCAGTAATCCCAAAATGAGACCAATGTAGGTGCAATTGGTAAGTGCCATGCCAGGTGGTGTTTCAATGTACACCGACTCGACATACGTGAGCAAAAGTAGTATCGGCACAAATAACAGTACTGCGTACCCAAAAGTAGCGAGCCAAAAAACACCATCCGGGGGCCAACTCCACGTTCCGCGATACATATCACCGAGGTATGTCCCGGCGTAGGGTATGAGCATGCACACCAATGTCAATTCATACCAAAGTGCGAGATCAATTAGTTTACCTGACCAATTGTTAGTGGTTTTGGTTTGATTCATGACCAACTCCATCTTTGTCTGACCTACATAAACTAAATACAAAATCAATTTAATGTCAACTATGTAATCACTTTATTAATCAGCACAGTTGTGCTGTCGGCTTTATGCATAAGTACTTTACAAATTAAACAAAAGAAAAACCCCAGCGGATATACCGCCAGGGTTGAAAATTTTTACATGGAGGCGAACAGGGCTCGCGTGAAGTAATCAAATGTATCTTTGTGCGGCTCACCACCCACATCATGCTCACCACTTCCGCTTCTTACAGCCTCCATGTCTATCATTGGCAATACTCTCACCGCGATACTTATTCTGTCTTCTGACTTTAGTACTCCACTAAATTCGTCGAGTAGAGAAGCTAGAACGTGCATTTCTGATTCGAACAGTAACCGACCTTCATTCATTGATTCGTCTAGAGAATTTATGGTTCGCCAAATTGCATTGAGACCAGCTTTTCTTCGAGCTATTGACATTGAGCATCTCCATTTGTCTGCCAGAAAAATACTTTAAAAACACAAAAAGTCAATATTTTCTACAGCCTCATTTATAGCGTGGGTTTTTGCTTAACTTTAAATTACTCACCTGGTTAAGGTGACGATATGGTTCGCAGAAAATTCACGTCATTTGAAATCAAAGATTTACAAACAATACATTTCAAGATGAGTGCGAGGCGTGCGAGTCGCACAGCCTGAGGTGAACGGTCATTCAGTGAAGGTTGTGCGACGAAGCACAAAAAAGTAATCGCTTGAAATTTATTGTTTGGCCTCGATAGCGCGTTTGTATGCGTCTAAATGTTCCAACGCCTCCCCTGTCCCTTTCGCCACACAATACAGTGCCTGGTCAGCCACACTAGCCTTCACACCAGTTCGGCGCTTGATGAGTTCTGGAAAATTCCGCAACTGTGAAGTCCCGCCCGTCATGATGATACCGTGATCGATGATGTCAGCGGCGAGCTCCGGTGGTGTGTCCTGAAACACCCTCTTGATGGTCTCAACCATCTCGCGCATCTCGCGTGAGGTAGCGCGTACGATTTCATTAGTCCGCACCGTTGTGGTGCGAGGCAAGCCAGAGAGAATGTCGCGTCCTTTAATTTCCATCGAGAGCTCCTCCTCAAGCGGCAGCGCCGAACCAACTTTGATTTTTACGTCTTCCGCGGTTTTTTCACCAATCGAGAGATTGTAATTCTTTTTAACGTACTCGATGATGGCGTTATCGATACGATTTCCCGCACACTTGACTGAAGCCGAGGCGACGATACCACCAAGCGAAATGACTGCCACGTCAATCGTGCCTCCACCACTATCAACCACCATATGTCCCTGGGGTTCATAAATCGGAATATCAGCGCCGATAGCGGCCAAAATTGGCTCCTTCACCGGATAGGCCGTGCGGGCGCCAGCCTTCATCGCCGCTTCTACCACCGCGCGCTTCTCGGTTGAGGTTACCCCCGCCGGCACAGAAATCATCACATCCGGTCGAAAAATCTGCATCCGTCCAAGTACCTTCTCGATGAAGTAGCGGAGCATAATTTCAGTCACCCTGTAATCGGCAATGACACCGTCGCGCATCGGTCGATAGGCCGTGATGGCATCAGGTGTACGACCAATCATCTCCTTGGCTTCAGCCCCGACAGCGAGCACATTGTTCCCATCAACAGCCACCACCGATGGTTCATTAAGTACCACGCCCTGCCCAGGAATAAACACGAGCACGCTCGTCGTGCCCAAATCGATACCGACTTTTGGTGTCAATTTCCCCCACATAATGAACTAATCATACGTGCGATAGGGTAAAAAAGAAAGCCGAGGCAACATTTTGTTGCCTCGGCTATTTTCACAGTCGTCCCGATTTCACAATGAGTGTGCACCGGCGGCAATGCATGAACAAAATCAACTCTTTACCAACCTTGCAACCAGTTCCCCAGATTCGTGAAATATTCAAGACTTCCTCCTCCTCTAACTGATTCAGAATGTAGCAGAAAAAACGAAAAAAGAAAGCGCCGACACAGTTCTGTCTCAACGCTGTGCTTATTTACACAGGAGTTTTACTCAACCACCAAGAATGGACCGTGTCCCAGTGGAGATCTGAACTTCACCAGTAGGACTCCCCGCTTCCACACGCAAGAAGTCCGCATGAAAGTCATTTGGGGATTCGCACACAAGCAAAGCAGCCCCAAGCCTTCCTCCAGAACCAACCGAAGCTAGTCTGACAGGATAGGCTAATCCGCTCACACGCAGCTCGTTTCCGCGCTCAGCAAGACGGATAGTCGTTCTGTTTTTATCGAACTTTGCAATGTCCTGCATTTGAACTTTCTCTAACCTAATCTGTTGATTCTAAACGAGACTTTACTGAAATTATACATATTGTCAATGTTTATAAGTTCTATGCTATATAGCGTACATGCTATTATTTATATATGGATAGTGCTGCCAAACACCTCGGACCACAGATCGCTGACCTGCGCGAATCGCAGGGACTCACGCAAACAGCGCTTGCCAAGCGTATCGGGACCACCCAAAGCGCCATCGCTCGGATTGAAAGCGGTAAGCAAAACCTCAGTGCTGATATGCTTCATAAAATCAGCACGGCTCTACGGAAGAATCTCATTACTCTCTCTCCCGGCACTGTTAACCTGTCGGTCGAAGGTGGTAACAAACTTAAAGGGACCGTTATCACGAACACGAGCAAGAACGGGGCGGTTGCCCTCTTGTGTGCGTCTCTCCTCAATCACGGCACCACCAAGCTTCGTCGCATGCCGCGCATTGAAGAAGTACACCGCATCATTGAAGTACTTGAGAGTATCGGCGTCAAAGTCACCTGGGATGGCAGCAC
>ERZ869936.1291-NODE-1291-length-18409-cov-3.707584_pt1 | contig 18409 bp, 20 predicted proteins | sample MGYA00520876_ERZ869936 | MGnify/ENA primary metagenome ERZ869936 (study PRJEB32218, sample SAMN09650985) | biofilter metagenome | isolation source: enrty point of leading RO module | place: Saudi Arabia: Thuwal, RO plant located on Red Sea | collected 2016-02-17 ...
TGAGATCCGTGCGCTGTACGTTTTCGACGATTGCGATCTCGAGCACTTCGACTTCGTTGAGATCGCGCACGACCGCGGGGATCGCATGCAGGCCGGCGCGCTGCGCCGCACGCCAGCGGCGTTCGCCGGCGACGATCTCGAACCTGTCGCCCGGAATCGGACGCACCAAAATCGGCTGCAACACGCCGTGCGTACGGATCGAATTGGCAAGCTCGGTAAGCTCGCTTTCGTCGAAGTGCTTGCGTGGCTGTTGCGGATTGCGTTGCACCAAATCGATCGGAATCGCGCGCGGTCCGTCCGCACTTGGCGCCGCGGCGCGAGGCGTCGCTTGCGGCGGCGCCGGCGGTTGTGTGCTGGCGGTGGGCAGTTCGAACACGTTGCGCGGCGGCTCGATCGGCGCGCGCGGCGGCTCAGGTTGCGGCGCAGCCCACGCCGGAGCGTTCGCCGGCTTTGGCGGCGGCGCATCGGTCCGCACCGGCTCGCCAAGCAGCGCCGACAGGCCACGCCCCAAGCCCCGTTTCACCTCACTCATCGCCCTAGCTCCTGCCGACCCGATTCGGTTTCATGGTTAAGTTTGCGTCGGCAATTATTGCCGAGACTCTAACAAAATTGCCTACTGACTAGGCTGCCTTGAGGTTTCGCTCGCGTTCGATCAGCTCTTTGGCAAGCTTGATGTAGGCTTTGCTGCCGGTGGCGTTCTGATCGTAGATGATCGCGGGCAGGCCGTGCGACGGCGCCTCGGAGATGCGAACGTTGCGCGGGATCACCGTCTCGTAGACCTTGTCCGGGAAATGCGCCCTCACCTCTTGCGCCACCTGATCGCTGAGCGTCGTGCGCCGGTCGAACATCGTCAGCACGACGCCTTGGATTTCCAGCGCCGGGTTGAGGTTCGCCTTCACTGCGTTGATGGTCGCGATCAATTGCGCGAGCCCCTCGAGCGCGAAGTACTCGGTTTGCAGCGGCACCAGCACGCCATCCGCGGCGGTGAGCGCATTCACCGTCAGCACATTCAATGATGGCGGACAGTCGATCAGCATGTAGTCGAGATTAAGTGCGCTTTCGCCGCGGAAATGCGCCACTGCATCGCGCAAACGGAATTGCGCGCGATCGCCCGACATCAGTTCGGTTTCGACGCCGGACAAGTTCGCGTCGCCCGCCGTGATGTACAAATTGGGCACCTTTGTCGGCAGAATTGCTTTCGACAGTGGATGCTGGCCGCTGAGCACATCGTAGCTGGTGACGGTGCGGTCGTCGGGATGGATGTCGAGCCCGGTCGAGGCGTTGCCCTGCGGGTCGGTGTCGAAGATCAGCACCTTCTGTCCAGCCGCGGCCAGCGCCGTGCCCAGATTGATGGCAGTGGTCGTCTTGCCCACCCCGCCCTTCTGGTTGGCGATCGCAAGTACGCGCATGTCCCCAAACTCCTCATCTGGAGCCGGACGGTCAGCGGGCCTTGGTCACACGAAGGATGCGGCCGCGCGGATCGCTCAGGCTCTCCAGCACGTCTGCCTGGTACGCCCCACCATTTAGGACGTTGCTCGCGGCGGTCAGCTCGGCGTCTAGCTCAGCGCCTTTATGGAAGAGCCCGATCGCGCCGCGATCCAGAATCGGCTTCGCATAGGAGATGAGTCGCGGCAAGGGCGCGAGGGCGCGGGCGGTAACCACATCATAGGGTCCCTCACCAGGCCCGAATTGCTCGATCCGCTGGTTGAACACCGTGACCGGCAGTCCCGCTTCCTCGGCTACCGCGCGCAGGAACGCCGCTTTTTTCCCTGTGGATTCCACGAGATGAACCGCCGCCCCCGGCTCGTCTGCTAGGAAGGCGGCCACGACCAGTCCGGGGAAGCCCGCCCCCGAGCCCAAATCCACCCAGCGCCGGGCATTGGGGGCCAGCTGCAACAGTTGGGCGGAATCCAGCGCGTGGCGGCCCCAGAACAGCTCAAGCTCCCTGGGGCCGACCAGGTTCATGCGGCCGGACCAGTCCTCCAGCAGCCGCCGGTGGGTCTCCAGACGGGCGACTGTTTCACGGGGAACGCCGAGCTGCGCCTGGAACTCGGCCGGGCCGTAACTCACGGATGGGGCCCCGCCCCGCCATAGCTCGCGGCGAGGTAGCGGGTCATCGCCTTGGGCTCGTCGAGGAAATAGCGGCCTTCAGCCTGCTTGGCGCCTTCGGGCGGCTTCGAAGAATCGGCCAGCACCAGCACCGGCATGGATTGGTGCTCTTCGCCGATCAGCGCGATGATGTCGTGGCGCGGGCGCGGATACGGCAGACGATGCACGTCGATCGAGCGCGCCCATTGCGGATTGGCGAGCAACGCGCCCTCCATCGTCGCGCACGAATTGCAGAACCATGTGCCCTCAAGCGCGGGGTCCTCGAACGGCGCGCGAATGATGAAGAGCGTATCGCGTTTCAGGCTCATGCACGTTTCCTCTGCGCGCGCTTCACATGCGCGAGCAATGCGGTGAGCGCGCCGGCCGTCACGCCCTCGATGCGCGAGGCCTGGCCGAGCGTCACCGGGCGCGCGGCCGCGAGTTTCTCGCGCACTTCGTTTGAGAGCCCGCCGACGCTGGAATAGTCGAGCGCAGGATCGATGCGCAAATCTTCGTCGCGTTTGAACGCTTCGACATCGAGCGCCTGGCGCTCAAGGTAGCCGGAATACATCGCGTCGATCTCGAGTTGCTCACGCGCTTGGCGCGACAGCGCGCTTAGCTCCGGCCACACGCCGGCAAGCTGCGCGTAGCTGATCGACGGATACGCCAAGAGCTGCAGCGCATTGCGGCGCACGCCGTCCTGATTGACCTCGAAACCGCGCGCCTTGGCTTGCGCCGGCGTCAGCGACAGCGATTTCGCCAGCGTGCGCGCCGCTTCAATTTCCCGCATTTTATCGGCAAAAACCCGCGCGCGCTCGGCGCCGACGCAGCCAAGCTCGACGCCCTTCAGCGTGAGACGTTGGTCGGCGTTGTCGGCGCGCAGCGAGAGCCGATACTCGGCGCGCGAGGTGAACATGCGATAGGGCTCGGTGATGCCACGCGTAACGAGATCGTCGATCATCACGCCGATATAGCCTTCGGCGCGCGTGATCTCGAACGGCCCTGCTCCGCCTGCCGCGCGCGCTGCGTTCAGCCCGGCGACCAAGCCTTGCGCGGCGGCTTCTTCGTAACCGGTCGTGCCATTGATCTGGCCGGCGAGATAAAGGCCTGCGATGCGCTTGGTCTCCAGCGTCGGCATGAGCTCGCGCGGATCGACGTAGTCGTACTCGATCGCGTAGGCGTGGCGCTTGATGGTGACGCGCTCCAACCCGGCGATGGTGCGGATGAAGCGCTCCTGCACCTCCTCGGGCAGCGACGTGCTGATGCCGTTCGGGTAGACGGTGTCGTCGTCGAGCCCTTCCGGTTCGAGGAAGATCTGATGCGCGGTCTTCTCGGCGAAGCGCACGACCTTGTCTTCGATCGACGGGCAATAGCGCGGCCCGCGCCCGCTGATGGCGCCGGAATAGACCGCGCTCTTGCTCAGCGACTCTTCGATGATCTTATGCGTTTCGGCATTGGTGTAGGTGACGCCGCACGCGACCTGCGGGTTGGCGATCCTCTCGGTCAGGAACGAGAAGGGCGACGGCTCATCATCGGCGTATTGCTTTTCCAGCGAAGCCCAATCGATCGAGGCGGACTGCAGCCGCGCCGGCGTGCCGGTCTTGAGCCGCCCCATGGCGAGACCCGCGCCGTACAAGCGGTCCGAGAGGCCGATGGCGGGCGCCTCGCCATGCCGACCCGCCGGGATGCGCTTGTCGCCGATATGGATGACGCCTTTCAGGAAGGTGCCGGTGGTGAGCACAACGCGAGGAGCGCCGAACGCGCGGCCGTCGGCGGTGACGACCCCGGCCACCGCGCCATCAGCGAGGATCAGGTCCTCCACCGCGGCAGCTTCAATGGTCAGCCCCTCCTGCTCGGCCAGCGCAGCCTGCATGGCCTGCTTGTAGAGCTTGCGGTCCGACTGCGCCCGCGGCCCGCGGACGGCTGGGCCCTTCGAACGATTGAGCAGTCGAAACTGGATGCCGGCGGCGTCGGCAACACGGCCCATGACGCCGTCCAGCGCATCGATTTCCCGGACCAAGTGGCCCTTGCCCAAACCGCCGATGGCCGGGTTGCAGCTCATCTCGCCGATGGTCTCGAGCTTGTGCGTCAGCAGCAGCGTTCGTGCGCCCAAACGCGCCGCCGCCGCCGCGGCCTCACAGCCGGCGTGTCCGCCGCCAATGACGATGACGTCGTAAGTGCGCTCCGAGCTCATTTGCTGGGCTTCATATAGGAGCGCCGACGCGCCGTCAGCAGACGCTTCCGCAGGGTTGTGAAGCCGGATGCTCTACCGCTGAGCTACGGGCGCCTCCAAGCGTTCGCGAACGCCAGCCGAGGAGTCGATCCACGGGCCCTCCGGCCGCCTTCGACATCCGCCTAGCCCGCCCGAATGCGCAAGGCCGAAGCCGTGCGCTTCACGTGCGACCCGCTAATTTCAGTTCACCAGTTTCGCGTGAAACGCCATATTCCATGCGGTTTTCGCGCGAACTCATTTGCCGATGCAGAAGCTCGAAAAGATCTCATCAAGCAAGTCTTCGACATCGATCCGCCCTTTCTTCCGTTCGATCGCCACGGCCGCCACGCGCACGTCTTCGCTTTCCAGTTCGGCGCCGCTTTGCAGCGCCGGGATAGCGCGCAGGAGCGCCGCCCGCGCCTCCTCCACAAGCCGCCGATGCCGCGCCCGGGTCAGCACCGGCGCCTCTTCGCGGCCAAGCGCGTCAGCGACGCGCCGTGTGAGCAGCGTCTCCAGCTCGCGCAGGCCCTCGCCAGTCCTGGCGCTGGTGCGGATGACGACAGCGCCGTCGGCCGGCGCTGACGCGCCACGGAGATCCGACTTAGAACACACGAGCAGATCATCGGCGCATAGGGCGCGCATCAGCGAAGCGGGCGGTTCGGCACCCGCTTCCACTACGCCAATCCTGAGATCGGCCTCCTCGGCCCGCGCCAGCGCCCGGCGCACGCCCTCCGCTTCGATGGCGTCCGCGGCTTCGCGCAGTCCGGCCGTGTCGGCAATCCAGACCGGGAAGCCGGCCAGCACCAGGCGCACTTCGACCACGTCGCGGGTGGTGCCCGGCAGGTCGCTGACGATCGCGGCTTCGCGCTGGGCCAGCGCATTCAGCAGGCTCGACTTGCCGGCGTTGGGCGGGCCGATGATGGCGATGCGATAGCCGTCGCGGATACGCTCGCCGCGATGAGCGTCGTCCAGGTGCGCGCTCATGCCGGCGGCCAGCGTCTGCAGAATGGGCCCGGCCCGCTGCGCCAACCCGCCGGGCAGATCCTCGTCCGGGAAATCGATCTCGGCCTCGATCACCGCCGCCGCTTCGATCAGCCTGGCGCGCCAGCCTTCATAGAGCGCCGACAGCGCGCCGCGCCGCTGGCGCAAGGCCTGGCGGCGTTGGCCTTCGGTTTCGGCGTCCACGAGGTCCGCCAAGCCCTCTGCCTCTGCCAAGTCGAGCTTGCCGTTCTCGAAGGCGCGGCGCGTGTATTCACCCGGCTCCGCCGGCCGCACGCCGGCCACGCTCAGCGCCGCTGCGATCACCGCCGCGATCACTGCCGGCCCGCCATGAACGTGCAGTTCAGCGACATCCTCGCCGGTGAAGCTGTGCGGGCCGGGAAACCAGAGCGCGAGGCCGTCATCGAGTGAGAGCCCGGTGTGCGGATCGCAGAACGCCTCGCGCGCAGCCAAGCGCGGCTTGGGCAGATCGCGCGCCGTCAACGCTCGCAGTACGGCGCCGGCGGCTGGCCCGGACAGCCGGATCACCGCGACGCCGGCGCGGCCCGCGCCGGACGCCAGCGCGACGATGGTGTCCGGTTTCATGTGAAAATCTCTAAGCGCCGTTTAGGGCTTTTCACGTGAAGCGGCAGAGGCGGCAGCCGCGCCCGAAGTCATCAGCTTGACGAACGCATCTTGCGCCTGCGTGCCGACGCTCATCCATGAGCTCATCAGGCTCTCGCCGCTCATGAGCTTGAGATTGGCCTCCATGCGTTTGCCCATCTCTTCGACCAGCGCCTCGTTGATCGGCGTGACATCGGGAAGGCCCATGAAGCGGCGCGCTTCCTCCGGCGAGCACTCGACATTGACGGTGAACTTCATCGGTCCATTTCCTTTCGCGTTGCCGCCTCAGCGGGGTCTATAACGCGGCCACATCCTCAGAGACAGACTTGGGAGTGAGAGCCATGGGTGAGTGGGTTGAGGTCAAGGGACCGGACGGCGCCTTCAAGGCTTATGTCGCGCGGCCGAGCGGAACGCCCAAGGGCGCGGTGGTGGTCGTGCAGGAGATTTTCGGCGTGAACGCGGTGATGCGCGGCAAGGCCGACTGGCTGGCGCGTGAGGGCTTCCTGGCGGTCGCGCCGGATCTGTTCTGGCGCATCAAGCCTGGCATCGACATTACCGACCAGACCGAGGCCGAGTGGAAAGAGGCGCTCGATTACATGAACCAGCTCGACAAGGACGCGAGCGTCAAGGACGTGCAGGCGACGCTGACGTGGGCGCGCGGCCAGGGCGTCAGCAAGGCCGGCGTGATGGGCTATTGCATGGGCGGCTACATCGCCTTCCTGGCGGCGGCCCGGACCGATTCCGACGCCAGCGTCGCCTATCACGGCGGCGGCATTCATACCGCGCTCGACGAAGCCAAGAACATCCAAAAGCCGGTGATGCTGCACAACCCGATGAAGGACAGCTTCATCCCGGTCGAAGCGCTCAACACCATCCGCGAAACGCTGAAGGACAATCCGCTTGTCACTGTGCACGAATACGCCGAGCAGGATCACGCCTTTACCCGCGAAGGCGGCCAGCATTACGACGAAGCCGCCAAGCAGCTCGCAGACGGGCGTACGGTGGCGTTCCTGAAACAGCACCTGGCATGACGCGCGCACTGCTCGCGGCGGCGCTAGTGCTGGCGGGGTGCGATGCAGAGATTCCTGTTACGCAAGCTGGCGCTCAGCGCCAATCGCTTGCGCCCACGAACTTGCCCGCCTTCTTCGACTGTTTGCGTACGACCGGCGCTGTGGTCGTCTCCGCGCATCGCGGCGGGCCATCGAGCGGACATGCGGAAAACACCGTAAGCGCTTTAGCGAACACGCTCACGAGTGCGCCAGTATTCATTGAGGTCGATGTCGGAGTAACGCAGGACGGCGCGCTTTTCCTCATGCACGACGAGACGGTGGATCGAACGACAACGGGATCTGGCCGGCTAAACGAACTGACGCGTGACCAGGTTCGCTCGCTGACAGTGGAGGACACCGATGGGACGCCGCTGAATCACGCCCCCACTGAACTCGCTGAAGCCCTTGCTTGGGCTAACGGCCGCACGGTGCTTGAACTCGATATCAAGCGCGGCGTTGCATACGAGGACGTTATCACCGAAGTCGAAGCGGCGGGCGCGATGGGCCGCGTCGTGTTCATCACTTACAGCATTGACGGCGCATCGCGGATCGCACGTCTGGCGCCCGAAGCGATGATCTACACGACGATTTCCAGCGCGCGCGAACTCGACCTGCTTGAGCGGCGCGGCGTCGATCTTTCGCGCGTCGTCGCGTGGGTCGGCACGGATGCACCGCCCGCATCGCTGGTCGCGGCGCTGAACGCGCGCGGCGTGGAGACGCGCTTCGGCATGTTCGGCGAGGGGCGCGATTATGAGAACGCGGCGCGCGCGCGTGCGCAGATCGTCGCCGTGGACGACGCGGCCGAAGCCGTTCGCGACCTCGACGCCGCCGACGGCGAAGAGGGCTACGCAGCGTTGCAATGCCTCAGCGCCGATTGAGGGCCGGCTTACGCACTCCCATATCTGGCGCAAAGCGGAGCCGACCCATGAAAGCGATACGCATCGAAGCGAACGGCGCGCCGGAGGTGATGCGGCTCGCCGACATAGAGACGCCTGAGCCTAGCGCGAACGAAGTGCGCGTGCGTCACCGCGCCATCGGCGTGAACTTCATCGACACCTACCACCGCACCGGGTTGTACAAGAACCCGCTGCCGCACGGCTTGGGCTTGGAAGCAGCGGGCGTCGTCGATGCGGTCGGCGCCGGCGTTACACGCTTCAAGCAAGGCGATCGCATCGCCTATTGCAGCGGACCGATCGGCGCCTACGCGGAGACGCATGTCGTCAACGAAGCGCGCGCGGTGAAGTTGCCGGAGACAATCGAGTTTGACATCGCCGCGGCGTCGCTGCTCAAGGGCATGACTGCGCGTTATCTTCTGCGAAAGACGTTTCGCGTGGAACAGAGCCACGTCGTCGTCATCCACGCAGCCGCCGGCGGCGTCGGGCAAATCGCCGTGCAATGGGCCAAGCACCTCGGTGCGCTTGTCATCGCAACGGCAGGCAGCGATGCGAAAGCCGATATCGCGCGAGAGCTTGGCGCCGATCATGTCATCGTCACCGCGCGCGAGGACGTCGCCAAACGCGTGCGCGAACTTACCGGCGGCGCCGGCGCGCATGTCGTCTATGATGGCGTCGGCAAGGACACGTTCGCTGCATCGCTCGACAGCCTGCGTCCGCTCGGCATGCTGGTGAGCTACGGCAACGCCTCGGGTCCGCCGCCCGACATCAATCCGCTGACGCTTTCGCAGAAGGGCTCGCTGTTCCTCACGCGCCCGACGCTGTTCAGCTACACAGCAACAGTTGAACAGCTTGATGAAACGGCCGCGGATTTATTCGGTGTGATCGAGCAGGGCGCCGTGAGGATTGCCGCGCCAACGCGCTACAGACTCGCCGATGCGGCGCAGGCACATCGCGATCTCGAAGCGCGCAAGACCACCGGCAGCCTAGTGCTTACGCCGTAGCTATTTCACCGCCGCGGCGCGAATGAAGGCGGGCCGCTGCCAGAGGTTTTCGATGTAGCTCTTCACCGGCGCAGGAATTTCTTCGTCGATGCCCGCGAATTTGCCGCCGGTGGCAATGTACGCCACCGAAATATCCGCGGCAGTGAAGCGGTCGGCAGCGATGTACGATTTGCCCGCGAGCCGTTCACCGATGAAGTCGAGCCGCTTCAGGATCGCCTTGTGCAAATAGCTGGCGGTGAAGTTTTGCTTCTGATCGTCGGGCGCCATGAAGCGCGTGGCGACAAGGGGATTGCCGTACGCCGCCAGCCCTGCTTCGCCGAACATCAGGTATTGCAGATAGTCCGCGTAACCCGGCTCGTTCGGTTTCACCTCAAGATCGGTCGGGCCATGCTTCGCCATGATGTAGATCATCATCGCTACGGACTCGATCATGCTCACGTCGCCGTCGGTCATTGCCGGAACGGTGCGTAGCGGATTGACCGCCTTGAACTCGTCGCTCGGCTTGAAAAACGAAGCTTCCGCCGTTTCGTAGGGCACGCCCATTTCTTCGCACAGCCACACCACGCGCAGCGAGCGCGCGCCCTGCGAATGATAGATTTTCAGCATCGGCGACCTCCGTTTGCTCCCCCGTTTACGGGGGAGCAGTCAGCGAGCGCAAGCTCGATGACTGAGGGGGCTAGGGCCCGCGCGCCCCTCCGTCGCATTCGGCGGTACCTCCCGTGCAAGCGGGGGAGGAAACCGGCCTACGTGTTCATCGACTGGAAGAAGTCGTCGTTGTTCTTCGAGGACTTCAGCTTGTCGAGCAGGAACTCGATCGCGTCCTGTGTGCCCATCGGGCTGAGGATGCGCCGGAGCACGTACATCTTCTGCAAGTGTTCCTTCGGCGTGATGAGCTCGTCCTTGCGCGTGCCCGACTTGAGCACGTCGATGGCCGGGAAGATACGGCGATCGGCGACCTTGCGGTCAAGCTGCAGTTCCGAGTTACCCGTGCCCTTGAACTCTTCGAAGATGACTTCGTCCATGCGCGAGCCGGTGTCGATCAGCGCCGTGGCGATGATTGTCAGCGAGCCGCCTTCTTCGAGATTGCGCGCGGCGCCGAAGAATCGCTTCGGCCGTTGCAGAGCGTTGGCGTCGACGCCGCCCGTCAGCACCTTGCCGGAGGAGGGCACGACCGTGTTGTAGGCGCGGCCGAGACGCGTGATAGAATCGAGCAAAATCACCACATCCTTGCCGTGCTCGGCCAGACGCTTCGCTTTCTCGATCACCATTTCCGCCACCGAAACGTGGCGCGTAGCCGGCTCGTCGAAGGTAGAGGACACCACCTCGCCTTTCACCGTGCGCTGCATGTCGGTGACTTCTTCCGGACGCTCGTCGATCAGCAAAACAATCAGGAACACTTCCGGATGGTTGGCTTCGATCGCTTTGGCGATGTTCTGCAGGATGACGGTTTTACCCGTGCGCGGCTGCGCCACGATGAGCGAACGCTGCCCTTTGCCCACAGGCGCCACGATATCAATGATGCGGCCAGTCTTGTCCTTAATGGTCGGATCTTCGAGTTCCATCTTCAGCCGCTCGGTAGGGTAGAGCGGTGTTAGATTGTCGAAGTGCACCTTGTGGCGCACGCGATCTGGATCCTCGAAATTGATCAGGTTCACCTTGACCAATGAGAAGTAGCGCTCTCCGTCTTTCGGCGCGCGTATCTGGCCCTCGACCGTGTCGCCGGTGCGCAGACCGAACTTCCGAATCTGTTGTGGCGAAATGTAAATATCGTCGGGACCCGGCAAGTAGTTCGACTGCGGCGAGCGCAGGAAGCCGAAGCCGTAGGAGAGAATTTCCACCACGCCGGCGCCGCCAATCTCGACGCCGCGCTCGGCCATTTGCTTGAGGATGGCGAACAGCATGTCCTGCGTGCGCAGGTTGTTGGCGCCTTCGATCTCGAGCGACTCGGCGAGGGTGAGAATTTCAGTGGGTGGCTTGCGTTTGAGCTCCTGCAGCGTGAGTTGGGTGAGCTCTTCGATCGCTTGTGTTTCAGTCATATGTCGTCTCGGGAGACGGTCCCCGCGCGCGGATTCGCTTCGGGTAGAGCCGTCAGTGGGAAGAAAGACCGGCGGTTAGGAGGGAAAGTGCGGCGCCGCCGTCGCGAGCGCGCCAGGAGCACGCAGGCGGAGCAACACCATACCTGGACCCCAAACGTCAAGCGCCAAGCGCGTGCTAGGGTTCCAGGGTGGCGAGAAGAACGGCGGCGATCGCGACGAGGAAGGGGACCTCGCTCATCAGCCGCCAGAACCGTTCGGAGCGCTGACGCTGGCCGGCCGCCAGCTTGCGCCCCTCGGCAGATAGGAAGCCGTGATAGCCGCTCAAGCCTAAGACAAGAATAAGTTTGAGCCAAAACCAGTGCGGCACGCGGGTGAGCACGCCGGCCCAGTCGCTGCTCCAATCGCCGCCAGTCAGATACGCGCCGAACAGGAAGATGCCGAACGCCCAGGCGAGAATCAGGCTGGGAGTTAGGACGACCAGCCGCAGGCTGCGCGCGGCCTTGAGCATGGCTTGCTCAAGTTCGCCGCCCGGCTGCGAGCCGGTGAGATAGGCATAGAAGCGAGGCAGCATCAGCAGGCCGGCGATCCACGCGATCACCGCGATGATGTGCAGACCCCGGGCGAGGTCATAACCGATCATATGTGTCGCCATCAGCGCCCGCTCCCGTGAGGGCAGAACCCGTGCTCGGCAGGGCAAATGCGCCCGCCCGCCTCGGATTGCAACGTACCCGGCGCTTCCAGCGCGCGCTCGGCCAGATCGGCTAGCGCGTCAATGAAGCGCGGGGCCGCGCCCAACGCTGGTGCACGTAAATAGAATGGCAGGGCGAGCCCTTCGGCGATGTGCGCGTATTCGATATCCAGTTCGACCAGCGTTTCCACATGTTCTGAAACGAAGGCTATGGGGGAGAGGATGACGCCCGCCTTGTCGCGTCCGGCTTGTCGAATTTCCTGTTCGGTCGACGGGCCGAGCCATTTTAGCGGGCCAACGCGAGACTGGTAGCAGGTGCGGCTCTCCCACTCGGCGGGCAACAGCTTGCGCACAGCAGCGACGCTTTGCTCGACTTGCCATTGGTATGGATCGCCGGCGTCGACGACACGTTGCGGCAGCCCATGCGCCGAGAACAGAACGCGAGGGCGCGCCGGTTCGCCAGCAGCGCGCCAAACGTCGAGGATCGCCGCCGCATGCGCTTCCGCGAACTTCTGACCATGCGGATAGCAGCAGATGGTCGAGCAGGGGAGACTTGAGGCGCGCCGCCAGGCCCGCAGTGAGGATGCAGTCGTAGTGGAAGAGAATTGCGGATAGAGCGGCAGCAAGACGGCGTCGGTGGCGCCCCAGGCTTCGGCCGCTTTCGCCGCATCCTTCACAAATGGGCGCCAATAGCGCATGGCGATGAAACACTTGAAGGTGATGTTGCTGACCCGCCTGGCGATCGCTGCATCGAGCGCGTCGGCCTGTCTTTGTGTTTCAGGCAGAATTGGTGAGCGTCCGCCCATCTGGGCGTAGTTAGCCTTGGCGAGTTTTTCCCGGCCGCGCGAAATCAATTGCGCAATCACAAACCGCAACGGCTGCGGCGCCCCAATAATGGCTTTGTCGTTGAACAGATTGAACAGAAACGGACGCACCGCTTGCGGCGAATCCGGTCCGCCCAAGTTGAACAAAATGATCGCGACTCGACGCGAGGTCATCAGCCGGATGCCGGGTGCGTCCTCAGGCGCCGGCTGCGCTTCGAGCGCCACTGCGCTCATGCGTAGCTCTTCACAATGCGCACAAGTTCGGAGACGTTTTCTGGCGTCGCGTCAGGTGTGATGCCATGACCGAGATTGAAGATGTGCGGGGTGTCGCGGAAGGCGATCAGCACATCCTTGGCCGCGTCCTCCAGAACCTGCCCGCCAATCACCAACGTTTGTGGATCAAGATTGCCCTGCAGCGCCATGCCTGGCGCGGCTGAAGCCGCGAATGCCGCGGGCGTCTGTGTGTCGACGCCGATCGCAGTGACGCCGGTTTCGCGCGCATAAGTTGCGATCTGTGCGCCTGCGCCGCGGGGAAAGCCGATGATCGGAACGGCAACGCCGAGGTCCCGGACTCGCGCCACGAGCTTCTTTGTTGGCAGAAGGATCAGTTCTTCGAACTGCACAGGGGAGAGCCCTTCGGCCCAACTCTCGAAGATTTGTAGGCAGTCAGCACCAGCGCTTACTTGCGCGGCAAGGTGATGCGCCGTCGCTTCGACGAGAACCTCGAGTAGATCGTCGACATCGTGCGGGCGTTGATATGCGACAAGCCTCGCTAGGTCCTTCTCGCCGCCGCGGCCCTGTAGCATGTAGATCGCTACTGTCCACGGTCCGCCGGCGAATCCAATCAGCGGGACGCCATCCGGCAGGCCGCGCTTAATTCTTTCTACGGCTTCGTACACCGGGCTCAGCCGTTGGAGCGCATGCGTAACGTCTTCGAAGCGCCAGCCTTCTTCTTCAGCCAGCGGGCGGAGCCGCGGCCCTTCGCCTTCGACAAACGACACCGATCGCCCCAGCGCGTCCGGAATAACAAGAATGTCCGAAAACAAGATTGCGGCGTCCAAGGGGAACCGTCTCAACGGCTGCATTACTGCTTCGGTCGCCAGAGAAGGGGAGTAGCAAAAATCCAAGAAACTCTTCGAGCGCGTCCGCAGTTCGCGGTACTCGGGCAAATAGCGGCCAGCTTGGCGCATGATCCATATGGGCGGGGGATCGACCCTTTCGCCGTTTAGGACACGCAGGAGTGCGGGAAGGCTTTCCCGGTCGGGCATTCTTTTCCATCCAAACTTAGAATCTGAATCCTGATTAAGGAGGACTCATTGTTGTGGCGATACGGAAACCGGGAGAATTCAGTTTTCCCCAACGTATCCCCAAACTTACCAGGCCAGATAGGTTCGCAAAAAGCCTTGGCAAAAAAGTGCCCCTGAGGACTTCGATTCGCCGCCGATTCGTTTCTTCACAAGAAGAGCAAGTGTGGAGTGCCTTGGGAGGAATCGCCCATCGGGCGAGAGTGGAATTGGCGGGGTGACCCGTTCGTTCTGTCTGCGGATCGCGCCGGCGCCATATTCAACAGCTTGTCCACAGGCGCTCCTGGCCTGATATGTGAGCGGCAATGCGCGAACGGCTGGCAATCTACTTCAACGTCCATCTTGTCTCGGATTCCACCGGGGAGACACTGGCCGGGGTGATGCGCGCCACCTGTGCGCAGTTCGACAACATTATGCCGGTTGAACACTCGTACTTTTTGGTCCGTTCAGTGCGGCAGCTTGAGCGGGTTATGCGCGAGATTGAGGACGCGCCGGGCGTAGTGATGTTTACGCTGTCCAATCTAGAGCATCGGGCGATCCTCGAGGCGCGCTGCCATGAGATCGGGATGCCGTGCGTAGCGGTGCTCGATCCGGTGTTAGATGTCACCTCCCGCTACCTGGGATTGGAACTGAACCACCGGGTAGGGGCGGCGCGGAAGCTCAACGCGGAATATTTCAAGCGCATCGACGCGCTCGACTTCGCCATGGATCACGACGACGGCCAGCAGGTCGTCGAGCTGAAAGACGCCGACGTGATTCTGGTAGGCGTGAGCCGCACCTCTAAAACGCCGACAAGCGTCTACTTGGCTCACCGCGGCGTGAAGGCCGCCAATGTGCCGTTCGTCCCAGGCGTGCCCCTCCCGCCGGAAGTGTTCGCTGAAAACCGGCCGTTGGTGGTCGGATTGCTGATCTCGGCGGATCGTCTCATCCACATTCGGCGCAATCGGCTGGTGGCGATGAAGGAGACGCGCGCCGGCAGTTACACCGACGAAGACGCCGTCCGGCGCGAGGTGATGGACGCACAGAAGCTGTTCGAGCGCGAGGGATGGCCGACCGTCGACGTGTCGCGCCGGTCAATTGAGGAAACCGCGGCGGCCGTGCTCAATCTGCTGGCGGAACATCGCGGGGAGCACCGCGGCGGGTGAGCCTGATCCTAGCTTCCGGCAGCGCCGCGCGCCGGCGCATGCTTCAGGACGCGGGCCTCGCGTTCCGAGCGGAGACGCCGCGCATCGATGAGGAAGCGGTCAAGGCGAGCTTGCGCGCGGAGGGCCTGAAACCGCGTGATCAGGCCGACGCGCTGGCGGAGCTCAAAGCGCTCTCGGTTTCACGAGGCCGACCGGACTTCGTACTTGGCGCCGATCAGATGCTGGCGGTCGAGGGCGAAACGCTCGACAAGCCAAAACATGCCGATGAGGCCCGCGCACATCTGCTGCGGCTGCGTGGAAGGACACATGAACTCATCACCGCCGCGGTGGTGGCGCGCGAGGGGGCGGTGATTTGGCGCCACATCGAGACGCCACGGCTAACCATGCGCGCTTTCTCAGATGCGTTCCTCGACGAGTATTTGACGCGCGCGGGACAGGGCGCCCTGAGTTCGGTAGGCGGCTATCAGCTTGAGAACATTGGCGCGCAATTGTTCGAACGCGTCGATGGCGACTACTTCTCCGTGCTCGGCCTGCCGCTCTTGCCGCTGCTTGCGTTCTTACGCGACCATGGGATTGCGCCGCGATGAACACGAAGCGGTATGCTGTCATTGGCGATCCGGTGAGCCAGTCACTGTCACCGCTGTTGCATCAGGGCTGGATCGCCGACCACGGGCTTGACGCCACTTACGAGGCGGTCTTGCTGCGCAGCGAGGATCCCGTGCGCGCCATTCGCGGACTAACGCGGTTCGCCGGCTTGAACGTCACGGCGCCGCATAAGGCGGCCGCGGCGAAGGCGGCGGATCGCTCGGAAGATGGTGTCGCGAACGTGTTGCGCTGGGAGGCCGACGGCACGTTGTCGGCATTCAACACCGATGGCGCGGGGTTCGTTGAGGCGGTGGAGGAAAGCGTGCCGCAATGGCGCGCGCGCACGAAGGCGGTGCTTATCATCGGCGCGGGCGGTGCGGCGCGAGCGATCACAAAGGCGCTGGCTGGCAGCCCGAGCCTCATCGTCGTGAACCGCACGCACGCGCGGGCGGCCGCCCTGGTGGAGCAATTGCCGGCTGCGACCGCGAGGTCGTGGGAGGAACTGCCAGCGCTATTTGCCGCCGCCGACTTGATCGTGAACGCGACCACGCTAGGCATGAGCGGCTCGCCCAGTCCCGAATGGCCGGTTCAATGCTGCAAGCGTGACGCAATCATAGCCGACATCGTCTATCGCCCGCTTAAAACGGCGCTATTGGCTTCCGCGCGCGCGGAAGGACTAACCACGATCGACGGCCTGGGCATGCTCATTCATCAGGGCGCGCGGGCGTTCGAGATCTGGCATGACGCCAAGCCGGACACGAAAATAGCACGTCGACGGCTCATGGCGGCGTTGGCGTTATGATCGTGATTGGCCTCACCGGTTCTATCGGCATGGGAAAGTCAACGGTGGCTCGCATGTTCGCGGAGGAGGGCGTCGCCGCGTTCGACTCCGACGCTGCCGTACATGAGCTTTACTCCAAGGACGGCGCCGCGGTTGCGCCAGTGGCGGCCGCATTTCCCGGCGTGGAGCGTGGCGGTGCAATCGACCGCGTTGCGCTGTCGGCGCGTGTGGTTGGCGATGCCGAGGCGATTGAGCGTCTGGAGAAGCTCGTGCACCCGTTGGTGCGTCAGGCTCAGGCGAACTTTCTCGCCGCACAGCGCACCGCAGGGGCCCCTGTGGCCGTGCTCGACATCCCCCTTTTGTTCGAGTCTGCGGGGGCCGAACAGGTCGACAAGGTGGTTGTCGTCTCGGCGCCGCCTGCGGTGCAACGCGCCCGCGTGCTTTCGCGGCCAGGCATGACAGAGGAGAAGTTCGAGCGGCTTTCGGCGCGGCAAATACCGGACGCCGAGAAGCGCGCCCGGGCCGATTTTGTGATCGACACCGGCGGAGACCTTGAAGCCACGCGCGCCCAGGTCAGGGCGGTGCTAGACGCGCTGCGCGAACAGGGCTAGCGCCATCGCTATGCGCGAAATCGTGTTCGATACGGAAACCACCGGTGTGTTCGCTGAGCATTCCGAGAAGGAATTGTGCGATCGAATCGTGGAGATTGGCTGTGTCGAGATCTTCAATCTCGAGCGCACAGGCCGTGAGTTTCACGTCTATATCGACCCGGAGAGGTCGGTTCCTGAGGAGGTGGTGCGCGTTCACGGACCACCGCGCGATTTTCTCGCCCAGCCCCGCAAGTCTGCGCACGTGGTCGAGGAGTTTTTGGAGTTCCTCGGCGACTCTCCATTCGTTGCGCACAACGCCGCCTTCGACCAGGGATTTATCAATGCCGAACTCGCGCGCTGCGGCCGGCCTCCCGCCGCCGCCGAGCGCTTCGTCGACACGCTGCTGATTGCGCGGAAGCGCTTTCCGGGCGCCTCGTGCTCTCTCGATGCGCTGGCCAAGCGCTATCAGCTCGACCGCTATGGCTTCGATCTCGCCGCGCGCAAGGGTCCGGGCGGGCACGGAGCGTTGGTCGACGCGCGCATTCTCGCCGAAGTGTATCTGCAATTGCGCGGCGGGCGTGAACAGCGGCTCGCCTTCGATGCTGGCGAGGCCGCCGTCGACAACGCCTCAGTCCTGCGCCCGGTACAGTTCGTGCGCCGCGACCCGCGGCCGCAGCCGCTGCCAACTCGCGTCACTGCCGAGGAGGAAGCGGCGCACGCCGCCTTCGTTGCGGGATTAGGTCCGAACGCACTGTGGCTCAAACAAGCGAGCTAGCTATCTAGAATGCCGAAGTCGGCGGCGCTGGTTGCTGCAACGGCTGCTCGCCGTTGTCGGTGCGATTTTGCCGTTCGCGCAACTCGGCCCAATAGAGCGGCGTGAAGTCGATCGGATTAATCAGTAGGGGCGGGTAACCCCCCTCGCGCGTGATCTCAGCCAATATCTGTCTGCCAAACGGGAACAACAGCCTTGGACACTCGATCCAGATCAGGGGCTCTACGTCGTCTGCACGCACATTCATGAACTGGAAAACCCCAGAATAAACCAGGTTTGCCGAGAACATGACCGACTCGCCGCGCTTGGCTTGGACGTTGATGCAAAGATCGACCTCGAAGGCGTCGCCGCGGTCGCCCATGCCGCGCGACTTCACCTCAACGCCCATATCGATGGTGGGCTGCACATCCATCGTTTGCGCCGCGGCCGCCGCCAAATTCTGGAATGACAGTTCTTTCACGTACTGGGCGAGCACGCGCAGGTGTGGGGAATCGGCTGGAACTTGCGCGCCCTCAGGTGCTGGATGCGTGGTCATGCGCCAACTCGCGAGAAACCGGGGGAGGGCGCTACCATGAGGCGCGCCCGGCGCCAACGCAACCGCGCTGGCGAAACGCGCCTGTTGGCACTATCTTAACAGGCTGCACACCATGCGGCACACTTGCGCCGCTCGGAGCTCTCAGTGGACCAGGGCCTAGTAGAAATACTCGTTTTGGCGTTCATCGCCGGGTTTGTGCTGTACCGGCTGTACACGACGCTCGGCCGGCGCACGGGCGAAGAGCGCCCACCCGCCGCTCGTCCAGCGCCCGCGCCGGGCGAATTACCCACAGAACGCCCGC
>ERZ869936.1292-NODE-1292-length-18389-cov-4.720628_pt1 | contig 18389 bp, 17 predicted proteins | sample MGYA00520876_ERZ869936 | MGnify/ENA primary metagenome ERZ869936 (study PRJEB32218, sample SAMN09650985) | biofilter metagenome | isolation source: enrty point of leading RO module | place: Saudi Arabia: Thuwal, RO plant located on Red Sea | collected 2016-02-17 ...
TGCGCGGCCGCGCACACGCTCGAGTTCGATCGCGCCGAGCGGCCGCTGCGCGGTCTCAAGCAGTATCTGCACCGGGAGCTTGCCGCGAGCCGCGTCAAGAAAGTGCAGGTGCTCAACCCCGACGGCGCTCACAGCATTGCCGTCGGCGGCGATGCGCCGGTCGATATCGAGATTCACGGACACGCCGGCTATTACTGCGCCGGCATGAACAAGCAGGCGCGAGTGCTGGTGCGGGGCAACGTCGGCCCCGGGGTGGCCGAGGGCATGGTGTCCGGCACCGTGCATGTCAAGGGATTCGCCTCGGTCGCCGCCGGCGCGGCGGCGCACGGCGGCTTGCTGGTGATCGAGGGCGACACCTCGCTGCGCTGCGGAATTTCGATGAAAGGCATCGACATCGTGGTCGGCGGCTCGGTCGGCGATTTTTCGGGGTTCATGGCGCAGGCCGGCCGCATCGTCGTTTGCGGCGACGCCGGGGATGCGCTCGGCGATTCACTCTACGAGGCGGTGATCTACATTCGCGGCAAAGTCGCCTCGTTCGGTGCTGACGCCGCCGAGCAGCCGATGACCGATGCCGATTACCGGGCGGTAGCCGAATTGCTGTCGAAGGCCCGGTTCAAGCACGACCCCAAGTCGTTCCGCAAGGTCGCCTCCAAGCGTGAGCTGTATCACTGGAACGCCGACGCCAACCAGGAATATTGACCAACCCAACTCACCACAGAGACGCAGAGGCACAGAGAAACGCAGGAAAGCTTCGCACGCCAACATTCGGGCATACAACGCGAGCTGCCTTCGGGAAAGAAAGGTGGATTCGCGTTGCTTCTAGTTCCGATCTTCGCACTCTCTGTGTCTATGTGTCTCTGTGTTTGAATCAGCAGGTGAATTCATGAACAAGCCAATTGAAGCGCAGCACCCCATCCAGCGCGAAGAAAGCGCCGGCTACGACCGCAAGATCATCGACTACATCCACCGCGCGTCGGCGACCGGCCTGTACGAAATCCGCGGGCTTGGCGCCAAGCGACCTGTGCCGCACTTCGACGACCTGGTGTTTCTGGGCGCGTCGCTGTCGCGCTATCCGCTGGAGGGCTATCGCGAGCGCTGCGACACCCGCACCGTGCTTGGCACCCGCTTCGCTAAGAAGCCGATCGAGCTGGCCATCCCGATCACCATCGCCGGCATGAGCTTCGGCTCGCTGTCGGCCAACGTGAAGGAGGCGCTTGGCCGCGCCGCGAGCGAGATGGGCACCTCGACCACCACCGGCGACGGCGGCATGACGCCGGAAGAGCGCCGGTCATCGAAGACGCTCATTTACCAGTGCCTGCCCTCGCGCTACGGTTTCAATCCGGACGATGTGCGCAGGGCGGACGCGATCGAGGTGGTGATCGGCCAGGGCGCGAAGCCGGGCGGCGGCGGCATGCTGCTTGGGCAGAAGGTCAATCCGCGGGTGGCGAAGATGCGCGTACTGCCCGAAGGCGTCGACCAGCGTTCGGCCTGCCGCCATCCGGACTGGACCGGCCCGGACGACCTCGCCATCAAGATCCAGGAGCTGCGCGAGATCACCGACTGGGAAAAGCCGATCTATGTGAAGGTGGGCGCCACCCGCACCTTCCACGACGTGAAGCTGGCGGTGCACTCCGGGGCGGATGTCATCGTGGTCGACGGCATGCAGGGCGGCACGGCCGCTACGCAGACGGTATTCATCGAGCACGTCGGCATACCCACCCTGGCTGCCCTGCGTCAGGCGGTCGATGCGCTGGAAGATCTCAACATGAAAGGCCAGGTGCAGTTGATCGTCTCCGGCGGCATCCGCACCGGCGCCGATGCGGCCAAGGCGCTGGCCATGGGCGCGGACGCGGTGTCGATTGGCCAGGGCATCCTGATCGCGCTTGGCTGCAACAGCGAAAGCTACGTGCAGAGCGGCGCGCATCACTCGGCGGTCGCCGACTACGAAAAGCTCGGCACCGCGCCCGGCTACTGCCACCACTGCCATACCGGTCAGTGCCCGGTGGGCGTTACCACCCAGGATGCGGTGCTGGAGCAGCGGCTGCAGCCCGAGGTGGGCGCCCGGCGCGTGCGCAACTATCTCAAGACGCTGAACATGGAACTGACCACGGTGGCCCGCGCCTGCGGCAAGCAGAACGTGCACCATCTCGAGCGCGAGGATCTGGTGGCGCTCACCGTCGAAGCGGCGGCTATGGCAAGGGTGCCGCTCGCCGGCACCGGCTGGATTCCCGGAGAGCATGGCGGTCACTAGGCGCAAGACGAAAGCGCCTGCCTCCGGGCCGGGGCGGCCCGCCTCGCCTGCCCCCGGCCGCGAGGGCGCGGTAGCGGCCGACCGCCGCTCGCTCGACCGCTTCATCGGCAACGCGGTGCGCGAGCTGCGGCTTAAGGACAAGCTGACCATCGCCGACGTCGCCGCGCAGGCGGGCATCTCGCGCGGCATGGTGTCGAAGATCGAGAACGGCCAGGTGTCCACCAGCCTGGAGACGCTGTCGAAGATTGCGCAGGCGCTGGGCGTGTCGCTGTCGCACCTGTTCCGCCACTACAACATTCCGGCCGGCGGTGCGCAGCATGTCAAGGCGGGCGACGGCATGCAGGTCGTGCGGCGGGGTACCCGGCGCGGCCATACCTATCATCTGCTTGCCTACGATCAGGGACCGAAGAAGACCTTCGAGCCGTTTTTCATCACCATGGACGATGCCTCCGAGGTGTTCCCCACCTTCGAGCATCCCGGCACCGAGTTCATCTACCTGCTCAAGGGCCGCATCGAATACCGGCACGGGCAGCAGCATTACCTGATGGAACCGGGCGACTCGCTCACTTTCCGCGGCGATATTCCGCACGGGCCGGAGCGGTTGATCGAGACGCCCATCCAGCTGCTGTCCATCATCATGTACGGCCACGAGGACTGAGCGCGACCGCGCACCGGGAGCGCCCCGGTCCACCGACGGCGGAGGGAGGCCGGCACCATGGTCCAGATCGAGCGAGCGCAGGCCGCGGATGTTCCCGCCCTGGTCGAGTTGTTGAAGACGCTGTTCGCGATCGAACAGGACTTCCAGTTCGACGCGAATCGGCAGCGTCGCGGCCTGCTGCGCCTGCTGGAAGAACCGCCGGAACGCGCCACGGTGCTGGTGGCGCGCGAGGGCGGCGCGATTGCCGGCATGGCAAGCGCCCAGCTGGTCATCTCCACCGCCGAGGGCGCGCCCTCGGCCTGGATCGAGGATGTGGTGGTGAGGGAGGGCTGGCGCGGCCGCGGCATTGGCCGCGGGCTGATGTCAAAGCTGACCGACTGGGCGCGGTCGCACGGCGCGACCCGCATCCAGCTTCTCGCCGACCGCGATAACGCGGTGGCGCTGGACTTCTACCGCCGGCTCGGCCTGCAGCAGACCAACCTCATCGCGCTGAAACGAACGCAGCTCGATCGCTGACGGCCGGAAAAAAAGCGGGCGCCCGCAGGCGCCCGACAAGAGAGGTAAGCGAGCTTACCGGGAGGAGATGTTTTACGCGTGGTAGGCGACTTCGCCGTGCTGCGTGGAATCCAGGCCTTCGCGCTCCTGGTCTTCCGGCACCCGCAGGCCGATGGTCGCATCGATGATCTTGAACAGGATCAGGCTGATGACGCCGGTCCACACCAGCGTAACCACCACGCTGATGATCTGCGTGACGACCTGCCCGCCCATGGTGACGCCTTCGGCATAGCCCGCACCGCCAAAGCCCGGGGCGGCGAGGAAACCGGTGCCGATCGCGCCGATGATGCCGCCAACGCCGTGCACGCCGAACACGTCGAGCGAGTCGTCGTAGCCGAACATCGACTTCAGCCCGGTCACCGCCCAGAAGCAGATGATGCCGGCGATGATGCCGAGGACGATCGCGCCCATCGGACCGACGAAGGCGCAGGCCGGGGTGATCGCGACCAGGCCGGCAATCGCGCCGGAGGCGCCGCCCAGCATGGTCGGCTTGCCGCGCGCGATCCACTCGATGAACAGCCAGCCCAGCACCGCCGCTGCCGTGCACAGCTGGGTGTTGATCAGCACCAGGCCGGCGACGCCGTCGGCACCCAGTTCGCTGCCGACGTTGAAGCCGTACCAGCCCACCCACAGCAGCGACGCGCCAACCATGGTGAAGGTCAGGTTGTGCGGCGGCATGGCTTCTCTTCCGTAGCCGATGCGCTTGCCGAGCACAATGCAGCCCACCAGCGCGGCGATACCGGCGTTGATGTGCACCACCGTGCCGCCGGCGAAGTCCATTGCGCCAAGGCCCGCAAGGAAGCCGCCGCCCCAGACCATGTGAGCGATCGGGATGTAGCACAGGAACAGCCACAGCGCCATGAACCACAGCACCGCGGAGAACTTCATGCGCTCGGCAAAGCCGCCGACGATCAGCGCCGGGGTAATGGCGGCGAAGGTCAGCTGGAAGGTGATGAACACGTATTCGGGAATCGAACCGCTGATCGAATCGACGGTGACGCCGGACAGGAACGCCTTGCTGAAGCCGCCGTAGATCGAATTGAACGGCCCTTCGGTGAACGCCAGGCTGTAGCCGAACAGTGCCCAGAGAATCGACAGCAGGGCAAAGGTCGCGAATACCTGCATCAGCACCGAGAGCATGTTCTTGGCGCGCACCAGGCCGCCATAGAACAACGCAAGGCCGGGGATCGTCATCATGATCACCAGCACGGTGGCGACGATCATCCAGGCGGTGTTGCCGGAGTCGAGCGTGGGCGCTTCCTCTTCGGCGACCGGCGCTTCCTCGATCGGCGCCGGTTGCGTCATGGTGTCCTCAGCCTGGGCGAGCATCATCTCGACCGGCTGGATGACCGAGTGATCGTCCGCCTGCACGCCGGCGGTTGCGCCAAGGGCGGCGAAGGCGGCGATCAGGAACAGAATTCTTTTCAACATGGATGTTCCCCCTTACAGCGCGTCCGCGCCGGTCTCGCCGGTGCGGATGCGAACGACTTGTTCAAGGTCGAACACGAAGATCTTGCCGTCGCCGATCTTGCCGGTGTTCGCGGACTTCTCAACCGCCTCGATGACCTGATCGAGCAGCTCATCCTTGATGGCGGCCTCGATCTTTACCTTGGGCAGAAAATCGACGACGTATTCGGCGCCGCGATAGAGCTCGGTGTGCCCTTTTTGCCGGCCGAATCCCTTGACTTCGGTCACAGTGATCCCCTGTACGCCGATGGCGGACAAAGCCTCACGCACCTCGTCAAGCTTGAAAGGCTTGATGACTGCGGTTACGAGTTTCATATGCTCTCCAGTGGCTTTGCAGACGGGGTCCGGCATTGCGCCGGCCCCGTGCGTTTGTTGGCTTTAGAAGCTCTTCGAGACCGAGACGAAGACGCGGTCCTTGGCGATGTCCGCGGGATTGTCGATGTCGTTGTCGGTGTAGGCGAGCGAGAAATCCAGGCCGCCGTAGCTGTAGCCCACGCTCACTTTCCAGTCGTCGTAGTCCGAGGTGTCGTTCGGCGTTCCGGTCGTCGGGTCGGTACCGTCGAGCATCGTGATGCCGTAGCTGGCGCCCAGGGTAATGCCCATCGGCAGCTCGTAGCTGGCGCCCACCATGAAGTACTGCGAGCCCTTGCCGTCGGCAATGCCGAAGAACTCGTCCGACAGGGCGTAGTAGTACTTCGCCTCGAACCACTTCCAGGAGCCGCCGACGTAGATTTCATCGGTGTTCAGCGAGCTCTCGCCCGGGTAGTTGTAGTGGACGTAGCCGACGTCCACCCCGAAGTCGCCATAGGCCTTGCTCCAGCCCACGTAACCGTCCAGCTCGACGGTGGCGTCGCTGTTGAAGTCGACGTTCGACGCCCAGGTGCCAACGTAGATGCCGGTCGCCTCGTGGGCATAATCAAAGCCGCCCTGAACGGCGAAGCGCTCGTCGGTCTGGGAAATGCCCCGGAACACGTAATCGCTGGTGAACGTCAGGTTGGCCGAAATCGGAAGCGCCGGCGCGTCCTGCGCCATCGCGACGCCCGGCAGGGTCATCACACCGGCGAGGCTTGCCGCAACGAGCGAATGATTAAGCATGGTGGTCATCCTTCTTTTGTTGATGATTGGAAACAAAGCTGAAAACAGCCGGACCCGTTCAGCATTTAGCGTGCCAAACGAAAAGACTCTATGGTTCAATAGGTTATGGCGCCTCGGCAGGGTTCTTGATGCGCTGCCGCACCAAACCAATGCACCAAACAGGTGCCATGCACGCATCTGGTGCGTGGTCAGGGCAGGTCTGACCGTTTGCTAAACTCGCGACACGAGGAGGTCCGGTGGATACCCGATTCATTGATGAAATCAGCCGGCGGGTTCAGGAGCTGATTGCCAACACCCCGGTCGAGGACCTGCAGAAGAACATGCGCGCGATGATGACCAGCACGTTCTCGCGCCTCGATCTGGTAACCCGCGAGGAATTCGACGTGCAGCAGGCGGTACTTCGCCGCACCCGCGAGAAGCTCGCGGCGATGGAAGCGCGCGTGGCCGAGCTGGAGCAGCAACTGAAGAAAGCCGGCGAGTGAGCCGGCGCCGGCTGGCGGCAGAACGCTGCCCCGCCGCCGGCGTACCCGGTTAGCGCGGCGCCGCGGGCCAGGCGATGGGTCTTGCCGTTTTGTACAGCCGCGCGCTAGAGGGCATGGACGCGCCGCTGGTGACCGTCGAGGCGCATTTGGCCAATGGCCTGCCCAGCTTCACCGTCGTCGGACTGCCGGAGGCGGAAGTCAAGGAAGCGCGCGATCGCGTGCGCTCGGCGCTACTCAACTGCCGGTTCGAATTCCCCGCGCGCCGCATCACCGTCAATCTCGCTCCTGCCGACCTGCCCAAGGAAAGCGGCCGCTTCGACCTGCCGATCGCCCTCGGCATTCTTGCGGCCTCCGGACAGTTGCCCAAGGAGGCGCTGGAACGCTACGAGTTTGCCGGCGAGCTGGCGCTGACCGGCGAGTTGCGCCCGATCCGCGGGGCGCTGGCGATGACTTGGCGCGCGCACAGTTCCGGCCGCGCTTTCGTGCTGCCGGAAGACAGCGCGGACGAGGCGGCGCTGGTGCGCGACGCGGTGGTCTATCGTGCGCGTACGCTGCTGGAGGTGTGCGCGCATCTTGCCGGCCGCGAAGCGCTGCCGCGCCATGCCGCGCGCGCCGTTGCGGATGCGCCGCTGCTGCCCGACTTTGCCGAAGTGAAGGGCCAGTTGCAGGCGAAGCGCGCCCTGGAGCTGGCCGCTGCAGGCGCCCACAGTGTGCTGATGGTCGGCCCGCCGGGCACCGGCAAGACCATGCTGGCCGAGCGCCTGCCCGGCATCCTGCCGGACATGACCGATCTCGAAGCGCTGGAGTCGGCGGCAATCCAGTCGCTCGGCACCCAGGGCTTCGACGTGCGCAACTGGAAACGCCGGCCTTACCGCGCGCCTCATCACACCGCCTCGGCAGTGGCGCTGGTGGGCGGCGGCGGCCAGCCGCGGCCGGGCGAGATCTCGATGGCAATGCATGGGGTGCTGTTTCTGGACGAGCTGCCGGAGTTCGACCGCGGCGTACTGGAGGTGCTGCGCGAGCCGCTGGAGTCAGGGCGCATCGTGGTATCGCGCGCGGCGCGCCAGGCGGAGTTTCCCGCGCGCTTCCAGCTGGTGGCGGCGATGAATCCCTGTCCCTGCGGGTATCTTGGCCACTATGCCGGCCGCTGCCGCTGTTCGCCCGAGCAGGTGGCGCGCTATCGCAACCGCATTTCAGGGCCGCTGCTCGACCGCATCGATCTGCAGATCGAAGTCCCGTCGGTGCCTGAGCAGGACCTGTCCAACCGCCAGGCTGGCGAAGCCAGCGCCCAGATCCGCGCGCGGGTGAGCCGCGCGCGCGACGTCCAGCTCGGGCGACAGGGCAAGCCCAACGCCCAACTCGGCGTGAAGGAGATCGAGCAGCACTGCGCGCCGGACGCCGAGGGCGAGAAGCTGGCGCGCTCGGCGCTTACCCGCCTCGGGCTTTCGGCACGCGCCTATCATCGCGTACTCAAGGTCGCGCGTACCATTGCCGACCTCGCCGGCGTGTCGCAGATCGCCGCCCAGCACGTGGCGGAGGCGATTCAGTACCGGCGGCTGCACAAGTACTAGAGACTCGACGAATCGAACGAAGTGGACGCACTGGAAAGCTGGAAGGAAGAGAAGCGCTCGGCGTTTCTGTACGCAGTGGTGGCGGCCACCGAGGCGGGCACCGCGCGGGAGGGCCTGTTCCGAGAACTGGCGCACGAGGCCGACAACCAGGCCGAGATCTGGGCCGGCGAGCTGCGGCGACTGGGTCAGGCGGTGCCGGAAGGTTACGCGCCGGATGTGCGCACGCGGCTGGTGGCGTCGCTCACGCGCCGCGTCGGCCCGGCGACGATGCGCGCGGTGCTTGCGGCGATGAAAGTGCGCGGCATGTCGCTATATGCCAAAGCCGACCCGCGCCACTATGTGCCGGGTGCCGCCTCCGGTGTCGAAGGGCGCCACCGCGGGCTTTCCGGCGGCGGCAACCTGCGCGCCGCGGTGTTCGGCGTGAACGACGGGCTGGTGTCGAACGCCAGTCTCATTCTCGGCGTGGCCGGCGCCACCGCCAATAGCGAGGTCATCCTGCTCTCGGGCGTGGCCGGCCTGCTGGCCGGCGCGTTCTCGATGGCGGCGGGCGAATACATCTCGGTGCGCTCGCAGCGCGAGATGTTCGAATACCAGATCGGCCTGGAAGCCGACGAACTCGAGCAGTACCCTGAGGAAGAGGCAGGCGAGCTCGCGCTCATCTACGAGGCGCGCGGAGTGCCGCGCACGCAGGCGAAAAAGATGGCCGACGACATCATCGCCGACCCGGACAAGGCGCTCGACGCGCTGGCGCGTGAGGAACTGGGGCTCAACCCGGAGGAGCTTGGCTCACCCTGGGGCGCGGCGACTTTCTCGTTTCTTTCGTTTGCCGCGGGCGCCCTGATTCCGCTGCTGCCCTTCCTTTTCTCCGCGGGCACACCGGCGCTGCTGGCTGCCATCGCATTCACCGGCGTGGCGCTCTTTTCGGTGGGTGCCACCATCAGCCTGTTTACCGGGCGCCAGGCCTTGAGGGGCGGCCTGAGGATGCTGGCCATCGGCGCGGCTGCCGGCGCAGCGACTTACCTGATTGGCAGGCTGCTGGGCGTGAGCCTGAGCTGATGTCGCAGCGCGCCCGACACCCAGTTTTTCGCTTAATAGGACCTCAGTCGATGACCAGTCGAATCATTCCGGCAATCAAAGCATTTGCGACGACGGCGCTCATGGCCACGTTGCTGAGTGCGTGTGGCAGCCGCGTCACCTCGGAGAACTACGATCGCATCGAGACGGGAATGACCCGGGCGGAAGTTGTGGCGGTGCTCGGCGAACCGGACGAGACCGCCAGCGCCGGCATCGGCAACCTCACCGGAGAGGCTGCCACGTGGGTCGAGGGCGAGGATTTCATCACGATCCAGTTCGTGAACGATAAGGTCATGGCGAAGCAGGCGTCCATCCGGTCCAGGAAGCCGCGCGAGGCGTCCTGAGCCTGCCTGGCCGGACCGCGCGCGCGTCGGCGACAACCGTTGCGCCGCAGCGCTTAACGAAGAAGCGCCCGGCGCTTTGATGTGGGCGTGCCTTCGGCCTTCGTCTGGCGTTAGCGCGGCTCCTGGTACTGGGCTGCGCTGCCCTGATGCGCGGGCTTCGGCCACACGCCGGTCACTTTGCCGGCGTCCGCGGTGACGCGGACAACCTGGATCTTGCCGTTCATGTCGACCACGTCAATGATGTACGCGGGCTGATCCGCGCTCTCGGCAAAGCGCGCGTTGATCGCTTTCCCCGAAACGCGCTTTTCCGCATGCTTGACCGCTTCGTGCAGCGGTACCTGTGCTTTCTGGATGGCTTTTGCCGCCTCCAGATCGGTGGACGGCATCGGCGGGTTGGCGATCGCCAGCGCGCTCGCACCGATCGCCGTCACGCCAATCGCGGTCATCAGCATAGTTTTCATGCGTGTCATAGGTACCTCCTTTCTGTTGCTGAAGTCTTCTTCTCTCGTGGACAAGAACACTCCTCTTGTGCGTGCGCGGGCTGCATCCTGCGCAAAGCCCTTTCGCCCCGGCAGCGAGGATCACTGCCTTGCACTGGAGGGAAAACACGACTCTCTCAAAGTTCCAATGAATTTCAGCGGCTCAGCCACGGCGCGTTCCAGGCGAGTGGGCGATTACTTGGCGGACTGCAAATCGCGTTCCCTGAGGACGCATCCGATGCCGCCGGGCCCGCTACAGCGCGTCTTCAGCCTGCTGATCCATGCCTCGCCTTACGCGATCGAGGTCCATTACTTGCGCGAGGCGAACGATTACATGCAGCAGGTCCACAGCGTGCATGGCGCAGTGATTTCGGCTGGGGCGCGGTGATGCTCATCGCCTTGCGCGGCCCTTTCCGCCACGGCGAGCGCGAAGGGCGGTATTTGATCGCCGTCCCGGCCGTCGCGTGGTTCGTCCCGCACACCGCCTATTCGCTGTGGGCCGGGTTCTGGCCGAACGCCGGGCTGAACGCAGTCCTGGCGCTGTTGTTCGGCGTGCCACCGGCCGCGACCTCGGGCATGCTTTCACTTCGGAACAGTCAGATTGACGCTTTGCCTGCAGCGGAGGTGCGGTTTGCATCGACTCGCGGTTTCGATTCTTCTGTGTCTCCTGTCCGTGTCGACGGCTGCCGATGACCTGATCATGGATGTTGGCGAAGGCGATGCGATCCGGTTCGTCGGGGGAGGCGACCTCTTCGACTGTGACGATGCCGCCTACGAGAACGTGCAGAAAGTAGTGCAGTGGACGATGCTGTTCGACGACGGAAGCGCGCTGTCACTCTGTGCACTGAAGAATGCCGAGCCCGTCCCGATCGACGTGCCTCTGGCTGCGCCCGAAGACCAAAGCCAACCCGTCCCGGCGACCTCGCCGCAGGACACCGAGCGCTAGCCGTAAGCGGCTTCATCCGGTTGCATGGCCGAGCGCGCGGAGCGCATCGACACTGCCCTCGTTCGGGAAGCGCCATGTCGTGGCGAGCGCGGTGCCCCAGCATTGCGTTGCTTCGCCCCCGGCGCGCGCCTCAGTCGCCCGGCCGCCAGACCCTGCATTGACAGTCCGCACGCAAGCCGTTATCTTTCACGCACTTGCGCCGATTTGAGCCACAGCTTGCGGGCGCTTAACAAATGCCGCTAAAGCGTCGGATTCGAAAGAACCCAGCTACGCTTCAGGCGGCTGGGTTTTTTGCTTTCTGAACTGCAATCGATGTCTGCCAACCGAAGTCGGCTTTTTCTCGAGTGCCTCCAGGAGCGCATCCTGATTCTGGACGGCGCGATGGGCACGATGATCCAGGGGCACCAGCTCTCGCCGGAGCACTATCACGGCGACCGCTTCCATGCGCACCACTGCGACCAGACCGGCAACAACGATGTCCTCACGCTCACGCAGCCGAAGGTGATCGGCGGCATTCACGACGCCTATCTCGAGGCCGGCGCAGACATCATCGAGACCAACACCTTCAATTCCAACTCGGTGTCGATGGCCGACTACGGGCTGACGCACCTGGTGTATGAACTGAACAGCGCGGGCGCGCGGCTGGCGCGGGCGCAGGCGGAGCAGTGGAGCCGGCGCACGCCGGGCAAGCCGCGCTTCGTGGCGGGGGTACTCGGGCCGACCAACCGTACGGCTTCGATCTCGCCGGAGGTGAACGACCCCGGATTCCGCAACGTGTCCTTCGACGAGCTTGTCGCCTGCTACACCGAGTGCGTGCGAGGGCTGATCGACGGCGGGGCGGACCTGCTGCTGGTCGAAACGGTATTCGACACGCTCAACTGCAAGGCAGCGCTGTTCGCGATCGACAGTTTCTTCGACAAGCACGGCGTGCACCGGCCGGTGATGATTTCGGCGACCATCACCGACGCCAGCGGCCGCACGCTTACTGGCCAGACGCCGGAAGCATTCTGGAACTCGGTGTCGCATGCCCGGCCGGTATCGGTCGGGCTCAATTGCGCGCTGGGCGCCAAGGATCTGCGCCCGCACATCGAGGAGCTGGCGCAGGTGGCGGACGTGCACACCAGCCTGCATCCGAACGCCGGGCTGCCCAACGCATTCGGCGGCTATGACGAGACACCGGAGTACACCGCAAGCTTTCTCGAGGAGTTCGGCCGCGCCGGTTTTCTCAACATCGCGGGCGGCTGCTGCGGCACCACGCCGGCCCATATCCGGGCAATCGCGCAGGCGCTTGAGAAGACTCCCCCGCGCGCGCTGCCGAAAGTGGACAAGAAGCTGCGCCTGTCCGGCCTGGAGCCGCTCAACATCGGGGACGATTCGCTGTTCGTGAACGTCGGCGAGCGCACCAACGTGACCGGATCGAAGGCCTTCGCCCGCATGATCCTGGCCGGCGACTATGCGCAGGCGCTGTCGGTCGGCCGCCAACAGGTGGAGAACGGTGCCCAGGTGATCGACGTCAACATGGACGAGGCCATGCTCGACTCGAAGGCGGCGATGGTGAAGTTCCTCCACCTTGTCGCCTCCGAGCCGGACATCTCGAAGGTGCCGACGATGATCGACTCCTCGAAGTGGGAGGTGATCGAAGCAGGACTCAAGTGCGTGCAGGGCAAGCCGGTCGTCAATTCCATCAGCCTCAAGGAAGGCGAGGCGGAGTTCCTGCGCCAGGCGAAGCTGGTGCGCCGCTACGGCGCCGCCGCCATCGTGATGGCCTTCGACGAGAAGGGCCAGGCCGACACGCTCGCGCGCCGCGTCCAGATCTGCACCCGCGCCTACCATCTGCTGGTGAGGGACGCCGGCTTTCCGCCGGAAGACATCATCTTCGATCCGAACATCTTTGCCGTGGCCACCGGCATCGAGGAGCACGCCACCTACGCCATCGACTTCATCGAGGCCACCCGCGCGATCCGCAAGGCGCTGCCGCATGCGAAGATCTCCGGCGGGGTGTCGAACATTTCCTTCTCCTTCCGCGGCAACGACCCGGTGCGCGAGGCGATTCACACCGCGTTCCTGTACCACGCGGTGAAGGCCGGCATGACCATGGGCATCGTCAACGCCGGTCAGCTCGGGGTGTACGAGGAGCTGCCCAAGGACCTGCTCGAGCGCGTCGAGGACGTGCTGTTCAACCGCCGGCCGGACGCCACCGAGCGGCTGGTCGAGTTCGCCGAAAGCTACAGGGCCGAGGCGAAGACTTCGAAGGAGGATCTTTCCTGGCGCGAGGGCAGCGTGGCCGAGCGGCTCGCGCATGCGCTGGTGCGCGGCATCGACACCTATGTCGTGCAGGACACCGAGGAAGCGCGGCAGCAGTTCGACCGTCCGATCCAGGTGATCGAAGGGCCGCTGATGGACGGCATGAACGTGGTCGGCGACCTGTTCGGCGCCGGCAAGATGTTCCTGCCGCAGGTGGTGAAATCGGCGCGGGTGATGAAGCTGGCGGTGGCGCACCTGGTTCCGTTCATCGAGGCGGAGAAAGAGAAGTCCGGCACCGCCGGCCAGAGCAAGGGCAAGATCGTCATCGCCACGGTCAAGGGCGACGTGCACGACATCGGCAAGAACATCGTCGCGGTGGTGCTCCAGTGCAACAACTTCGAGGTGGTAAACCTCGGCGTGATGGTGCCGGCGGCGAAGATACTCGAGACCGCACGCGCCGAGAACGCGGACATCGTCGGCCTGTCGGGGCTGATCACCCCCTCGCTGGAGGAAATGGCGCATGTCGCCCGCGAGATGGAGCGCGAGGGCTTCAGCGTGCCGCTGCTGATCGGCGGCGCCACCACTTCACGGGTTCACACCGCGGTGAAGATCGAGCCGAACTATTCCGGCCCTACGATCTGGGTACCGGATGCTTCGCGCTCGGTTGGGGTATGCACCAGCCTGCTGTCCGCCGAACAGCGCGAGGCCTATGTGCGCAAGGTCAAGGATGAAGCGGCGCGCACCCGCGAGCAGCACGCCGGCAAGAAGGGCCAGGGTCCGCACTACCCGATTGCCGAGGCGCGTGCCCACGGCCTCAAGACCGACTGGTCGGCGTACGCGCCGCCGGTGCCGCTGAAGACCGGCCTGCAGGTATTGGGCGACTATCCGCTGGCCGAGATCGCGAAAGTGATCGATTGGACGCCGTTCTTCCAGACCTGGGAGCTGGCCGGCCGCTACCCGAAGATTCTCGACGACGCGGTGGTGGGCGAGGCGGCGCGGGCGCTGTTCGCCGATGCGCAGAAGATGCTCTCGCGCATCATCGACGAGCGATGGCTGACGGCCAATGCGGTGATCGGCCTGTATCCCGCCAACAGTGCCGGCGACGATATCGAGGTGTATGCGGACGAGGCGCGCAACAAGGTGCTGGCCAAGTTCCACTTCCTGCGCCAGCAGATGGTCAAGCCGCTGGATCGTCCCAACCAGTGCCTGGCCGACCTGGTGGCGCCGAAGGGCAGCGGCGTGGCCGACTATCTCGGCGCGTTCGCCGTGACCGCCGGCATCGGCATCGAGGAACGGGTCGCAGACTACGAAGCCCGCCACGACGATTACAACGCGATCATGCTCAAGGCGCTGGCCGATCGCCTGGCCGAGGCGCTGGCCGAACTGATGCACCTCAAGGTGCGGCGTGAGTTCTGGGGTTACGCCGTCGATGAGCAATTGTCCGTCGAGGCGCTGATCGACGAAGGGTATCGCGGCATCCGGCCGGCGCCCGGCTATCCGGCCTGCCCGGACCACACCGAAAAGGACATCCTGTTCCGGCTGCTCGATGCCGAGCGCAACGCCGGGCTGCGCCTGACCGAGTCCTATGCGATGCTGCCGGCGGCCGCGGTCAGCGGCTTTTACTTTGCCCATCCGCAGGCGCAGTACTTCGCGGTGGCCAAGATCGACCGCGACCAGGTCGAGGACTATGCCTGCCGCAAGGGCATCGGCGTGGCAGAGGCGGAGCGCTGGCTGGCCGCCAACCTGTCGTACGACCCGGCGGGAGTCAAGGCGCTGGCGGCCTGACCGGCGCGCCGCGGCGGCGCGGAACTCCCGGGCCGGACATGCGGCCTCAGCTTGCGTTAGCATGAACTCGTCGGGGTCAGCCTGTCCTGAGATGCCGTTCGCCCGCCGTCACTCCTCCGGCCTGAAGCTGCACGTGGTCGTCGCGACCGCGCTTGCCCTGGGCGCGCCGGCGCTGCCAGCCACTGAACTGCCGGGCCGCATGCATCGCTACGAGATTGCGATCAATCCAGAGCTGACCGAACTGTCGGTGCGCGCCTGTTTCGACGGCGCCCCGCCCGCGGGCCTGGTTGCGGAGTCGCTCGACGCGCCGCTGGCATTGATCGAGGCGCGTGCCGAAACGAGCCGCGCCGAGATCGAGCCCAGCGGCAGCCTCAGCCTCAAGTCGCTCGCCGAGGGCGAATGCCTGCGCTACCGGGTAGATGTGTCGCGGGCGATTCGGGTGCACGACCGTAGCGGCGACAAGATTCGGCGCGTCGGTCGCGATCTGGCGACCGCGGTGGGCATCTGGCTGTGGCGGCCGGAAGTTCTGGCGGCAGACGAAGACGTGGAGCTGGCCTTTTCACTGCCCGACGGAGTGTCGGTGTCGGCGCCGTGGCACAAGGTGGACGCGGCCCCGGTGCCGACCTACCGCCTCGGCCGAACGCCTCACGAGTGGCCGGCGGTGGTGGCGTTCGGCCGCTTCAAGGAGCGCATTCTTGCGGTGGGCGGCGCGCAGCTGCGCCTGGCGGTGCTCGACGGCAATCCGCCGGTCGACGAAGCGCGCATGAGCGAATGGATCGCCGACGCCGCGCAGATGGTGTCGGCGGTGTATGGCCGGTTTCCGTTCCCGCATGCCCAGATCGTGCTGGTGCCCAACTCGCGCGGCAACGAACCGGCGCCCTGGGCCTACGTCGTGCGCGGCGGCAGCCCGGCCGTGCATTTTTTCATCAACCAGCGACGTCCGGTGCAGGAGTTCTTCGACGACTGGACCTCGACCCATGAACTCGCGCACCTCCTGCTGCCGTTCATCGACCATGACGATGCCTGGGTGTCGGAGGGTGTGGCCACTTATTACCAGAATGTGCTGCGCGCCCGCGCCGGACGGATGTCTCCGCAACAGGCGTGGAGCGCGATGCACAACGGCTTTCAGCGCGGCCGCGAAAGCGCGCCGGGCATGACCCTCGCGCAAGCGACCGAGAGCATGTACCGGGAGCGCACCTTCATGCGTGTGTACTGGGAAGGCACCGCCATCATGTTGCTGGCCGATACCCGATTGCGCCAGCTCACCGCCGGCAAGCAATCGCTGGATACCGCGCTGGCGTCGCTGCATGACTGTTGCCTGCAGCCTGAACGAACCTGGAGCGCACGCGAACTGTTCACGAAGCTCGACGAGCTGACCGGCACCCAGGTCTTCAGCGAACTGTATGCCGCGCATGTCGGCTCCAGCGGCTTTCCCGACCTGTCGGGCACCTATCGGGCGCTGGGCATTGTGCCCAATGGCCGCGAGGTCGAGCTGCTGCCGGACGCGCCCCAGGCCGAGCTGCGCGATCGAATCATGCAGGGCGAGGCGCTGCTGGCGAGCGATCGGCTGGAGCAGCGGCCATGATGTGCGCACAGCCGACGGTCGCGCCCAGGTACTGCTGATGGAAGCCGCGGTCGCCTACCTGCATGTGATCGGGTTTATCGCCATCGGCGCTGCGCTGGCGGTCGAGTGGGTGATGCTCGGCGCCCCCGACGACTCGGAGGAGATGCGCCAGCTGGGCAGGGTGGTAATCGGTTACGCCGTCGCCGGTGCCGTGGTGCTCGCGACAGGCGCGCTGCGGCTTGCCTGGCTCGAGACGCCGTCGTTCTATCTCAAGAATCCGGTCTTCTACCTCAAGCTCGCGCTGTTCGTGGCCCTGGTGCTGGTCTCGATCGCGCCGACGCGGTACATGCTGCGCTGGCGCCGCGAGGCGGCAGACACCATTCTGCCGTCCCTGGAGGACATCGCCCATGTCCGCCGTTACGTGGCCGGTCAGCTCGCGCTGTTCGTCCTGATCCCGCTGTTTGCGGTGCTGGCGGCGCGCGGTATCGGTATCCCGGAGTGATGCGCACCATCCTGTGCGCGCTGCTCGCAGGCGCCGCCTCGCTTGCCCAGGCGGCGCCGCTGCATCGTTACACCGTCACCGTCGACGAGACGCTGGAGCGACTGTCGGTCGCGGCCTGCTTCGATGGTCCCGCGCCGGGCATGCTCGTGGCCGACGACGGCGCCTCCCGGTTTCTCGCCGGCATCGAGGTGCGCGGTGCGCCCGCGGCGCGGGTCGAGGTCGGCGGGCGCGAGGCGGCCATCGCCGGAGCGCCGGACAACGCCTGCATCGACTACCGGGTGGCGCTGGTGCCGCGAACGCGCGGCCGCCAGGTCGGCGGCCCGGAAACGCGCCGCTTCGGGGGCGACCTGCTGACCGCCTTCGGCGACTGGTTGTGGCGACCGCGCCTGTCCGCCGGAGAAGACATCGAACTCCGCTTCGTGCTGCCGCCGTCAGTGGCGGTGTCGGCACCCTGGCGACGCGCCGGCGCCGGTCCCGCGCCGGTCTATCGACTGGCCGGCACGCCGCCGGAATGGACAGGGGTGGTCGCCTTCAGCCGCTTTCCCCTGACGGTGTTCGACATCGCCGGCGCGCGCGTCGAGCTCGCCATGGTCGGCATTGACTATCCTGCGCAGCAGAGCTTCGTGCGCGGCTGGATCGAGCGCACCGCGCGAGGGGTGGCCGCCGCCGGCTTCGGTTTTCCGGTGGACAGCCTGCAGGTGGTCGTGGCGCCGGGCGGGCAACGGGGCCGCAGCCCGGTGCCGTGGGCCTACGTCGGCCGCGGGGGCGGGCCGGCGGTGCATGTGTTCGCCGACCTGACGCGCGCGCCGCAGGACATCGAACGCGACTGGAGCCTCAGCCATGAGATGGCGCATCTGTTCCTGCCGTATCTCGAATCGCGCGATGCCTGGCTGTTCGAGGGCCTGCCGACCTACCTGCAGCATGTGCTGATGGCGCGCAGCGGCATGATCGCGGAAGAAGAGGCGTGGCGGCGCATGTACGAAGGATTCGAGCGGGCGGCCAGGGTGGGCGAGGGGTTGTCGCTGCGCGAGGCCTCCGAGCGCAATGGCCGCGGCGGCATCTATTTGCGGGTGTACTGGGGTGGCGCGGCGCTGATGCTGGCGGCCGACCTCAGGTTGCGCGCGCTCAAGCCGTCGCAGTCGCTCGACGCGGCGCTTGCCGGCCTGCGGGCCTGCTGCGACGACGGCGATCGGCGCTATGGCGCGGAAGAAGTCCTCGCGCGCATGGACGCGGCCACCGGCTCCACGGTGTTCGCCGAGGTGGCCGCGCAGTACCTGGACAGCCGGGCCTTTCCCGATTATCAGCGGTTGTTTCGCGCGCTGGACATCGAGATGCTCGGAAACGCGATTCATACTGCTACTCCTGAAAGACC
>ERZ869936.1293-NODE-1293-length-18384-cov-17.657646_pt1 | contig 18384 bp, 13 predicted proteins | sample MGYA00520876_ERZ869936 | MGnify/ENA primary metagenome ERZ869936 (study PRJEB32218, sample SAMN09650985) | biofilter metagenome | isolation source: enrty point of leading RO module | place: Saudi Arabia: Thuwal, RO plant located on Red Sea | collected 2016-02-17...
CATGACGGCGGACCCGGCCGCTGATGCGCTTCGCGAATCAGCGTCGACGATCTGTGTCAGCGCATATTGCACCGTTTAACGCCCACGGGTTAACGCCCACGGGCCGCGTCCCGTGGGTCACGCGAAATAGTGTGACGCTCCCGACGTCAAGTCGCGGTCCAGCCAACCCGAAAACAAAGCCCTGACAGGGCGCTAGCGCAGCCAGGAGTGACCAGCCATGCCCACCAGCGGCCCCATCGTACGCACTGGAACAACCCCCGAGTTCTGGAAGAACTGGGACCAGATCTTCGGAGACGGATCCTCGAAAGACGAAGCACAACCGCCCGCCAAGAAGAGCGCCGCCAAGGCCGGCAAGAAGAAGGCCACCGCACCGGCGAAGAAGAAACCCAAAGCCCCCGCGAAAAAGAAATAGGCGACGTCATTCCCGGAAGTTGTTGCCCCGGAGTCAAGTTTCAGCGACCAATGGGAGCGGCGTCCCGGTTTCAAGCGGTAGCTCACATGGTCAGTGAAAATCGGTCTGATCCGTGGTCATCCGCGTTCCATTCGAATCTCCCGGAGATTTGCTCGATCGGGGATCGAGAGATGTGGGAAAACGGCAGCGCTCAACCTGCCTCCTCGACAGCCGCGCGTTTCCAGCGGAGCCCGGCCGTACACTACAATCGGTCATGCGGCCTGACGCCCCACATTCCCGCAGCAGCCGGCTCGTCTCGATCGCGGCCCTCTGGCTCACATTCTCCACTTACTCGTTACTGCGCGTCCCCGTCCCCGGAGTCAACGAGCCTCATTACCTCACCAAGGCTCGTCACTTCTGGCAGCCTGAATGGTGCCGCGGCGACTTATTCCTCGAGTCCTCAAACACCCACTTCGTCTTCTATCTCGCTGTCGGCTGGCTGACGGCCCTCTTCTCACTCGAAGTGGCCGCCGTCATCGGACGACTCCTCGCGTTCCTGCTGCTCGCGATCGGATGGCAACGCCTGCTCTCCCGCCTCCTTCCGGCGCAGGCCGTCCCGTTGCTGTCCGCCTGGCTCTTTCTGCTGCTCCAGACTCTCGGCAATCTCTCAGGGGAATGGCTCGTCGGCGGTGTGGAGTCCAAGACGTTCGCCTACGCCTTCGCCATGTGGTCGGGCGCTGCGTTCCTCGCCGCACGACCCACCCCGGCCGCAGTCCTTCTGGGACTCGCTGTCAGCTTCCACCCCGTTGTCGGCTGCTGGAGCGCGCTCGGCATCGCCGGAGTTTACGCGCTGCAGTTCGTTCTGAGACACGCCGCCAATCTGCCCCGGTCGCTGCCTCCTCCCCAACAACCCCCCAGCCCCGTCTCAGTCCAACAAGTCTTGCTGCCCCCCCTCGGCTTTCTTCTGGCTGCCGCGCCGGGCGTCGTCCCCGCGCTCGGTGTGCTGCTCGATTCCAACTCCAGCGCAGCGCTGCAGGCCAATATCATTCAGGTCGGCAGCCGCCTCAATCACCATCTCGATCCGCTCTCGTTTTCACTCGAATCGTACCGCTACTTCGCACTCCTCATCGTTCTCTGGCTCGTGCTCTTGCGCGCCTCCAGCGCAGCGGACAAACTGCGGCCGCTCACCTGGTTCACAACCGCCGCGCTCGTCATCGCCCTCGCCGGATTGCTGGCCGCAATCGGACCGCGCCCGATTCAGCATCTTCCGCTGCTCGAGTGGCGGCTGGTCGCGCTCAAGCTGTATCCGTTTCGCTTGGCCGACCTCGCCGTGCCGTTCGCCGCCTCCGTCGCTGCGGTCGCCTATCTGGAAAACTGGCTGATCTCCGGCGAATTGCGCCGCGCGTTGCGACTCGCGGTCCACGTCGGAGTGGCCGCCGCACTCTTGCTCGCGCTCGTAATCCCCGGCCGAGATCAGAATCCGTCGCGATTGCCACCCGAGAGCCACGAAGACTGGCTCGCCGCCTGCCGCTGGATCGACGACAACGCGCCGCAGTCCGCGCTCATCTTCTCACATCGCGTCCAATGGGCCGTCAAATGGTACGCACAACGGCCCGAGTATGTGAACTACAAGGACTGCCCCCAGGACGCCGCCGGGATCATTGAATGGTACCGGCGCCGGCGAACGATCGGCGACTGGATTCGCGGGACCGCCGCCGATGGAGCCATCTCATCCGGCGAACTGTCGGAACTGTACCGTCAGACGGGAATCCAGTACCTCATCGTCCGCCGTCTCGGCCCGATCGACGCACGACCCATCTACCAGAATCCCACGTTCCGCATCTACCGCCTCGGCGACCCTGCCGAAGACCCGCCCCCCTGACGCGCAGAGCAACCATTGGGCGCAACCAAACCACTGGAGCCGACTCGCTCCGCCGAGTCGGATGTCCACGACGTCGACTCCGCTGCACACCGAATCTGCGCAAAACGCGAAACTCTCGACCGCAAGAAGCGGAGTTCGAACGACTCCCGTCTCGCCGCGACCCGCAGGGAAACGCTTCACCTCACCCCTCCGCGAACCCTCCGTGTCTCCGCGCCACCGCGGCAAATAATCCGCGCAGTTACCACCGGCATGAAATTCCGAACAATCCCCCCATCCGGTAGATCCGCCAGTTGCGGACGATTCGCCCCTCTCGACGCTTCAATCAAATTCCTCTTCCCGCGCAATCACGCAGGGCTAACATTCCCGGCACAATCCTGACGAAGTCGAGTGTAATGACGCACCGCGGCAATCACTCGCAAACACGCGTCCAGACGCTGCCACGAGGAAGTGCCACTGGCACGAAGGAAGCGCTCTCCATCATGATGACGGAACGCACTGCGACCTGTTCGTCGCTCTCGCCGCGCCCGGCGACCCTCAACCCCGAGACCGCCAACCAGCTCACGCACGCCTTCGGCTGCATCCTCAGCCTCTGCGGCGCGGTGCTCATTATCAGCTCCGCGTGGGCCACCGGCGGAACGTTGCGCCTCCTCGGTTGCACCGTCTATGCTCTCGCGCTGGTCGGCGTCTACGCCGCTTCGACCCTCTCCCACTCGTTCCGCGACGTCCGCCGTCGCACGTTCTTCCGCATGCTCGATCAGATCTGCATTCTGCTGCTCGTCGTCGGCAGCTATACCCCCTTCGCCCTGGTCCACGCACTCTCCGGAATGTGGTGGATCATCCTCGCAGTCATGTGGAGCTGTGCCCTCGTCGGCATCTGGCGCCGCATCAGACGACCGGCCGCGTCCCTGCCAATCCCCCTCTTCATGGTCATGGGCTGGATGCCGGTCTTTGCACTCGGGACGGCCTGGCAACTGACCGGCCTCTCCGGCATCGGCCTGATCCTGGGCGGCGCGCTCGCCTACAGCGGCGGAACCTGGTTTCTCGCGAACGACCACCGAAAGCCCTACTTCCACGCCGTCTGGCACCTCTCCGCCATCACCGGCAGCGCATTCCACTTCGCTTTCCTGCTCCACTTCGTCGCGCTGGCCGCCGTCTGAGGCGTGCGATTCGCAGAATATCAGGCCGCGACCACCCCGCTCCGCGTGCGCGCCTCAACCTCCGTGGTCGCTGACCGATCGAATCGTTCGCTGAAGGTGCGGTCTCCCGCCAGCCGAAAGGCACGGCGGATGGCCCCACGCCGTATCTGCCCGGGCGATGTAACCCTCTCCCCAGAAACGGATTGAGGCTTCATTACGAGCCCGCCCCGCACCTGCCGGCGATCCGGCGGAAACCCTCGGCCCAGAATCTGCTCAGACTTCGCCGCTTCTCATTTTTAATGAATTTGCTATTGGAAAACCGTGAATATTCGATGAATATTTGGAGTCGTGGGCGATGACACATCACAGGGGCGGCACGGAACGCCGACCCAAACACTGTTTTTCGTGCGTCGCGTCAGTCCACGTTCGCTCAGACGAACTGCCGTCACTCGACAGAAACGACTCAGAATTCAGCGCGGATTGACACACTGACGCATTCAAGAACAGGGCCCTGACCGGGCCGGCTGGCATCGTCGAAGTCCACTTTGGACGGGGCACCGCCATGAACGACCTCTACCTGGCAATCGTCGGGATGACGATTCTCGGTTTCGCGAGCTTCTTCAGCTCTCGGCGCCTCGCTGCCGGTCTCGGTCGCCGCCGTTGCGACCTCCTCGCACTGCTCACCGTCCTTTGCATTTGCGCTTACATCCGCTGGCTCTGGAACGACATGCGGCTGGTTCGCCTGTTGCCCGTGTCGAACCTGATTATCGTCGGCAACTGGTTTCTCCCCTTGATCGGGATTCTGGCAGGCCTCGCCTGGGAGCGGATCGCCGACAGCCGCTGGAGGCGCTGGACGGCGACCGTGCTCCTCTTCACCTGCGGCATGTACGCGACGGTCCAGCCGGTGCTCGGCAAATCCCCCGTCTGCGACTCACGTTGGTCGGGTCAGTACTGCATGCAGACCACGACGGCAACCTGTTCGGCCGCCGCCGCCGCGACCCTGCTCAATCTCCATCACATCGAGTCCGACGAGCAGGAAATGGCCGATCTCTGCCTCACACGCGACGGCACGACCTGGAAAGGCCTCTACCGCGGCTTGGCGCTGAAGACCGCCGGAACCGCCTGGAGAGTCGAAGTCATCGACAACGTCGAAGACGCCTTGCCCACGGCAGGCCAGCCTCCCGTCATTCTCTGCGCCAGGCTGCCTGCAGAAATCTCCCACGATCCTCGGCTCGCACAATATCACACCGAGTGGGGCTGGATCCCCGGCACCTCCCACTCCGTCGTCGTGCTGCAACCGGTTCGCGACGGGCAGTTCCTCGTCCACGATCCCTCCATCGGAATCGAAGTCTGGACCCAGGCCGATATCGACCTCCTCGTCCACGGCAAAGGGCTGCGCCTGTCGCCGGCCTTCGACGGCGTCGTCGAACACCGGAAGACGATCGTAGCGCGAAGCTGGCTGCCCGCTCAATAAAGCCGCCCGCTCGAACGGCCCAACGCGTTGCGAAACCTACGTTCGTTGAGCTGCCACCCGCAGGGGAGCGCGTCCCGCAACGCTCCACCACCACAGAGCGCTCCCTCCCCACTCGCGCCAAGAGCGCGAACAGCAACGCCGTCCCGCTTCCGCCCGCCGGTCAGTAGCTGGAATACTCCAGCCGGTTCCGGCACCAGCGGCGAATCAGGTGCACCACGCGCTGCAGCGTATCCCGATCAAAGTGCTCCAGTCGCTCTTTCCCGGCAAACGGGTAATCGACCTGCCGGATGATCTCGATCAACTCACCGTCCGTCAAACGGTGGTCGATCTCGTCAGTCGACAAGTCAGCGATCGACTGTTCGAGCGATTCGGCTGTCGCAACATCTACGTCCATGTCTCCCTCCCGATTCTGCATCGTCTGCTGGGCGGAAATCACCTCCAGCAGTTCTTTGAAGTCGAGCGGTCTCGCCACCACTCGCGCCATCCCCGCCCCGACTGCCTTAACTACGGTGTACAGGTTTGCGGCCGCCGCCACAAGCACGCCCGACATCACAGGGCTGCGCTCGTGAAGCTCGGTGAACAGCGAAACCCCGTCGCAGTCACTCAGCCGCTCGCCAATCAGGCCAATGTCGTAACGCCGGCCGGCCGCCAGAGACCGGGCCTGCGCCGCGTCATAGGCCACGTCCAGGGGATAACCGAGAGCAGACAGCGTGCCGGAAATCGTGCTGCACAGAGAAAGGTCGCTGGTGACCAGGAGAATGCGCGACATGCGAATCTGGTCCTTCGGAAGGGGCTGCATGAACGACGCAAAAATCGCAACTGCCGTGCCGTCGACAACTTCGCAACACAACTTCGCACATCCCGTCCCGATTCTCAAAACCTCTCGTCACGGAAGTCCTTGCAGCAATTGCCCTTCGGAACAGACTCCTGAATCGAAAATCGCACCGGCCCAATCATGTGCTCTAAGCACGCTGCCAACCGATCAGGCATCACCCACGCCAACTGCCCGGCCGACAGGCATTCGCCATGATCGTCCTTCACTCCCAAACAACGCAGCAACAGCGTAGCCCCTACCCACCCCTTCGTGCGGCTCCGCACACACCCGCGCGCCGCTCGCTCGCCGATCGAAACGAGTCCCCATCAATCGGTCCCAGCTTCGCCCGCGCCCGTCAACGCGCCCGCGATTCACAGGGCCCGCCCTAAATGTGGCAGCTTGCCGGCGACAGACGCTTGCAGCACCGAAAGCGAATAGCGCTTTGAAAATCAGTGTTGGCGATCTGTCTCGCGGATTCACGTCCTCGACAGTCCAAACACCACTCGATGCGGACACATGGTAGGGCAGTTTGCTCTAATCAGCGACAATCCGTCGAATCCGCCGCATCCGCGGCCCATTCGTCGGTCCATTGAGGTCGTCCGCTGACTCCCGCCTCCCCAACCCGTACACTGGGGAAAACGACCACCGTGGCCGTCTCTGCGCCCGCTTCGAATCAGCCGCAATTGCCATGTTCCCCATCACCCGCCTCCGCCGCCTCCGCGCCCATCCCCGCCTCCGCGATCTCGTCCGCGAGACCGTACTCCGCCCGGACGATCTCATCCTCCCCCTCTTTGTCCGCTGCGGCGAAAACCAACGCGTGCCGATCGGGTCGATGCCCGGACACTTCCAGTTGTCGGTCGACCATCTCGCCGAGGAAGTTCGCGAGATCGATTCGCTCGGCATCCCCGCCATTATCCTCTTCGGCATCCCCGAGGAGAAAGACGCCGAAGGCCGCATCGCTTCCTCCGACGACGGCATCGTCCAGCAGGCCGTCCGCGCCATTCGTGAGGCGGCTCCCGACCTGCTCGTCATCACCGATCTCTGCTTCTGCGAGTTCACCGATCACGGCCACTGCGGCGTCGTGAACGACCGAACCGGCCGCACCGATGTCGACAACGACGCCACCCTCGAGAACCTCGTCACCCAGGCCGTCTCGCACGCACAGGCTGGCGCGCAGATGATCGCCCCCTCCGGCATGATGGACGGCATGATCGCCGCCCTCCGCCACGGCCTCGACGCCGCCGGCTTCAGCCACCTCCCCCTGATGAGCTACGCCGCCAAATACAGCTCGGCCTTCTACGGCCCCTTTCGCGAAGCCGCCGAAAGCGCTCCCCGGTTCGGCGATCGCCGCACCTACCAGATGGACCCCGCCAACGCCCGTGAGGCCCTCCGCGAAGTCGCCCTCGACGTCGCAGAGGGCGCCGACGTTCTCATGGTCAAACCCGCCCTCAGCTATCTCGACGTCATCACGCGCGTGAAGACCGCGCACCCCGAGATTCCCCTGGCCGCCTACAACGTCAGCGGCGAGTTCGCCATGGTCAAAGCCGCCGCCGCCAACGGCTGGATCGACGAACAGCGCATCGCCCTCGAAATCCTCACCAGCATCCGCCGAGCCGGCGCCGACATGATCCTCACCTATCACGCCAAAGACATCTCCCGCTGGCTCAACGAATAACCCCCTCCCGCCCGTCAACGGCGTCAGCCGGTGTTCTCGTATCACGTTTAGCCGCGACCCGCAGCGGAGCGCGACTCGTCAAGTGCCCCCCTATCCCCTCAACTCGTGCCCAAATTTCCATCTGGGCACACCCCTTCAAAGCCCACGCGCCGCATCCCACGAACCGTTCGACCCACTCCCCAATCCCACCCCCACCTTGGCGTCTTTGCGCCTTCGCGTGAACCAACCCCCCACTCACTCCCCGGTCTTCTTGGCAGCGAAGCGCCCAAGTGAGATACTTGCAGAACGCCCCCACGAACGCCGGGCGAGAATCGCGACGAGAATCCCACCGCTTGAGCACAGGAGTCGAATATGGTCCGCACACTTCATACGGCCGCGCTGTGCTGCGGACTGTTCCTGCTCGCTCCCGCGGTCCCCGCCGCGCAGGCGCCGGCGGAGTCTCCGCAAGAGAAGCCCGCCGCGAAGGACGGCCAGCAGCCGGTTCCGCTCAACCCCGAAAAGACCGTCCTGCTCGATCTCGCCAACAAACGCCTGCTGCTCAAGACCAGGGTGGCTCTCCGCGAAGGCGTCCTGGAAATGCTGCTCTGCAAGGCACAGACCAAGGAGCACGAATCGATCCTGGCCATCGACTCCCAGGCCTACGTCATCCACGCCGGGCTCATGGCCCTCGGAGCCGAGCCCGGTTCGCCGGCCCGGTTTCGCAAGGAGTTCGAACCTCCCACCGGGCAGGAGGTTGAGCTGTACGTGAATTGGACAGACGAACAGAACAGACCGCATCGCGTCCGGGCCCAGACCTGGATCCGGCGCCTCACCCGGCGATACTTCGAACACCCGCTCGAAAATCTTCCGGAAGGAGTCCTCAAGAAAGACGACGACGACCTCCGCTACGACGAAACCAACAAGCTTCTACTTTGGTTCGGCACGCTCACCGAAGAGCAGCGAGACGACCTGTTGCAGCGCAGCGAAGACAAGGCCTACCGGGCCGCCGTCCAGTCGCTCTTCGAACAGAGCCAGCCCCGCGAAATGGAAGCCGATTGGGTCTTTGCCGGCAGCGGCTTCTCCCGGCAAAAGGACGGCAGCGACTGGTATCAGGCTGAAGCCGGCAACCTCATCTGCGTCGCCAATTTCTCCGACGCGATGCTTGACGTCACGATGGAGAGTTCCGCCTCGGCCGGCAACCTGCTCTTCGAGCCCTACACCGAGCGAATCCCGCCGCTCGGCACCCCCGTCACTCTGGAGATGATTCCCGTCTTCGATGACGATCAGGACGACGGCGACAAGGAGTCCGATTGACCCATGCACGACGTGGTCGTCATCGGCGGCGGAGTCGTCGGGCTCTCCGTCGCTTACGAGTGCAGCCGCCGGGGTCTTTCAGTGGTCCTCCTCGACCAGACGCAACCCGGGCGGGAAGCCTCCTGGGCAGGCGCCGGCATTCTCCCGCCCGGCCATCCCGGCTCCCCGCTGGCGGAGTTGTCGAATCTCTCGACCGGACTCTGGCCCCGCTGGAGCGCTGAACTCCGCGAGGAGACCGGCATCGACAACGGATACCGCCGCTGCGGCGGACTCCGGATTCCCGAGCAATCCCCCGGCGAAACGGCAGCCGAAGTGGACGAATGGCGACATGCCGGAGTCGCCGCAGACATCCTCGAACAGGCCCAGATCCGGGAATGCGAACCGGAACTCGCCGGACCCGGAATCGAGTCCGCCTGTCGCCTCCCCACATTGGCCCAGGTCCGTAACCCCTGGCATCTGCAGGCGCTCATCGCCGCCTGCGCCCGACGCGGAGTCGACATTCGCTGCGGGCAGCCAGTCACCGGGTTCGACGAACAACGAGGCCGGACTCGCGCCGTACTCACACCCGGCGGTCCCGTGTCCGGCCACAATTTCGTAGTCGCAGCCGGAGCCTGGTCCCAACGTCTCCTCGCCAACAGCCGCACATCGATCGAAATCGAACCGATCCGCGGACAGATCGTCCTCCTCTCGACCCACCGCCCCTTGATTCGGCACGTCGTCGAGCAAGGCCCCCGCTATCTCGTTCCGCGGCCCGACGGCCGCACCCTGGTCGGATCGACCGAAGAACGCGCCGGCTTCCACAAGGCCAACACCGCCACTGCCGTCTCCGGTCTCATCGCCTTCGCCGTCTCAGTCGTCCCCGCCCTGGCCGACAGCCGTTTCGAACAAGCCTGGTCCGGACTGCGGCCGAGGGCCCTCCGGGGACTCCCCTATCTCGGCCGGCCGCTCAATCGCGAAAACCTCTTCCTGGCCGCCGGTCACTTCCGCGACGGCCTCAAACTCTCCCCCGGCACAGCCGTCGTCCTCGCCGACCTGCTCACCGGCCAGCCCCCCTCAATCGACATCGATCGCTTCGCCATCGATTAAAGCCGCACGCGGACAACCACCCCCGTTCTGGCCGCGCAAGAACCCGACCAAGCTCCGCCATCTTGAAGTGCCATCAGCCCGGACTCTTCATCGAGCCTTGCACCTCTCCACCGCAAGATACGGAATTTGATCGCCTGCCGTTTCGCCGCGACCCGCAGGGAAGCGTTTTTCCAGCCACTCCGCGAACCCTCCGTGTCTCCGCGCCTCCGTGGTGAATAATCCGCTCTAAGCGTTCTCGGCGTACACCTTCACGAAATCCATCGCCGCGATGATCCCGTGGAGGTAGCGCTCCTCGTCCATCACAAGCACCCGGTGGATCCCCTGCCCCAGCATCAGGTCGGCCACATCGGTAAGGGGCGTGCCCGGCTTCACGAAGATCACGTCGCTCGACATCACTTCGCTCACCGGCGTATCCGGGATTTCGTCGAATGAACCGCCGACCCGCATGTTTTCCCACTGCTGCCGGTCGGGATCAAAGTAAGAACCCATCTCCTCCGTCGCGACCGCCTCCGAATGCTCCGCCTGCTCCCGCTCCAGATTCAGAATGTCGGTCGCCGAGACGATCCCCACGCAGCGGTCCTTGCGGTCGATCACCGGCAGCCCGCTGACATGGTTCTCCAGCATCAGGCTGAGCGCTTCCTGCAGACTCTCATCCGGCGCCGTCGTGACCACGTCCCTCTGCATGACATCCGATGCTTTGAGTGCTGAAGCCATCGAGAATCTCCATCGTTGCAGGGTGGGGAACACCCGCCCACACACGCAACCCCCATGCCATCCCGGCGAAACGAATCGCTGTATTTCGTATCAGTCGACACGAGTCACGAGGGACCGTTTAGCTGCGACCCGCAGGGGAGCGCTTCCCCCAAGCAATCGCAGGATCCTGATTCCAAGCAGCCCCGCAGCGCGCCAGATCGCACACCGATCCCAGCAAGCTCCACCCAAGCGCGCTCATCCGCACGCACCGCCAGAGAACGCCCAATTCAGCCTTGCGAAAGACGACTTCGATACAACTCCCGCGCTGCCGCAAGTGCGTCGTCAATCTTTGACGGATCCTTTCCTCCCGCCTCCGCCAGATCGGGCCGTCCGCCCCCTCCTCCGCCGACAACCTTCGCCGCCTCACGAACGCAATCTCCCGCCTTGATCCCGCGCGAAATGAGATCCTTGCTCACAGCCGCCAGCAACGCGACCTTGCCGTCGATCTCCGCTGCCAGCAGAATCGCCGCTGCTTCCACACGCGATCGAATCTGATCCGCATAGTCGCGCAGTAACTCCCGGTCGGCCCCGTCAATCCGGCTGCAGACGATCGTCACCCCCTCGCAGTCTTCGGCCGACTCCAAGAGATCACCGATCGCGTCCGCCACCGAAGCCTTCGCATGCGCCGCAAGCTGCTGCTTCAGTTGCTTCACCTCTTCCTGCAACTGGACCACCCGCCGCGGCACATCCTGCGGCTGCGGCGCCTTGAGCGTCGCGGCGATCTCGCGCAGCAACTCGTCCGCTTCCCGCACGCTCGCCAGCGCCTTCTGCCCCGTCAGAGCGACGATCCGCCGCACCCCCTTGGCGACAGGCTCCTCCGAGACGATCCGGCACATTCCCACCTGACCGGTATTGGAGAGATGCGTCCCGCCGCACAGTTCGATGCTGAAGTCCCCCATCGTCACCATCCGCACGCGATCGGGATACTTCTCGCCGAACAGCATCATCGCCCCCCGCTCCTTCGCCTCCTTCTGGCTGGTGACCGTCGTCGCGACGTCCGCTCCCTCCGCGATCCGGCTGTTGATCTCGTCTTCCACCTCAATGATCTGCTCCCGCGTCAGCGGCCCCTTGTGCGCGAAGTCGAACCGCAGCACGTCGTCCTCAACTTTCGAACCCCGCTGCTGCGCACTCTCACCCAACGTCCGCCGCAGCGCATGATGCAGCAGGTGCGTCGCCGAATGCGCCCTGCGGATCCCCGCCCGTCGCCCGTCGTCCACGGTCGCCGTCACCCTCTCTCCCACCTTCAGCGTCCCGCTCCGCAAATGCCCCACGTGCAGCAGCAGTTCTCCGTCCCGCTGCGTATCAATCACCTCGAACGTCGCGCTTTCAGTTTCAATCGTTCCCGTGTCCCCCACCTGACCGCCTGCCTCGCCGTAGAACGGAGTCCTGTCCAGCACAACCGCGATCGGATCGACGTGCCCCACTTCTTCGATCGACTCCACCAACTGCTTCTCCGCGATCACCCCGACGATCCTTCCCTCCGCGCGCGTCGCCTCGTAGCCGAGAAACTCGGTGCCCCCCACGGTCTTACGAATCGCATCCAGCGGCCCTTCGGCCATCACCGAGTCGGAAAACGATCCCTTCCCGCTCGTCTGACGATGCTGGTCGAGCAGCTTCCGGAACCGGCCGGTGTCGACGCTGAGGTTGTGCCGGGCCGCCATCGCCTCGGTCATTTCGATCAGAAAGCCCTCTTGCGTATGGAGTTCAAACGCCTCCTCGCCCGACACCTTGCTCTGCCCCGACGCCCGGCACCGCTCGACGATCCGCTCGAACCGCGCCAGTCCGCGCTCGATGATCCCCAGGAACTGTTCTTCCTCTTCGCGAATCGTGTTCGTGGCGGCGCTCGCCGAATCCCCCACTTCGGGGTAACCGCCCTGCACCGCAGCGACGACCGCCGGCACGAGTTCGTGCAGAAACGGATCCTGGCGTCCAATCAGAAATCCCTCCAGCAACGCGCGGCGCAACAACAGGCGCACCACGTACCCCTGCTTCTCGTTGCTCGGCACCACGTTCTCATGCACGCACATCGTCACTGCCCGCATGTGATCGGCGATGCGCCGCAAGGCCCGGCCGTGCTCCCCGCCGAACTCGTACTTCACACCGACAACATTACCGGCCGCCTCACACAACGGCCGCAGCGTGTCGATCTCGAAGTTGCTCTCCACACCCTGCAAAACGGCGGCCGTCCGTTCCAGACCCATTCCGGTGTCGATGTTCTTCTTCGGCAGCGGACGCAGGTTGTCCGGCGGCTCGCCCACGCGATTGAACTGCGTGAACACCAGGTTCCAGATCTCGACTTCGCTCCCCCCCGATTCCGGGTGGTAGTAAATCTCACTGCACGGACCGCAGACGCCGTCCGGCCCCTCACTCGGCGCTCCGGCCGGCCAGAAATTCTCGTGTTCGTCTTCCCGGCGGATGCGCGACGAGGGCAGGCCGATCTCCTGCTCCCAGATGTTCCACGCCTCGTCGTCCTCCAGGTAGACCGTCGCTGAGAGCCGATCCGGCGAGAGTCCGAGCCACTTCTTGTCGGTGAGAAACTCCCACGCCCAGTGGATCGCCTCCCGCTTGAAATAGTCCCCGAACGAGAAATTCCCCAGCATCTCAAAGAACGTGTGGTGATAGGCCGTCACGCCGACGTTGCCGATGTCCCCCGTTCGCAGGCACTTCTGGCAGGTCGTCGCCCGCGTGAACTCCAGCGGACCAACCCCGAGAAACTGGTTCTTGAACTGGTTCATCCCGGCCGGCGTGAACAGCACCGACCGGTCCCCTTTCGGCACCAGCACGTCACTCGGACGCCGCACGCAGTCTTTGGACTCAAAGAACTCCAGATACTTCTCGCGTAATTCGTCGGTCTTCATCACTCCGCCGCTGCTCGAGAATCCGCGCGCCGTCCCTCATCGAACAGCGCGTCAGTCGTCAGTCAATGACAATCGCAAGACGGTTCACCGCCCGATGCCCGCGAGGCAACCGGGCCCTCAGCAAACGATTGCGGCCGACAAGTTAGCTGCGCACGAGCAAGTCCGCCAGTTCCCTCTCAACCGGCTACACCTGTTAAGTCACTGGTCCAAAGCACGCGGTGACCCGCGGCCGGAACCAATGTGGCCGACTCCCTCCGCCGATCCGGCTGTCCACCCGCGCCGGCCAACCAGTAGATCCTCGAATGCACACACTGGCCGGCCACCAACGCCTGCAGTCCGCATCTCGCTTCAAACCGCCTCAAGGTCCAACCGTCTTCCGGCTCCCGTCGAGCAACGTCAGCGTCAGCGGTCCCGCTTCATCGGCCGACGCGGCGTGGAACTCCGCAGGACGTTCGACGTGCGCGCCCTGCACCGCTTCGATGAAATCACCAACCCGCAACCCCGCCTCATCTGCCGGCGATCCCTCCGCAACTGATGTCACCACAACGGCGCGGCGATACACCGACAACGGATCGCTCGGCATGTACTTCTTGCGAGCCGTCGGATAGTCGACCTGCATCCCCCGCCACTCCGGATACCGCGTCGCCGTAATCACGAGCTTCGTGTCGTCATACACCGGCCACTTGCCGAGTCGAGCCCGGAGCTGGACGATCGCCTCCTCCCGCTCACGCCACACCGTCAATTCCGCCTCCGCATCCGGACCGAGCAGGCCGATCTGTCTCATGAGATCGATGTCGTCCACAACCTCCCGGCCGTTGATCGATAGAATGATGTCTCTCCGCTCCAGCCCGGCCTCCTCCGCCGGAGACTGTCCGGCGAGTTCGGCCACTCGCACCGCCGTCGCTTGCGGGTACTCCTCCCGGTCCCACGTGGCTTCGTTCTGCCCCACGGTGCGCGGATGAATTCCCAGGAATCCGTATTCCAGCTCATAACCGGCGATCAGATCGGCGATCAGTTTCAGCATCTCTTCATCGAACGGAATCGCATAGCCGACCGAAGACTCGTAGCCTCGCAGTGCGGCCAGCGACGTGGTCAGCCCGATCGCCTCTCCATCCAGGTTGACCACCAACCCCCCGCTCGTCCCGAGATTCAGCCGCGAGTCAATCTGCAGCAGCGTCCCGAAATGATGAATCGAGGCGTCATCACTCAGCAGGCCTCGCGCATCATCCGGAGGCATCGGCCGCCGGGATGTATTGCTGATCATCCCCATGCTGGCGCTGGCCGAACCGTCACGCGCCTGCGCATACGGATTCCCCAGCACCACCACGAGCCGCCCCTTCTTCAGATCTTCCCCACTCCCGAATTCGATCGGCACGACGTCGGCCGGATCAACTCCGGCCGCCTCGAGGTCCAGACGCAGCACCGCCAGATCGCTACGCCAGTCCGCCGCCTTCGGCTCGGCCGAGGCCTCGATCACTTCACCCCCCGCCAGTCGCACAAAGACCTTCACGTTGCGTTCTGCACCGCCTCCGTCTTCGGACGGACGGTTTTCCCCGTAAGCGACGTGATAAGTCGTCAGCACGTATCGCTCGTCGGGACTCTGGTCGTCGGCCACGATCATACCCGACCCGAAGTGGTCCGGAATGAAATTACGCGATCGCGGGTTCTCGCCTCCGTCCCCCCCGGGGAGCGCGAACGGATCCAGAATACGCACCGGCGGCGACGCGCCCGGCGGTCGCTCAATGCGGGAAATCGCCGCCACTGACCGTTCCGCGTCCGCGATGCAGTCCACCAAAGCCTGCTCCAGCACCCGCGCGGCCGCCGTCGCGTCGAGGTCCTGCGCGATGCCGCAGTTGCAGAGCGCCAGAAACAAAAACCCCGCCGATGCCAGGCGGCTCCCGCCCCTCCCGGCGATGCTGGGCAGACCTCGGGAATGCGAAGCTCCCGCCAAGCCGCCGGCACTCAGCATACCTCGGGAGAGCGAAGCTCCTGCTGAGCCGCCTACGGCGAACACCATCGATCGAAGTCGTGACATCTCGAACAGATCATGACAGGTTGAAAACCGGAACGAACCCGCACGGCCCGCCCGACCATCGATAATAGCAGATTCCTCCCCCCACGATCGCCGCCCGTCACGCCCGCACCCCCCGTCACGACTCCACGCTTTTCTCCTCCGCCGCAATCACGGCCGGTGCATGCCGATGCTGCTGCAACACCTTCCCCTGAATCTCATCCCGAATCTTGACTTCGTCCGCGAGGAATTGGCGCGCCTTCTCCCGGCCCTGTCCCAGCCGCACGTCGCCGTAATTGAACCACGCGCCGCTCTTCTGGACGATCTTCTCCGCCGTCGCCAGGTCGAGCAGATCTCCCTCCAGGCTGATGCCGGACGACGCCAGCATGTCGAACTCCGCAACGCGGAACGGCGGCGCGACCTTGTTCTTCACCACTTTCGCCTTCATCCGGATGCCGATCGAGTCCTCCCCGTCCTTGAGCGTCGCGATCCGCCGCACGTCGACACGGCAAGAGGCGTAGAACTTGAGCGCCCTGCCTCCCGGAGTCGTTTCCGGGCTGCCGAACATCACGCCGATCTTCTCGCGAATCTGGTTGATGAAGATCACACACGTCTTCGACTTGGCGATCGCTCCCGTCAACTTGCGCATCGCCTGGCTCATCATCCGCGCCTGCAGGCCCACATGCTTGTCTCCGATCTCGCCGTCCAGTTCGGCCTTCGGGACCAGTGCGGCGACCGAGTCCACCACAATTACGTCGACCGCGTTCGACTTGATCAGCATCTCCGCGATTTGCAGCGCCTCCTCACCGAATGAAGGCTGGCTCACGAGCAACTCTTCCAGATTCACTCCCAATCGTTTCGCCCAGGCCGGATCCAGAGCGTGCTCGGCGTCGATGAATGCGGCGATGCCCCCCTTCTTCTGCGCCTGCGCAACGGCGTGCAGCGCCAGCGTCGTCTTGCCGCTCGACTCCGGACCGAACAATTCAATGATCCGCCCCCGCGGAAACCCATAGCCGCCCAATGCCAGATCCAACGAAATCGATCCGGTCGAGATGCCGTCCACCGCAGTCCCGGCCGTGCCGGACAACCGCATGATCGATCCCTCGCCGAACGTCTTGTGGATCTGTCCGAGCGCATTCTGAAGGAGCTGCTCCGATTCGCTCAGTTTCGGCGTATTCCGCGCTGCAGATTTGGTCTTGGGAGCCATAATTCCGTCCCGCTGAATGCCTGAGAAGTGGTGGTGTACAACCGGACAGTATATCGTCCACCACGAACTCTGCAATCCACATTTCCGAGATTTTTAGACAATCCCCTGCCGAGCCGCACAGCGTCCACCTGGCGAGCCGCGCAGCGTAAGCTCGCGGATCATTCCGCCCTCAATCCTCACCTCCTCGCCCCCTCTCACTCCACGCGCAAATCCGTCTCCACCGCCTGGCGTTGATACAAAGGCAGATGACGGTAATACACCTCCAGCGTCAGGATCGCAAAACACGTCGCATACAGGCGTCCCCCCCGCGCGGTGCCGTGAGGGTCGCGCGGACTGCCGTCCGAATTCAACGGCGACCAGCTCCCCGCCGCATGCCCCTTACGTTCCTGCGTCTGCACAAGCTGCTCGCGCATCACCGCGTTCCACTTGGTCCACTCGTCTCCCCCCCAGTGATGCATCACCTGCGTCGCGTAGTAGTTGTAATACATGTCGTGACGCAACGGCCCGATCGTGCCCAGGTAGTTCACTCCCTTCCGAATGCCGGGGTGATTCCGGTTCCAGCCCAGGTACATCCGGCACAGCAAGCCGACCGCCGTTGTGGAATGCCGTTTCGCCGGTGTCGTGTAGCCGTAGAACGCGCCATCTTCCAGTGAAACGCTGTCCAGAAACGTCGCCGCCAGTCGGATCGATTGACGCGACACCTTCAGCCGCGCGATCTTCCCGCTCGTCAGCGCCATGATCTGCCACCCCGCCACCGACGTGTCCCCCGGACTGTCCGGCGTGCGGAACTCGTACCGCCATCCCCCTTGCCGCGGATGTTGTGCGTTCTGGACGTAATTGATCGCGAACTGCGCCGGCCGTCTCAACAACCGGTCTCCGGAAACCCCGTACGCCTCACACAGCACTATCGTCGCGAGCCCCTGCGAATACATCCCCGCATTTCCCGGATCGCGGAGGTTCGAGCCGTACTCCTCCGGCTTGATCTGATCGATCAGGTATTCCAGCCCGCCCCCCACCTCCTCCTGGTACGATCCTTCCTGGTGCGTGTGTCCCGCGCCCAGGTAGCACAGCAGCGCCAGCGACGTTGCGGCGATCGTGCATGGCGACAGATCTCCGGGGTGCGGGCACTCGCCGCCGCAGGCCGCCTTGATGTGATTGAAGTTCCAGCTCCCGTCCCCCTGCTGGTGAGCCGCGAGCCACTTCAGCCCGTTGCTCACCGCCGCCTCACTCTCGCTCGTTCCTCCGAACGCCTTCACCAACGCCGCCCGCGCCGCTGCGCTGCGGCCGGCATACTCCGACCCCCTCTCCGCCCCTGGTCCCAGAATCTCCCGCAGGTCGCGCTCAAGCTCCACCCGATCGTCATTGAAGTCGATCGACACCGGCGACGGCGTATCGCTGATCCGCAGCGCGTCGATCTGCTGCGGAGCAACGTCGACCGTCCCGTCTTTCAATTGCTCCGGCATGATCTCCATCTGCGCCGGATCGTCCTGCCGCGCATGATCCATCGGCTGCAGCGTTGTCACGAAAAACGTCTCCTGCAGCTTCGTCGCCGGCAACAGGATCAGCGCCAGCGCCAGCAGCAGCGTCGCATGCGCCACGCAACTGATGGCCAGTCCGCTCACCGATTCGCCGTGTCGAGACCACCACGAGGGGGCCGTATCGTCCGGAACTGGTCCGAAATCGCTCATTCGCCGCGCAACCCTTCCGCCCCATTTCATCGAACACCGCTCCCCTTCGCAATCCCGATCAATTGCACGACTCGTCTCCGACAGGATATGGTTTTCTCGCGCACGTCCCGCCACTA
>ERZ869936.1294-NODE-1294-length-18384-cov-4.122211_pt1 | contig 18384 bp, 16 predicted proteins | sample MGYA00520876_ERZ869936 | MGnify/ENA primary metagenome ERZ869936 (study PRJEB32218, sample SAMN09650985) | biofilter metagenome | isolation source: enrty point of leading RO module | place: Saudi Arabia: Thuwal, RO plant located on Red Sea | collected 2016-02-17 ...
AGTCACCGACTCTGTATTTCTTTTTGGAGTTGGTGACGTCTATTATAAGCATATCCGAACTCGCCCCGACCACCTCTATCGATTTATCCGTAGGTGTTAAATTCTTAGGATCTATATCCAAAAGTCCTATATCGATTATTGCTCTCCTGATTTCCTTTCCATACTCCTCTTCGTTTACTTTGAACTTTTCACCTTCCAGGTTCGCGCCTAATTCTCCGAAAGGTGTAATAGGTTTGTTGCCAACTTCGATCACCTCAGAGTAAAGCATGAACATATCGTCCTTCATCCCTTTTATCGTTCTCTCTTTGAATAAGTTCTTACCAAAGAATAAACTCTCACCTATCCGAAAATGGTTTATTGCTTTTGGTATCTCTTTCCTGAATAGCAGTGGTAAAGTTACCGAAGTACCGCCCGATATCCATGGTATGTCTCTTTTGAATTTTAACTCTACTATCTGTCTGTATAATCCCAGCTGTATAAGTTTATCCTTCGAAGGCATTACACCATGGAGGCAGTTCAGGTTTGTACCTATCCCTACAATTCTTATGTTTGGCAGGTGAAACACTTTACCGTAAAAATCTACCAGCTTGTCTCCCATCACACCTTCACGCAGGTCCCCCATCTCTATCATGATGATTATCTTGTGAAGTTTCTTCTGCTTCTTTGCTTCCTGGGAGAGGAACTTGATCGTGTCATACTCGGTATTAAAACTTACATCGGCAAATTTTACAACGTTTGGTATGCTCCTTTTCGATGGCGGTTTTATATACACAGTCTGAATATCCGGATCGATGTCCTTTATCATTCGTAGATTCTGTACTCGTGAGTCGAGAACCTGCTGTGGCTTGAGGCCGAGAACTTCCCTCAGAAATTTCTCATTTCCGCACAAAAGCTTCGTCACAATTCCCCATTCGATGCCGTTCTTCGTGAATAGCTCGTTAAGGAATTTATAGTTATGGTTTAATTTCTCTTTATCTAATTTGAAAAATGCCATTACTCTACTACTCTCCTCGGGATATCATGCGGCAGTCTGGACAGCAATTCATAATTCAGCTGGTTAGACAGGTCGCTGAATGAACTCACCGTCAGATCCAGGTTGTTCTGCTTTCCAATGATTACCACCTCATCTCCCGGCTTAACCGCTCTCGCGTTTGTTATATCTATTATCATTACGTTCATATTAACCAATCCGATTACGGATAAACGCTTTCCGTGAATCAGCACCCTTCCCACATTACTAAGAACTCTGGAAAAACCGTGTGAATATCCTACAGGTATTACGGCAATTTTTATATTTCTCTCTGCCAGGTAGCTGTTACCGTAACCAACGTATTCACCGGCTTTCACGTCTTTTACTTCCATTACCTGGCTTTTCCATGTGATAATCCTCTTAAGTTTCAATGGGTTCTTCCTGTTGTTTAAAAAGTTCAGCACCGATATTTCCTTGCTAGGCCATAATCCGTATTGTAATATCCCTATCCTTGCCAAGTCCAGTATTGTTTCAGGATAAGACAAAACAGCCGCCGAACAGGCAGTATGTTTTATCTCCGGCTGCAGCCCTTCCCTAGTAAATTTCTCCAGCAATGCGTTGTAATTATCAAATTGTGTCTTTACTCTGAGATAATTCGCCAGTGTTTCCGCTCCCGCGAAGTGTGTACACAATCCTCTGAAACGAATGTGCTCTTTGTTGTCTTTTAATATTTCAAAAAGCTTATTTAAATTCTTTGGTTCGAATCCCGTTCTGTGCATGCCGGTCTCTATCTCTATGTGAACTTTTGCTTGAACCCCTGTTTTCTTTGCTGCGTCCAGTGACTTCATGAGTCTGTCTTCATTGAACACATAAAAGTCCACCTCGTTTTCAATTGCCCATTCCAGCTCATCGTCATTGATCATTCCCATTACCATAAGGAATATGTTTTTCAGCCCGATGGCTTTCTTTACCCTGTACGCCTCGAAAGCATCGAATACTGCAAAATTCCTTACGCCCTCTTCATATGCGAGAGGTACAAACTCATCTATGCCGTGACCGTATGCGTTGCCTTTTACTACAGAAGTGAATAGCACGTCATCACCGATAAGCTTTCGTATTACTTCAAGGTTGTGCTTATACGCCGACCGGGATATTTCAATTGTGCTTGTGTTTCGCGGTGTCTTCAATTTTATGAGGGTATAATAGGTCTGTTACGATTTGATAGAATATATTTACTCCTTCCGGTATCAGGTCATCCGGGAAATCATAATCCGGGTTGTGGAGTTCGGGGAGATCGCCTCCTGCGCCGAGTCCGAACATTGCTCCTTTGTACTTCTCCATGAATCTCCCGAAATCTTCCGACCACCTGAATGGCTTTCTGAATTCTTCCTCTTTATTACCGGTTTCTTTTACAGCGTTTCTTATAATCTTTACTGCATCACTGTCGTTTACTGTTGTTTTAAATTCTTCCGTGTAGCTGATCACACATTTCAGAGCCTCTGCTGAACAGGCTGCATCAGCCAGCTTTATTACATTTGCTTTCAGCTTATCTATGTCACTGTCTGACTCTGCCCTGAGCGTAAGCATTAATGTACCTTCACCCGGCTGTGTCCCGAATGCTTCGCTTCCCATCCGGCTGTGTATTATCGTAGCGAAAGCTACTCCGCCATATGCTTTATCTGCATTTACCTGGTCTATTCCCAGTATTATCTTTGATATCGCTTTACCCGGGCTTATTCCTTTTTCGGGATATGCCGCGTGTGTAGATTTGCCTTCGAGAGTAATGACCATTCCCGTCGAGCCCATTGCAAAAACTCCTTCCTTAACCACAATACTCCCTTTTTCTAATCCCGGTATATTATGCAGCGCGAATATGTAATCCGGGTTCAAATCGGTAAACCTTTTATCTTCTAAAATCTTCTCTGCCCCTTCGCCCGTCTCTTCAGCCGGCTGAAATAACAATCCCACAGTTCCTTCGAAATCCCTGTTCTCATTCAGCAGAGGTGCAAGTCCGGTCAGCATGGCCATATGACCATCGTGCCCGCACAGATGAGCGGTCTTTTCATGAACGGATCTGTATTCTTTACCGCTTTCCTCTTTCAGGGGAAGTGCATCAAGCTCTGCCCGGAAAAAGATCGTCTTTCCTTCTTCTTTTCCTTTAAATAAAAAGAGTATCCCGTTTCCCCCGATATTCTCTATTACCTCATCGGGATTATACTTGCCTATATGCTCTTTGATTTTTTGAGCTGTCTTACTTTCTTTATGAGAAACCTCGGGGTGTTTATGCAGGTCCTGCCTCAGCTTTGTTAATTTTTCCAGTATTTCGCCTTTGATATTCATTCTACTCCTTTATTAACCTCATTTCCAGATATTTATTAGTGAAGCCAAGCTTTTCATACAGGAATTTAGCCGGGTTGTCCGGCTCTACGTGAAGTGCTATGCTTCCGTTCGCCTCCTCTATATTTGCGTTCATCAGTTCCTTGCCCAGTCCCTTTCCTCTCATCTTCGCGCTGACCGCGATGTACACCAATATATTCTCGGGGATATATCCCTCCATCCCCGTCTTGTTAATTATGACCGCTCCCATTATTTCGCCGTCCTCTATACCCAGTACAACAAAACCTCCGTGGCTGTCATTAAAAACGTAATTCAAACACTGCATTATTGCTTCGCGTTTATCACCGAACTGGTCCAGATGCTCGAATAAAAAATCCGCTATTCTGTCGTTAGTATATGTTTCATGCTGCCCTGTCTCAGGCGTTATTTTTATAATCTCCATGTTCTAAAATGCTTTCTTGTTTTCTTGGAAAGATAAATGATAACAAAATAAATGTCGCTGCTGAAGCCAATATGCCGAATATATTCGCGTCCAGCTGGTATGGTAATTCAATGGCTTCTATAACCGTAAGTGCAACAGTGGTCGCCCCTCCTATTATCATTGCCCAGAATGCCGCCGTGCTGCTTGCTCTTTTCCAGTAAAGAGCCCCTATTACCGGGACGAATAATCCCGATACCATAAATGCATAAGAATAAAGCATCAGCTCCAGTACATTCTCCATCAGGGAAGCGATTAAAAGAGCTACCCCGCCTATTACCAGAGTTGATATCTGGGATATCTTTAAAAAGTTCTTACTCTTGTGATCCAGCTTGAAAATTTTACCATATATATCTGATACAAGGTTACCGGATGCTGCCATGAGACAACTATCCGCTGTCGACATTATTGCCGAAAAGTATGCTGCCATCACCAGACCCATTGCTCCAACAGGAAGCACTGTGCGCAGCAGCATCGGAAGCCCCATCTCGGCGTCCACACTTCCAACATCACCGTAACCAAGGAACGCGAACATTCCGTTCTCTGCTGCTACTCGCGAAAATAATCCAAGTATTACGCCCATCAATGCCATTATCGGCCACTCGAATAACCCGGCGACAAACCATGCCTTTTTAGCTTCCTTCTCTGATCTGCAGGCATATATCCTCTGATAAAGAGTCATGCCCACAAACCAGATCGGGATTATAGTTACTGCCCAATTTACAAATGTCTGCCAGCTTAGATTATTGAACGAAAGAAATTCCGGTCCCAGTGTAGCGCGTATCGCGTCCATTCCTCCTATCGCAACATAAGAAACCGGTATACCGATAAATATCAGCCCCGCCATCAATATTATCCACTGTATGGTGTCTGTATATATAACGGCTTTTATGCCGCCCAGGAATGTGTAAACTATTACTATAAATCCCATTACCAATAAGGCCGTCGAAAGATCTACATCTATGAATGTTGCTGCAGCGAGTTTTGCGCCTGCGAGGATCTGTGAGCTGGTAAATCCAAGGTACCCGATCGCGGAAATTATTCCCGCCAGTAATGCTACCCTGTGATTGTATAACCTTTCAAAGATCTGTGGGAATGTGAACAGGTTATCAAAGAAATGAAAACGCCTTACTTTAGGTATCAAAAAAACCGCGCTGAGCCACGCACCAATCAGGCCTGTGAATAGCATCCATGATCCGGAGATTCCCATTATAAAACCCAGTCCTCCCAGACCGATGGAAAATCCTCCTCCTACATCAGTGGCTACCACGGATAAACCTACATGCGTGCTGCCCATTTTACGGCCGCCTACATAATAGTCGTCTGCGCTGTCATTTTTCTTATAAAAAAAGAATCCTACACCCAACATCACTGCCAGATATAGAATTAAGATAAGGATGTCTATAAAATGCAATAAATTGCTCTCATCTAATTATCGGCTTAACAATACCTTAAAACATTTGTGCGGTAAAATCTATAAAAATTATATATTTAAGGTATTATTAAATATACCCAATTGAGAGAACAAAACCAAGGTAATTTGTAAATATTGTAATTTTAATATTTACTGAATCTTACCCTTTTTATCGAGTAGCTTTCTCAATAGCCCAAGCTGTCCTGCGTGGTAGGATTCATGGAACATGAAAAATGCCACTTTCTGGTCTTTCTCGGCATCACCTTCAGCCAAAACTTTATGTATTTCATCAGTTAGCTTTTCGTAATCAGCTTTTATAGTCTCTATATCCAGTGCTGATTCGTTATCTGGAATCTGTTTGCCTCTGCCGTAGTATTCTGTATACTCCTTTGGTAAAAACCGTTTTCCTGCTACATCTTCTAATAGGTCATCACGGGAGTTTACTATATGTCCCGTTACCCAGTTGATGATATTGACCCGCTCATCTGGTCTTTTAAGACTGTCCTCCTGGGTAATTTCCTCCAAATTCTTTTTTATGACAAAATCATTATATTTCATTATTACTTTTATCTCTTCTGAAGCCATTTTTGCCGGGTTTTAGTTACAGGTAATTTTATTAATGTTAGTTATGTTAAGAGTATCAAGTTTAATCTAATTTAACAATGTCAAATCCCTCCGTACCGTCAAATAGCAATATTGAAGAAGTCACACCGGAATTTTTCAAAGTAAAATTTGAAAAGTCACTAAGTTACGCGGAATATAAGGACCTTGTCCTTTCTTTGGCTGCAAATAAAGACACTACCGGTGATAATAAATCTGAAGGAAGGATCTTTAATACAAAACTAAACTCTGTTCGGATGAACCGCCTTGATAAAACTATAGAGATAATCCCCGGCATTACAAAAGCGGCTTCAAATCTGGATCGTGAAATAGTCTGGCTCGTGCTGACAGAATCATGGTGCGGTGACTCCGCACAAAACCTTCCAGCTGTCAACAAGATAGCTGAACTTTCAGATAAGATAAATCTCGGATTCGTATTCCGTGATGAAAATCCTGAACTAATGGATTGTTGTCTTACTAATGGTACCCGCTCTATCCCAAAGCTCATTTGCGTCGATAAAAATGATTTTTCATTACTTGGTACCTGGGGACCCCGGCCCGAACCTGCTCAAAATATGATGCGTGAGTACAAAGAAAAAAAACACAAAGAGTATGAAGAAGTTCAAAAAGATATTGCTGTTTGGTATACAAATGATAAATGTGTTACGATTCAAAATGAATTCATAACACTGTTAAATGACTGGGAAAACATTTAGACACTCTTTCTGTGTTGTAATTATTTACTATTATCTTATTTTAATATCTTAATCTAAAACCACGCCCGTTTTGTCACATTCAGATACCGTTGTAGAAAACTCTCCCGTCTTTTCGAAGGAAGTAATAAACGACAGACTCAATGTTTATCGTTTTGAAAAAGCCCTTGCCGAAAGCTCCTTCGCCGAAGATGTAAAGACCGGCTTATCCGCCGAGAGAAAATTTCTTTACCCGAAATACTTTTATGACGACAGGGGATCTGAACTCTTTGACAGGATCACCCAGACTGAAGACTACTATCCCACACGTACCGAAGAAAGTATCCTTATTGAAAGATCTGCCGATATAATCGAGTTCAGCAAGAATAAACCCGTTATGGTAGAGCTGGGAAGCGGAACATCCACAAAAACCCGCCATATCCTTGACGCTAAACAAAGAACGGGATTACCTCTTAATTACATCCCGTTAGATGTTTCAGATATCCTTATCACCGCATCCGAACAGCTTTTAAAAGATTATTCTAACCTTACCATAAACGGCATTATTTCAGAATACATCACAGGATATAGGATAGTAAAAGATATTGATCCTTCTCCGAACCTGACTATCTTTCTCGGTTCGAGTATCGGTAATTTCCGGCGGGTATACATAAAGGAATTTCTTTCAAAGATCTCGGACGTAATGCACAACAATGATGCATTACTTATTGGATTCGATCTCGTTAAGGATGAAGATGTTTTGGTAAGAGCCTACAATGACAAAGAAGGGTTAACCGCTGATTTTAATTTAAACATCCTTCACAGAATTAATAATGAACTAGGTGGTAACTTTGATCTGAATAAATTCCAACACGAATCGATTTTTAACCGGGATAAGAGCCGTATCGAGATGCATCTAATCGTAAAAGAAGCACAAACAGTTGAGATAAAAGAAATAAATTTGTCAGTTAATTTTAAAAAAGGCGAGACAATACATACAGAGAATTCATACAAGTTTAATGATGACCTTATTATGGAAATTGCTGATGCTGCAGGATTGGAATGGATTACAACATGGAACGATGATAAAAAATACTTCGCACTCACGCTTTTTAATAAAAAGAGTAAATAAAAAAAAAGGCAGCTATAAGCTGCCTTTTGACATATTATGTAAAATTCTTACTTCACTAACATCATTTTCTTTGTTTCAACGAAATCTCCGGCTTTTAAAGTATAGAAGTAAATACCTGAGCCGAGATTTGAAGCATTCAGATTTACATTATACTGACCTGAGTTCAATTGAGTATTTACCAGCGTTGCAACTTCCTTACCAAGTACGTCATATACCTTAAGGCTTACAAGACCGTTCTTTGGAATGCTAAATGAGATTGTTGTTGACGGATTGAACGGGTTTGGATAGTTTTGCTCAAGTTTGTAAGCTTCAGGAACATGATTACCAACAGGCTCAATTTCCGTAGTGATAGCGGATCCGTCTGCATATAGTCCTAGAGGTCCGAATCCCGCAAAAACCACTGTTGCAAAGGCTGATGGATAGAATCCTGCTGCTATAACAGGTTTTAATGATGGTGTTGCATCATTTTGGTTTACGTTCTGTCTTGAAGCAAAACCTGTTGCAACATTAAATGTATTATAATAGATCACAGAGTCAAAAGATGTACCTTGCGAAATAAATGTTATCCTGAATGAACCATCCTGCTGTGGAAGAGAATAAATGGAAGCTCGTTCTACATTATTTGCTTGTGAAACTATAGGGTTTCCAGTGACCCATGGAACAAAACCGGTAACTGCGTAACTATAATTAACATTATTTGTTCCTCCAGTAGTAATTGTATAGGTAACCACTGCAGTATTATTTCCTCTATTCACAGCAAGTTCCCCATCGAATTCAGGATCACTTGTTGTCGCCGGGTTGAATTGTTTCCATGTAACATTTGTACCCCAGTTACTTAAAGCTAACCATCTTAATCTGAGGTTAGGATTCGTAGTTGTAAGGTTATTTGTAAGCAGTACATATATTGAATCCGCATCGAAGTTGTAATCGATATCCAATTCATAATCATTAAAAGTCGATCTCGCAGTATCATACTGCCAGGTGCTTCCCCAGTTTGGTGTCAATGCTGTAATTGCTGCATTAGTTACCCCGGTTGAAGTGTCGGCACTCTGATATGCAACATACCAGTATGTTGATCCGGGTGACCAGTCCCAGCTGTCATTTGTTATACATGGACTTATTCGGCCTCTGCCTCCAATTGATGCCTCAACTAAGGAAGCAGCGAAACCAGTCCCATTGCTAAGCATATCTGCGTAATAAACTGTTCCATTGTAACTGCTGCCAGCAGGGACTAAACTAACCACCATTCCGATTTTTGTGCCGGTTCCGCCGTTTGTATCGGCAACGGCAATATCAAATCCCTGATATTTGAATCCTCCTCCGGCTGATATCCTTTGTATTTGTGTCCAGTGCATTCCCTGGTCTGTAGAACTATAAAAAATTAATGTATCGCGCCCCACTTCAAGAAATGCAACGAATAATACTCCGTTTGTGTCAGCGGCCATCCTAATCATCCTGTTGTTAGGTGTCGGGTTACCTGAAGTTGGACTGCTGATACTTCTTGTTGTGATCTGGTTGTCTCCTCCTGAATTCCAATCAGTCTGGTAATAAGGGATGTCCTTCATGTTGGGGTCGGGACCTACTGCTATAAACCTGTCACCTGATACTGGTGCGGTCTGAACATATTTGTCAGGAAAAAGACTCATATTCTGCTGAAGTTTTGCAAGATATTGAAGCTCATTACCTGATTTTCTTAATGCAATTAATTCTCTCTGAGCTATTGCATAAGGTGAATTGTCCTGAACAAATACATACTCCGTATTAGCTTCTCTTCTTATTTCATCAGAAGATTGTGCGAATCCGGAGGAAGCAGTGAACAATGTTACTAAAACAAATAAAGAAGTTAGGATTTTCATTATTCCTCCTGAAAAAGTTTAATAGGTGTATAATTGACTGTGAATACAGTGGAATATTGTAATTGAATCCATATTTAAAATCAACCCAAAATAATTAAGCAAGGTTTATCAACTAATAATCAACAACTTACATTCAACCTACTCATTAAACAAAAATAGGACAGTTTGTAAAAACTGTCCTATTAATGATTTTTAAAATGATTTAAATATTTAAATATCTTTTACACATCTGAATCCGGATATCAGCCATCTTTCATTTGTTCTGAAAAAATTTCTGTATGTGTTTCGTGTAGAATATTTCGGTGTTCCAAACGATCCGCCTCTCAAAACTTTCTGGTTGTTAAACCACTTATCGTTATACTCTGAAAATCCTGATTTGAATCCGGGGTATGGCATAAATTCTGATGTCGTCCACTCCCATGTATCACCAATCATCTGGTAACATCCGTAATGACTTTTTCCTTTCTCGTAAGTGTTAACATCTGTTGGCTTCCAGATATTCATTCCCATAAGATTTGTATTTTCAAACGAAGGATCTTCATCACCCCATGGAAATAATGTACTCTCTCCTTTTTCCTCATTATAAGATGCTGCCTTTTCCCATTCACCTTCGGTAGGTAGTCTCTTGCCCGCCCATTTTGCAAAAGCATCCGCTTCAAAAAAACTGATATGAGTCACCGGCTCATTTAAAATATCTTTAATGTATGCTTTGCCTCTGAAGTCATACTTGTACCACTCGCCGTTGTCGTCCTCCAGCCAGTAAAGCGGTGCGTTCCATTCATTATCCTGTACGGCATACCATGCGTCCGAGAGCCAGTGTTTGAATTCTTTATACCCACCGTCATTTATGAATTCCAAGAATTGACCATTTGTAACCGGATATCTGTCAATTAAATAATCATTTAAATAGATCTTATGCTTCGGCATTTCGATGTCATAGGCAAATCTGTTACCGTATCTTTTTTCATCAAACCCCATCTCGTATATTCCACCGGGTATTTTCACCATGTCAAAATTTAACGGCGAACCATTCGATGATGCTGGGGGTTCTTTCATATCTACAGGGTTGTAATCATCCTGTAGCAAATGCTGCATATCGTATATGATAAGTTCCTGGTGCTGATATTCGTGGTTATATCCGAGTATGAATTTCCTTTTCATATCTTCCGTTAGTTCAATGCTTTCATCAAGGAAGAAGTCCATTACCTGTTTATTGATATGGTTACAGTAATTAATGGTTTCATTAACAGTCGGACGGGATAGAGTTCCTCTTTTTGCTTTATTGAATAGTTTCCCGAAAGTGAGATAGTATGAATTAAAATAAAATGCATAATCTTCTTTATATGGAACGAATTTATCTTTATAGTAAACTCTCAATAACTGTTCGTAAAACCAGGTAGTATGACCAATGTGCCACCTGGGAGGGCTCATATATGCTTCGGTTTGAACCACATAATCCTCTATCTCGAGAGGTTCGAGGATATTAAATGTCATATATCTTACATCGAGGAATTGGTTGTACAACCCCACCCTGTGATCACTAAGGGCTTTACCCCCTTCCACCTTTTCTGCTCTAATAATAACATTATCCATTTTTATAACCTTTTAATCTTTTTATTGTTTTATTTAACGCTTAATTTCAGTCATTAAAGAAATATATTGGTTATTCGGTAAAATATAAACGCACTTCAACTTGTTTCCTGTTAAATTCGAGAACGTTTCACGTTATTATGGTGATAAACCAGCCGTTAAAGATGCGTCTTTTCTAATAGAAGACAATATTGTCACAGTAATTATCGGTAAAAGCGGCAGCGGTAAGTCAACCCTGCTTCAGATGATAAATGGTCTTGTGCATCCATCATCCGGTAGCATCTTTTTATTCGAAGAAGAGCTCGATTACAAGAATATTATCGAAACCCGTCTCAAAATAGGTTACTCTGTACAGGGAACGGGCTTATTTCCGCATATGACAGTGGAGGAAAACATCGCCTTGCTTGCTAGAGTTAACGGTAAGAGTGTAAGTGAGACATCAGACCGCATAGATGAATTAATGGGATTTGTAAATCTCGGTTCGGAGTTTAAAGAAAAATTTCCATACCAGCTTTCGGGTGGAGAACAGCAGCGAGTGGGTATCTGCCGTGCGATGATCATGGATCCACCGATTTTTTTGCTGGATGAAGCCTTCGGTGCCCTCGACCCAACCACCAAAAACGAGATACATGCGGAGCTTTTAACTTTGCAGGAAAACGAACCCCGGTGTATAATTATGGTCACGCACGATCTGGAGGAAGCCAAACGTCTTGCGGATAAGATTATGGTGATCGACGAGGGAATAATCCAGCAATATGACGATCGAGATACTGTGTTAAACTATCCTGTAAACGAAAAAGTGAAAAACTTTATGCTTAGCCAGTATTAATTTTTTCCGGACAATTAGAATTCAAAAATTAGTTTAGTATTTTTATATTACACCGATGTCCATTCTTGATCCCGTAATATTATTTTTCCTTCTGGGTGCTTTAGCACAACTGGTAAAATCCGACCTTAAAATTCCCGACGATTTTTATAATACAATCAGTATTTACTTACTTCTTGCAATTGGAATTAAGGGCGGGATAGAACTTTACAAGACGGGTCTGTCCGATATTGTTTACCCTGCTTTAGGTACCTTGATCCTTGGGCCTGTAATCACATTAATTGCATTTTACATTCTCAAAAATCTACTGAAGTTCGATAAAGTTAATTCAATAGCTATTGCTGCTCATTACGGTTCGTGTAGCGCAGTAACATTTGCCGTCGTTACATCGGTTCTAAAAGCCAGCGGTATCATATATGAACAGTACAGTACTGTATTGCTTGTACTGTTTGAGATTCCCGGGATTGCAGCAGCTATACTGCTTGCAAAAGTGGATACCAATACAAAGTTTAATGTAAAAGCATTGGTCCATGATGTATTCCTTGGAAAAAGTATCCTTTTGTTAGTAGGCGGATTGACAATTGGTATCTTTATAGGCTACACCGGGAATAAACAACTGGACTTTTTCTTTATTGATCTTTTCAAAGGGTTTCTTGCATTATTTATGGTTGAAATGGGAATTATAACCGCTAAAAGATTAAAAGACCTGAAAAAAGTCGGGATACCCTTAGTATTGTTTGGAATCGGTATGCCTGTTATCGCTGGAATACTTGGAATAGTTGCGGGTAAGCTGTGCGGGTTGAGCTATGGTGGAACCGTGGTGCTGGGAACTCTCTCAGCAAGCGCTTCGTATATCGCCGCGCCGGCCGCTATGCAGATTGCACTTCCAAATTCGAATCCCACATATTACCTCACTGCTTCACTTGGTATTACTTTCCCCTTTAATATAATAATCGGAATAACTCTATATCAATATATAGCTTCATTCCTCTATTAAAAATGCTGAGGCAGTATAGACCCTTAAGTTATATTGGGCATCAATATTTTTACTTGCTAAAAATATTTCCAATCCCTAATTTTAATCATTGTTCATTCAAATAATTTAAACACTTAATTATGGCAGAAGAAAAAGGTAGTTCTGTTGTATCAGTTTTTGCAATGATATTACTAACTGTGGTTGTATTGGTACTGCTCTACTTCTTCGTAATTAAGGGATTATCAGGGAAAAAAGAAATCGATGTTAATATTGATACTGATGGTGGTTCGCATAAAATGGAATTGGTCAGATTTGATAATATTGTTTAAAACTCAAAAAGCTCACTTTATTTTTAAGTGAGCTTTTTTATTTAAAATAGAATTACATATTTTAATTGCCTTGCCTTATATTCATCACTTTCATTGTTTAATAAATCTATCTATTTTTAAAAAAGTGATAAAATTTTGGCATCAGTGCTAATTACAATTGCGGTTGTTCTCGGCGGACTGTGGTTTCTGCTTGAAGAAAAAACAGAAGAAGTTATTGTTGGGATGTTAACAAATCCTCATGGTATATTGCTGCCTTCTAAAACAATGGACCTCGACCTGCCGGATCAATTTACTCATACTAAAACCGAACTAAATCGTTGGGATCCAAAGGTTGCACGTTGGTGCTCCGATGCGGTTCTTCGACTGGAAATTGCAGCAAAGAATGAAAAACCTCTGCTTAACCCGCCTCACACAAAAATCTATAAACAGTTGACAGATATTGAGTATGCTCCCGGGAAAAAAATTTTTATGACGTTTCTTACTACTGACTTTAATCAGAACCTGCTGATACTCGTTATTCGCGGAACCTTAACAGAAGATGAATGGGATCAGGATTTACGCCTGAGCATGGTTCCGGCAAAATTTCTCGGTGCAGACGGTGATGATTATTACAAAGATGTAATGATACACAATGGCTTTAATACAATCTATAGCGAAATGAGAGATTCGGTCTTATCCATAGTAAAAGGTTTTTCAAATAATCCATTTACTTTTATTGTCACGGGTCATTCTTTGGGAGCAGCCATGACAGTACTGTCTTCGGCTGACATGACTTATAACGTGCCAAATGTAGAGCGAACCCTCGCTTATGTATATGGATGTCCAAGAGTTGGGAATGCTGCATTTGCTGACCTTGTAAAATCACAAAACAATCTTACGATTCACCGGGTAGAAAATAACTCCGATTTTTTTACTGAAGTTCCAACCTCAATTACCCCAAACTTAAGTAATTTTAAATCTCCTTTTCCATACACTCATGTTGGAGATGTACACTCTTTCAATATTAATCACTTCAGCATATTAGCGAACCACAACCTTCCGATATATAATCTATGGCTTGACAGCCTAATCAAGTACAAAGTCCCTGATTCTGAACAACATAAATAGACGTTATAAAATATTCGTCTTAAAAAAATCAGATTAATCAATTCTGGATTGATAATTTAATTTAACTCCGTTATCTTTATTAAGACCGAGTATAAATAAAAAACATAAATTATTAATTCCTATTGAATAATGTAATCACTCTTTTCTTACCAGCACTCCTCATTTGTACATTTGTTAATGTATACGCACAAGATTCATTACAAAAGGATATAGACTCAACAATAAAAGTCCAAACAGACGTAATTGTTGTCACCGGCACAAGAACCGAGGAGCTTTACAAAGAATCTCCCATCCCGGTTACCGTTATAACCAGAGAGGAGATCGAGGAAAGCGGCTTCGTAAGGCTTACCGATATTCTTGCCGAGCAGACTGGAATATCGATTACAAATTTCCTTGGGGCGGGAGTGCAGATGCAGGGACTTGATGCTGACTATACTCTAATAATGATAGATGGAGAACCCCTTATCGGAAGAAATGGAGGCACTATAGATCTCAATCGTGTTACAATCGATAATGTTAAGCAAATCGAAATTGTAAAAGGTCCGTCGTCGTCACTCTACGGCAAAGATGCTCTTGCAGGAGTGATAAACATAATCACTTCACGTCCTGTTAAGGAGTTCGGTTCGAAGCTTAAAGTAAGATACGCTACAAATAATAACATCGATCTCACGGGAGACGTGCAGTACTCGAAAGAGAATTACGGAATGTATCTCTTCCTTAACAGATACAGTTCTGACGGATATGACCTAACACCGCAAACCGAATCACAAACAGGACCTGATTTTTCTACTTATACTGTTAATCCGCGTTTCCGTTTAACCCTCGGAGGAAATACCGACCTTTCACTAAATAGCAGAGTGTATATTGAGGATATAACAAATACAGCTTTTACTACTTCAAACGTACTGCTCGACGATAAACAAACCTTGAATGAGTTTGACATTTCAGGAAGCGTTAGACATTTCTTTACACCTGATTTTAATCTTAACCTTTATCTGTACTCGTCTTATTACAAATACGAGTCACTGCTCTCTTATAGGAATGACGGTTCGACATTCTTTGAGGATAACTTTAATCAGACTTATAATAAAGCCGAACTTACCGCTGAAAACAGATGGACTAAGAACAATCTTCTAACTACCGGGACTGGTATTATACTGGAGGAAGTAGAAGCTGACCGCATATACGAGGGAAGCAGAAATTCATCCAACCTCTTCGCTTTCGCACAGAACCAGTGGAAAATTCTTAAAAACCTCGAACTGATTATAGGTGCAAGATTTGACTCGCCGAGCGATTATAAATCTGCTTTCAGCCCTAAAGTTTCGGCGTACTACAAACCATTTGAATATTTATCGATTAGGTCATCTTATGGAGCAGGTTTTAAAGCTCCGACATTCCAGCAGCTATATCTCGATTTTGCAAATCCACAGGTGGGTTATAGCGTGTTTGGTACATATAACTTCGCTGAATCTTTCGCGCAGCTTGAAAGCTCCGGCATGATAGATGAAGTATTCATCGACCCGGCGTCTGTAAAAAATATTAATCCCGAGACGTCGGATGCAGTTAATTTTGGTATCGAACTTAATACATTTAACTCCCTGAATTTCAAAGTAAATTTATTCCGTAATGATATTCGTGACCTGATTGATGTTCTTCCTGTTGCAAGGAAAACTAACGGTCAGAGCGTCTTTACATATTTTAATGTTAATAGGGTATACACACAGGGATTAGATGCCAGTATTGATTATACACCGTCTCTATGGAAGGATAACTCCATTTCATTCTTTTTTGGATACCAGTATCTGGAGACAGGAGACAAGGATGTTGTAGACGATATCCAGGGAAAGAGGATCTTCAAAGTTGGCTCGACCGGAGTCACACGCCCTGTACAGCTGGTTGAATACGGTGGACTGTTTAATCGGCCTATGCACTCAGGTGTTGCAAAACTTTCTTATACTTATGTCCCTCTTGAAATGAATGTTTATCTGAGAGCAATTATGAAAGGTAAATACGGATTTGCCGATAAGAACGGTAATCTCATTCTCGATAATGATAACGAATATGCTCCGGGGTATGTGCTTTGGAATATCAATGCATCAAAAAGATTCGGAAACTTCAGAGTTAATGCCGGAGTGGAAAATATTTTCGATAAAACAAGTTTGCAATATACTCCGGAATTACCCGGCAGGATAATTTTTGCCGGAATAGAAACCAGCTTTTAAAATTTTTTATACCTAAAAAGGACTAATTTGGTCGCACTTAAAAGTTAATTTATTAAAATAATTTAGTATTCAACATGAAAAACATTCATTCAATTTTATCTCTATTATTCTTCTTTATAGCCGGAGCAGTTTTATTAACCTCCTGCTCGACTGATGTGGTAGAACCGCCACCTCCACCGGCTGGTGAACTTAATGTCAGAACTTACAGCAACCTGCAGGCTGATACTGCGGGAACAGGTAACTTTACCTACTTCCGTTTTTCGGACAGCTCTGTCGTTACCGGTAGTGATACTGCTACCGCTAATTGGGACATCGCATTCCGTGGGACTACTATTATTATAAACGGAGGTCCATTGAGACCCGGACAGGGCGGGGCTATTGTTTACCGTAATTCAAGTTTTGACACAGTTTCTATTGCGCCCGATGCAGGTTATCAGGTCGACCAGAACGATTCCACTTTCGCTATCCCGACCGGATCAGGAAACGGATGGTATTCATATGACTTCATGAATAATTACATTGCTGCGATACCCGGTGTTGTTTTAATTATCAAAACAGGTGACGGTAAATACGCTAAAGTAGAGATTCTTAGCTATTATAAAGACCAGAACCCACAGCCGTTCCCGAATCCGGTCAACTTCAGATATTATACTTTCAGATTCGTTTACCAGCCAGACGGCTCTCGAACAGTAAAATAAGTTTGTTCTTTCATTGATCCTAGACCTTATAACCAAAAGGTTCGACAAAGAAAAGCCCCGCAAGGTGCTTTTTTTATTACTATATGTTATCCGCATTTTGTAATTTATCCTTATGAATGGGCATATGATAAACTGTGAATGGGGTTTAAAAGGTATTGAAAAATTTTTACCGGTTACTGATGTTTTTATAATTGTCGATGTCCTTTCATTCTCAACATCTGTTGATATTGCTTGTGATAAAGGAGCCATTGTGTATCCCTGTAATTTGGAAGGTAGGGAAGCACAAGAGTATGCCGTTTCTAACAACGCAATCCTGGCAAAACCACGAAGTAGAACCGAATTATCTCTCTCTCCTTGCTCTTTGATGAATATACCTGCTGAAACAAGACTAGTTCTACCTTCTCCTAATGGTTCGACTCTTTCACTTGCTACCGCTAAGATTCTTACTTTATGCGGATGCTTAAGAAATTACCGTTCTGTTGCAGAGTATGCAAATGATCACGGTGAAAGGATAACAGTTATTCCCGCTGGTGAAAGGTGGCCTGACGGTTCGATTCGGTTTGCGCTCGAAGATATACTTGGTGCTGGAGCAGTTATTTCACAATTAAAAGGAAAACAATCACTTGAAGCTAAAATTGCGACTGGTATTTATCAGTCATTTCAAAATAATGAGACTGATACTTTGCTAAACTGTGTCTCCGGCATTGAGTTGGTTGAAAGAGGTTATGTGAAGGATGTCTCTCTTGCAGCTGAGATTAATGTTAGTGAATGCGTACCTTTACTATCTAATGGTGCTTTTATAAACACACAATAAACCAATTTGGGATTCTGTTCATCTAATTACAAATGAGAAAATACCAAAATATATTATTGTTATTCTCAATTGTCTTCTGTCTTTCGGCTTGCGGTAGAGTTGAAGATGTTAGGTCAGGTTCTGTCTCTGATGACCCTGTTGGTGGAAGATGTGAAGGGTGTGAGGCAATTTATGAATCACCCGTTCCACATGAAAAATTAGACCACACCGATACTACATCCGGGTTTTTTGAAGACGTGGATAAACTAATGATCTCGGGTGTCGTTTATGAAATTGACGGCATAACCCCCGCTAAAGATGTTGTTATATATTATTACCCTACTGGCAGTGAAGGAACCTCTTT
>ERZ869936.1295-NODE-1295-length-18383-cov-7.899225_pt1 | contig 18383 bp, 19 predicted proteins | sample MGYA00520876_ERZ869936 | MGnify/ENA primary metagenome ERZ869936 (study PRJEB32218, sample SAMN09650985) | biofilter metagenome | isolation source: enrty point of leading RO module | place: Saudi Arabia: Thuwal, RO plant located on Red Sea | collected 2016-02-17 ...
CCATGGGCGCAGACTACCTGAACCCTGCATGTGCAGTCGAACTGTTTGCTGGCACTGCTACCAAGCCTGCTGCATTCTGATTTTTCATTCAATCTTATTGGGGATCCTTCGGGGTCCCTTTTTTTTATCTATATGGCTTTTCCTACCACTAACTCGCAGCAAGAACTTCCCGCTGTGAATCAAATTCTGCAGTCATGTGGTCAAGCGCCTGTGACTACCCTAGATCAAACCAACCCGGACGTTGCGATTGCCTATCAGACTTTGCTAGAAGTCTCGCGGGAAGTACAGGCGGAGGGATGGACATTTAACAAAGAAAACCACTACAAGATGGTTAGGAATACTGATAATGAGATTCTTATTCCTAACAACATGTTGCAGATTGATGCAACCCAAAATGCTGCTAACATTGAACTCGATGTAATTCGTCGCAGTGGCAAGCTATACGACAAAGCTCACCACACTTACACATTTGATCAAGATCTTGAATGTGATGTGGTCTGGCTTTTCGACTGGGTTGACCTACCGAAACCTATTGCAGACTTTATCACTGCACGTGCAGCTAGTGTCACTTCTAGCCGTATTGTAGGGGACAATAGTCAGTACCAAATCCTACAACAAAAAGAAGCATTCACACGAGCTATGGCTATGGAGTATGAATGCAATCAAGGTGACTACACCTACTTTGGACACTCTGGCGATACTAATCGCTACCAAAGCTATAAACCGTACAACGCACTTTATCGATAAATGGCAGCAGTTACACAGCGGATCGGAAGCTACCTAGGTGGCGTATCACAACAATCAGACAATAAAATGCTACCAGGTCAGGTCCGTGAGTGTCAAAACGGATTCCCTGATGCTACGTTTGGCCTGACTAAACGTCCTGGATTTGAGCATATTGTCAATTTAGGTACAGGCAGTACGTATGATGCTGGTAAATGGTTCTACATCAAACGGGATGATGACGAGGAATATATCGGTGTAATCAAGGGTGCAGATATTGACATTTGGAATGCAACCACCGGTGTTGCTGCGACTGTCACTTTCCCTAATGGTACTGGGTATCTTAACGGCACAAAAAACGACTACAAAATTATCACCGTTCAAGATACTAGCATTATTATCAACAGCAAAGATAATGTCAGTGCTGATAGTGCAGTAAGTGATTCGAGCTATGACCCACACCGTTCAGTGTCTCTTATTCTCGGTGCTGTGACAAACGGTGGTACCTACACAGTTGACATCACTGTCAGTGGGGTAAAGCAAACTGTTACACATACAGCTACAAGTTCTAGTGATTCTAACAGTGTTCTCGACGCACTGAAAACAGGTATTGAGTCTATGACTGGCAATCATGCCAATATCACTGTCAGCAAGTTTGCTAATGAACTAGAACTCCAGCATACTGCAGACATGGATGTCCATGCAGAAGGTGGTATTACAAACATTGATCTTGTAGCTGTTGAAGACATTGTTACTAACATTGCTGATTTACCTGTACAATCCCGCCATAATCGAATTGTACAAGTGGTACTGGCTAGTGCCAACGATTCTAACTATTGGGTAAAATTTGTAGCACATGATGGTGTAGGTGGTGAAGGGTATTGGCAAGAAACTATCAACCCAACAGTATCAGTTGGCCTTGATAACTCAACAATGCCGCACGAACTCGTCAACACAGCAGTCAATACGTTTATCTTCAGACAGATCAACTATGTAGATAGACTTGTTGGTGATGACGTCACTAACTCACAACCTAGTTTTGTTGGCAAAAAAATTACTAATGGTTTTTTTCACAACAACCGTTTAGGTTTCATTTCTGGTGAAAACGTTATTATGAGTCGTTCTGGCGACTTTTTTAATTTCTACTTCACTACTGCACAGACAGTTATCGATTCAGATCCTATCGATATTAGCTGCTCAGCAATTCTTCCTACATCTTTGAATGCTGTTTTGCCTACGCCACAAGGTATTGTGTTGTTTTCAGAAAACAACCAATTCATCATGTTTTCTGACACGGGTGTGCTTACACCATCGTTGACTACTATTCGTACTCTTTCTAACTACGAAAACGATAAGAATATCGAGCCTGTTGACGCTGGTAACAACATTAACTTTGTCAGTAAGACTCCAGGGTATAGCCGTGTGTTCAGTATGGTTACACGTGGTCAGCAAGAAAACCCTCAAGTCCTTGACATCTCTAAAGTTGTAAAGGAATGGATTTCACCGAACGTTGATTCGATGATCTCTAGTCCACAGAACTCTATGATTGTTCTTAGTGGTCAGAGTTCTAAGGAAGTTTACTTGTTCCGTTATTACAATGACGGTGAAAAAAATGTGATGCAAGCATGGGTCAGTTGGGTGATGCCTGGGACTGTTCAGTTCCTAGCTACAAACTCTGATGATATGTATGCGGTTACAAAACAAGGAAACCAATTTACGTTGCTGAAAGCTGCACTGAGTCAAAGCCCAGAACAAGCTATTATCGTCAACAACGAAGGAGAAAAAGTCAACCCTTGTATTGATCTCTACAAAAACATTGCTTCTAGTGCAGTCGTTTTTGATGCAACTAACAATCGTACAAAGTGTTATATCCCCTACAATGACGAAACATCCTTGACACCTATCATTGTCATCAAGGGTGATTCTAGTAGTGGTACTTTTGTCGAATCTGGGTTTACCATTACACCAGAAAGAGGTTCTGATACAAGTGGACCAAACTCCCCTGCAACAGAAACATTCTTTGTCATTCCTAGTAAGAATCTTACTGCAAGTGGCGAAGGTGCTCTAAATGTGGCTGGTGATATTATTGTAGGATTTAAGTACAATTTTGATGTAGAACTACCTCGTACGTTCTATAGACCTGACAATAAAATTACAGATTTTACAGCTAATCTTACTATTGCACGAATGAAGTTTGCAGTAGGTTTGTCTGGTATGATGAGTTTTAAACTTAACCAGAAGGGACGACTCCCATATTCAGTGCAATTCACTGGAGATGGATCTACCACAACATTTACTTTTAGCAAACGTGACCTTGATTATGTAGACAGGTCTGATGTTAAAGTAACTGTCAACGGTGTCAACGAAACAGGTTTTAGTTTTACTAACGATACAACTATTGTATTCTCATCTGCGCCTGCAAACAACGCAAACATCGAGTTTAAAATCGAAGATTGGTTCGATGTACAGCCTATTGTAGAAGCCAATCAATACTTAGCTAATGACGTGCCTTTGAACAATGAAACGGTGTTTACTTTGCCAATTCATCAGCGCACTGAAAACTTCAAACTCAGAATGTTTAACAGCTCACCTTTCCCAGTAGCTATCAATGCAATGATGTGGGAAGGTAAATACACACCACGTTTTTATAGGAGGGCCTAGTGTTTGGGCATGAATTAGAATTTAACCCAAAAGGAAATAGTCTTGTAGAGCAAGAACTTGTAGCATCTGGTATTAGTCATAATATTAAATGGGATGACGTTACTGACGTTTTTACTGGAGGAGCGGCTAGTCAAAATAAATACGCAAAAAAACAAGCGGAGAGGCAAAACGACTATAACCAAGCAGTATACGACTTCGAGACAGAAGAACTCGATCGTCAGTACAATTACGCCTTGCAAGGTCAAGAGATTAAAAAAATCAATCTCTATCGCGAACTTGCCTTTCAAGATGAGTCTAGGGCTCAAGAGTATAATTACGGTATGGGAATCCGTGATTATCAATTTAAACAAGATAAAAGGGCATATAATCAATCAGTAGCACAAGCTACAGCTCAAAAAGGTTTTAACGCTATTGCAAGTGATTTTGCAAACTTGCAGCAAGACAGAAACCTGATGGAGCAGCAGATTGAACTTGAGCTTTCTAGGCAGGAAACTCTTGTCAATTACACAGCTCAAGCCTACGGGCTTCAGATGAAAAAGAAGAAGCTGAAATCTGGAGCAATGTCTTCTTTGCGGCAATCTAACATTTCTGCATTGAAGGCTAAAGGTTCTACTGCTGCACGAGGTCAAGCTGGCAGAAGTGGAGCAAAAAGCCTGAATGCAATTCAAATGGAAGCGGCTGCTGCTGAAAATGACATTGTCAATGAACTAATGTCAGATTCTTCGCAAGTTGACATGGATCTGCTTTTATCACGGCAAGAAAATATGCAAGATAACTTGGCATTAGACTTGTCAAAAAACAATCTTTTGGCAGCAGATTCTTTGACTAGACAGCAAATCTCTTTGCAACGGGCACAAGCTGATCTAGATGCAGAAGCAAGTATTCTGTTGAAACCACAGATTGCGCCACCACTGCCTAAACCCATAGCAATGCCTCTGCCTGATTTCCAGCAAATCTACAAGCCTATTCAAGGTCCTCCTCCGATGAAGTCTGTGCCTTATCAAGCAAATCTTTGGACTGCAGCTTTTAATACTTCGTTGAATATAGCCAGTACAGCTGTAGGTATGTACACCGGAATAAAAGGGGGTTAATAACTATGCCTAAAAACTACAAAACATATTCCAGTCCGGGTAGTTTTGGTCAATTTCAAATCAGAGTACCTGATCAGACTGGTAAAATTAAAGAGGAAACACAAAAACAAATCAGGGGCAGGGAAACAGCACAACGTTTTTTAGAGCAGAATCGAGAGATTTGGATTCGCGCACAGCGTCTTGTAAACTCAGCAGAAGAAGCTAGCAGAGATGCTAGTTTTGACATGCAATCTAAAGAACGTAAGTCATATAAAGATGCACTAGACCGTGACTACAAAATCCAGATGGACAATCTGGACCGTCAGAACCTAGGAAGGCAGCGAGATTTGAAGCAAATTAGTGCTTTGAGTCAGACTGCTTTTAGCATGGTGGGTGACTATCTGCAAGAGCAAGAACAAAAAAAAGTTGCTGCTGCTCATGATGTTTTGTCTAGAACAGGCATGACAACTGATCAAATGTTTGCGTTCCAAAAGATGAACGATAATTTAACTCGTTCTGAATTTGCTGCGCAAGACATTGTTCAAAATATGCTTGGTGATGAAACAAGTTCAGAGCATCTCGATGCGCTTTTTACTATTTATCAGAATAGAGCTACAAAGCGTTGGTATGAATCTAAAGCACTTTTTTCTAATACAACAAACGCATACCCTAGTTTTTTAGAAGCTAAAATTCAGGAGGTACAAGAAGAAACAGGTCAAATGGTTATCGACTTTGACCCTGTTCTTGCAGAAGCAAAGCGCGAATTTATTGAAGAAAAATTTGTAGGCAAAGCACGTCCTGAAGTTTTATCAGGTTTAGGTATTTATGCGAAGCTTGACGAATACAACACTAATCGTCGAGGAAAGTTTTTAACAGCTAAACGTGAACTTCAAAAGAAAGAATTCAAACGCGACCGTATTAACGCTATTTTGTCAGAATTAAATGAAAACGGTCCACAAGGTGTTGTGAACATCAATGGAACTAATCCATCTTATGAAAAACGCCAATCAATAATCGATGCTTTTAAGGTGGGTGCAAAAGGAACTGGAATGTTCACAGTAACTGAAAACCACATCAACGGTCTTTTAGATTTCCCTGGAGGTGGGTCTAACGGTAAAACCCTAAGAGAATCTTTCCCTGGATTCGAAGCGGAAATGTTAGATATTATTAGGGAAATTAACGAACGAAATCTTGATGATCAAAAAATTGCCGATCAACTGAAACAAAATCGTGTAGAAGGCTTAGCTGTTGAACTTATCAATAGGGAAGGCGCAGACGGTGTTTTTTCAGATGCAGATGCACAAACCGTTGAAAATGAGTTACATGCTGCATATCCAGGTTACGAATCTAAAGAACTTAAAAGAGCTAGATTGAGTACGCCTGAAGCTTCTATAGCTAGGGACAGTGAACAGATGGCAGGAAATCTTGCTTTAATTAGCAAATACACTACTGAAGTTCACCGCAGTATGCGTTTCAACGATGTACAAAAGGAGCTATATTGGAGGAATATTGCCAAACAAACGGATTTAAACAATAAGCATCAAGATACAATAAAAAATCACGGTATTATCGAAAATTTTTTCTACGGTTCTCCAAGAGTTAAAGCACAGATAAGTGTTAATCCTAAAAAGAATGAAATAAATTATAAACTTGCAGTTGCTGATTACAAGCGTCGTTATGATACTTATGTATCACAAATGCTCTTAGTACCAGACGCTGATATGAATAAGGCTAGAAAGGATGCTCTGCGACTCGTTCAGTCTGAAATGAAGGAGGAAATAGAAACAGATCACAATGACTTTGGCATGAAGGCATTTCAAGTGATAACACCAAATGCTCAAGAACAAGTTGGTCTTATGGATAAAGTTAAGGCTGGAGAAGCACAACTTCAAGCCATTAGAGACATAGCAGAGCAATATGATCTTTCAGACGATACTGCTTATAAACAAGCTGCAGCCTTAATGAACCACCAACTGATTAAAACTGCAATGGACAATTACGCATCACCCAACTATGTAACGCCCCCTGCAATTGTGGTATTTGCAGAAGCAATTAATAGAAGCCCTTATTTTGTACTAAATAAAATTGCACCTTTTATTGGTGATGGTTCTACAAAAGTACAGCTAGATAATTTATCGGGTGTATTCAAAGAAAAATATCAAAAATACATCGACACTCCTTTCACTCCAATCCGTAACACGTACCGAACTGCAGAAAGAACAGGACGAGCAAACATTGGTGACCAAAAACTAGGAGCTTCTGCACCTATTAGGCCATCTATGTTCAATGTTGTTCAATATGTTTCTGGTGACCCTGCTATTAAAGGTAAAGACGACGGACCTGGTGGTAGGATTTATTACGAACCTAGGCAGCATGGTGGCAGACACTACCATAATCATTATGAATTTGAAAACCGTGAACAAGCTGCTGCTGCAGTAGCTCTTTCCAAACAAAACGGATTTAAAGTAACTTCTTACTTGCGACCAGAAGATAAAGATAGTGCACACTCTTATGGTGTTGCTATCGATGTAGCTCCACCTGTAACACTACCGTATACCGCTGAAGCAGAAGCTGCATGGTCCGCCAGCGCAAACGCTGTCATCGGATTTAACCCATTAGAAAATGAATAGTTTCCTTGACAATCTCACGGAAGGTACGCCTGCCCGTGATCTAGAGTTCATTAAACAGCAAGCCGCTGAAGAAGAACTCAGAAAACAGCAGCAAGAAACTGAACAAACAGAAGCTACGGCTTCACCAGAACAACCACAACCCCAATATCAACTAGCCGAGGATGAACTAGAACAAAAAGCTGAACAGGAACCACCTGTAGAAGAAGAGGAAGATGATCAGACAGCACTCGAATTTGTCGGAGAATTAGCTGCTGCACCTGTTGTAGGTGTGGCAGATTTTGGTGCTGATCTTCTTAATTTAGTTCCTGGCGTAGAAGTTCCTAAAGTTCCTGAGTTTGAAAGTGAAATTACTCAAGCTGTAAGGAATATATCTTCTATTGTTATCCCTACTATTGGACTCAGTGGTGCTGGTTCGGTTGCTTTAGCAGGACGAGCTGCTGGTATTGCTGGTGCAGCGTCAAAAACATCTAAGCTTAGATTCCTTGCAGACCCCATGGTCAAAAAGATCGGGGGTATGGCTTGGGGTGCAGGTGCAGGTGCTTTTGTAGACTACACTGTAGAAATTAACCAGGAAGACGACAACCTCCCAGGCACACTAAAACAAAACTGGCCTAGATTTTATGGCTGGATTCCAGACGATATTGCCACTTTGCCTTCAGACGGTGCAGACATCAAACGTGCAAAAAACGTTACTGAAGGTGTTTACCTTGGTGTTGGTACTGACATCCTTGTCGGTGCAGCAAAACTTGTCAACGGTATTCGTGGATTAACAACTGACTACATTCCAAAAAGTGAAAAGGCAGGTGTATATGCTGAAAAATACAACGCAAAACAAGCCTTAGATGCAGAAGAGTCAGTTAGTTTTTCTGCTGCTAGCCGTGCAGAAGCTATAGACGACATCGGCGAATACAACTATAATGGAGCTCTCAAAAAATTTGATGGTGATGTAGAGCTTGCATTATCTGAACCTATTTATGGGGTTCATGATTTGTATGGTGAACAAGAAATTGTCGGTCGTTCCTTAGATGGTGACGTCAATCTTGCTGCAATTGATGCTTGGCAAGTTGCTACAAACGGTGGCGGCAGTGTGTATGGCCGTGTAGGTAGCATGATTACAGAGTCATTCCTTAAAAAAGGTCTAGAACTTGACCAGGACATGACAATCATGCTGAAAGGTATAGGCTCACAACTTAAAGACACTAAGATTGACGTCAGGTTTCCAAATGGCGACTACGCTACTGCTGCTGAAATTGCCAAAGTTGGTGATGAGATGGCTTCAGCGTATGAGGATATGCCATGGGAAGACGTCAAAAAGTTGTTTGAAGAAGATACACGAACTTCAGGCATTGTCGATAGAGATGCTGGGGTTGAAGGTCTAAGTGCACAAGGCATGGAAGCTGCACGTCTTATGATCAAAAAATACACAACTGATCTAAGGGCATTGCAGGATGTCAAAGCAGAGACTTATCTGGCAACTTCTTTGTCAGGACAAATTTCTGATATTGCACAAGGTATCCGACTTACAGAGGGTACTCCTGCTGTTGAAAACGCCTCTAACTTGCTGATTGATCGTATTGAATATCTTATGGCAATGCGAGGTCGTTCTGCATATATTCGAGGTCGGGCACTAAACCTGACTAACATGTGGAATCGTATGACTGCAAGTGGTAGTCAAGCAAACCAAGCTGCTTATGCCAAACGCATTGAAAGAATTATTGCAGAAGAGAAAAACGATACACTACGTGCTATCGATAAGATTCGTCTAGATGCAAAGTTTACTGCAGACACTCTACGTGAGCTTCGTAAAGAAAAGCCTGAATTCTTCGCGCCATTGATCATGGCCTATGAATTTACTGATGGCAAAGTAAATACGATGGTTTCATTAAACAAGTTTTTGCAGAATTCGACTGGCATATTTGGTAAGGCATTTGTCGATAAAGATCCTGGCACACAGTCAGTTATTCTGCAAGCTTTTTGGTCTAACGTTTACAACTCAACCTTGAGTGCTTTTGGAACACCTATCAAAGCAGGTTTTAGTAACATTGCAGGTTTGATTGAAAAACCACTTGGTCAAATGATTGGCGGCATTGCTTTAGGGGACACTCAAGTGATGCGCCGTGCTTGGTACCAATACAACATGAATTTCGAAGTGCTACAAGATTCACTTAAATATATGTCTGAAGTATTTAAGCGTAGTGCTACAGAAGTGAACGTTGCTGACTTGCAAAGAGAAAACATCTTTGTAAAAAACCAGGATCAAATTGACATTTTAGAAGCTATTGCTAGTGCAAAAGCAGAAAACAATGAGTTAGGACCACAAGCAGCCGTTGAACGCATCAAAATGATGAATGATTTGGCTAATCATCCTTTTTTACGTTTCGGCAACCGTGCCATGCAAGCTCTTGATGGCTTTACCCAGAACATGATCATGCACGCAGAAGTTCGTGGTAAAGCATTTGACAGAGTCACAAACAATGGCAAACTACCATTTGACGAAGCGAAAGCACAACAGCACTACGCTGAAATCAAAAAGTCTATGTTTGATGAAGACGGTCTGATTAAAGACGAGGTCGTAAGATTCACATCAGGTGAGCTTGCTATGTCTTTAGACAGTCCATTTACAAACAGTGTTTCTAATTTGATTTCAAACTACCCACTGTTGAAACCTTTTCTGTTATTCACAAAAACCCCTATCAACGATCTAATTCTTGCAAAGTCATACTCACCTCATAATTTATTTATGAAAGAGTACCGAGACTTTAGGATGAAACCTCAAGACTTGCCAAAAGAGCAAATTGAGAATCTTCTTCGTTCTCGTGGCGTGACAAATATGGACTTGTCCAAAATGAGCTACGAACAGATGTATATGAAGTACGGAGAAATCCGTGCAGATTTGTATGGTCGTGCAGCAATCGGAGCGATGCTTGTGACTGCAGCCGGTGGTTTGTTTGTACAAGATAGAATCACAGGCAACGGGCTTGCAGATAAGGAAAAGCAAAGATTGCGGCGTGAAACAGGATGGAAACCCCGTTCTATTCGACTGCCTGGAGGTGATTGGGTAAGTTATGACAACCTAGGTCCAGTATCTAACTGGTTCGCTGCTGTGGCTGACGTTGCTGATAACATGGATTCACTAACTCCTAATAATATTATGGAGCAGTTTAGTAAATTGGCGTTTGTTGTTGCAGCATCGATTACTGACAAATCATTTATGGCTGGTTTAGAGCCATTTATGGACGTTGCACGTGGTGATATCAGTGCACTAAGTCGTTGGGGAGGACAGTTTTTGGTTGCTGCAAATGCACCTATGTCCAGTCAAATGGCAGAAATTTCACGTCTTATGGATCCTGGCCTTAAAGAAGTAGAAACTACTGTATTCGATTATGCACGTAACCGCCTTCCTTTGCTAAAAACACAAATGCCTCAGAAATATGACTGGATTGATGGCGATCGTATCGGTTATCCAGACAAAGCAGGCAATATGTATGAAGGTTTTATGACACGTGTATGGAATACCTACATGCCGTGGAAAGTTAGCGGAAAAATTTCTGAGGAAAAAGAGTTTCTTCATATGGTTGAGTTTGATGCACGTCCAACTCTACGTACAAACGGTAAGGGTATTGAATATACACCTGATGAAAGGTCAGAAATTACCAATATTATGGGTAGAGAAGGCTTTTTCAGAGATGGTATTCGGCGTGTGATGGACACAGTTGATGGAAAAGAATTCCGCAAACGTTACATGGAAGCTATTCAATCCGGTATTCCTGTTGAATTGTCTGATTTTGAAAACATCCACAGACTTTTGCGATTTGAATTGCGTCATGCCATGAATAGTGCGGTAGCACAATCTTCTACTCTTGATTCTATTCAACGGAAGCAGCTTATTAACGAGACTATTCAGCAATACACCCAAGCTGGTATGATCGAAGAAGCTAAAGAATACTTGGACAGGATGGAAAATTTCTCTTACTAGCAAAAACATTGATGCGTAATGGCAATTACTCAAAATACATACACAGGGAATGGTTCAACCACGAACTATTCAATTACATTTGAATATCTAAAGCAAGCTGACGTCAAGGCAACTCTTGATGGCACTGCTACAACTGCATTTACTTTCGCCAACGCTACCACCCTTAGCTTTAACTCTGCACCTGCCAACGGAGCTGCTATTCGTATCTTCCGAGATACTGATATTACAACTCTCAAGGCAACATTCTTCCCAGGTTCTGCTATCAAGGCAGAAGATCTGAACGACAATTTCACCCAAAACAACTTTGCTACTCAAGAAACTGATAACGAAGTTGTCACAGCAAACGCTACTGCTGATACGGCTAAAACAACTGCAGAAGGAGCTGTTACTACAGCAAACAGTGCAGTTACTACAGCCAATAGTGCAGTCACGACTGCTAATAGTGCCGTTACGACGGCCAATACAGCGTCCACAAACGCCTCTGCTGCTGTTTCTACCGCAAATACTGCTTCTACTAATGCTAGTAATGCTGTAACAACTGCCAATACCGCATCTACTACAGCAGCTAGCGCAGTAACTACTGCTAACTCTGCAGCTACTGATGCTGCTACAGCAATTAGTACAGCTAATTCAGCAACAACGACAGCAAATGCCGCTACTACTGCGGCAAACGCTGCTCAAGCTGATGCAAACACAGCTATTTCAACAGCAAACTCTGCTACTTCTACTGCTAATGGTGCAGTCAGTACAGCTAATACCGCCTCTACTACTGCATCTAACGCTGTTACCACAGCAAACACAGCCTCTACTAACGCATCTAATGCAGTTACTACTGCTAACAGTGCTGTTGCTACAGCTAACGCAGCTTCTCAAGCTGTTTCTGCTGCAGCTTTCTTTCAACCTATTGCTGCACTAGCAAACCTTCCTAGCAGCCCTTCTAACGAAGACCGTGTTGAGGTTGTCAACTCTACTGGTGTTGAAAGCAGCAGTGCTGTGTCTGGTGTGCCTTCTGGTTTTGTTGGTTCATCTGACTTGACTGTCCGTCTTCAATACAACTCATCTACTACAAAATGGGTTTGGCAACAGTATTTTGCTGCTGATCCTGAAAACAGGTATGCCACAAGCTATTTGCCTGTTATTAAAGGTGATGGGTCTTCTAGCGGACAAGTCGGCAAGATTACACTTAATTGTTCTAACAACAATCATGGTGTTGCAATCCAATCACCACCACATTCAGCCGGTGCAACTTATACGTTGACACTGCCGACTGCGCTGCCCTCAGTAGCCGGTCAATCAATTACTTCTGATACTTCAGGTAATCTTAGTTTTACAACGGTTGATGCAGCGTTTATGGAAACGCCGCAAACAATCACATCAAATAAAACTATTGGTGCAAACACCAATGCAGGAATGATGGGTCCGACAGTGACTCTCGCTTCCGGTGTAACTATTACTGTCGGTCAAAACTCTCGTCTTACTGTACTTTCTTAATCATGGCATACGGAAAACTTAAAGCTGACGCTATCATCTACGATAACAGTGGTAGCGATGTAGAAAAAACTATTGCAAGTCTTGCTGCTGCAGCTCCTACAGCATCTCCAACCTTTACTGGTACTCCTGCGGCTCCTACTGCTGCACAAGGTACTAACACAACTCAAATTGCAACAACTGCATTTGTTAATGCGGAAATTGCAGCTGATACGGCAGCTAAAGCTCCTTTGGCAAGTCCGACATTTACTGGAGTGCCAGCAGCTCCGACAGCATCTCAGGGGACAAATACAACACAACTTGCAACTACAGCTTATGTTCAAGCTGAAGTTGGACAGTCAATTCAAGCCCATGATGCCGACACTACGAAAAACGACGTAGCAAATACCTTTACTGCTGCACAAACACTTAACGCTGGTCTTACTGTTGACGGTCCATATAAGCAAGTAGCAGAGGCTGTCAGTGCTCTTGATATTGACCTCAGCACTGGTAACTATTTTACTAAGACTATTAGTGGTAACTCTACTTTTACTTTCTCTAACCCACCATCCTCAGGCACTGTGGGTAGCTTTGTTCTTGAACTAACTCATTCTTCCGGGACCGTTTCTTGGCCTTCTAGCGTCAAGTTTCCTGCCGATACTGCCCCAGCTTTGACTACTGGCAAAACTCATTTGTTTATGTTTGTCACTGACAATGGCGGTAGCCGTTATCGCGGCTCGGCTCTTGTCGATTATACAAACTGAGGTTATATGGATATTATTAGTCAAACAATTGCGCTTGGTTCTTCAGGAGCAACTGAAGACGATTATTGGATTTTTACTATTGAAGACGATCAATACTATGACGGTGCAAATGGAGTCTCAGTAGACCCAAATGACAATGTGTATTCAACACTGTTGAGGAGAGAAATTCCAGAAAAAGGATCTACTGGTTATGGGTACCCTACAGTTGTAAAGCTCGACAGTAGCGGAGTACTTCAATGGGGACGTACTTTGTACCACTCAGGTAGCGGTGCTGAAGACTCTAAAGCTGGAATTGCTCATGCAAATAGTTCAGGCACTGTTTACCTTGCGTCTAAAAGGGCTGGTAGTGTATTTGAAAATGCAATATGGAACTCTAGCGGTACATTTCAGAGTGTAAAAGATAGCGACGCAAACACAGAGCGTGTTTACGATTGCTCATGTGATAGCAGCGGTAATTACATTGCTGTCGGTGCTGATGTATCGAACGGGCAGGCAGGTTTTATTTACAAAATTGCTTCTAATAATACGGTAACTTGGGAGCGGGGTTTTAAGACCACAAGTCCTAATACTCGGGGGACTAAGTTTTATGGAGTAGATACTGATAGTTCTGACAATGTGTATGTTTCTGGTAAAACTAAAATATCAGGCCCTTACGACGCTTTTTTGGTTGCTAAAATATCGTCTTCTGGATCAACAACATGGCAAACTACTTTTCTAGAAAATACTGCTAACAACGATTACTTAGGAAGAGATGTAGCTGTTGATAGTTCTGGCAATGTGTTTGCAGTTGGTATCGCTCCTGGTTCGGAGTCAATTCTTGTTAAGTACAACAGTTCTGGCACTATGCAATGGGCTAGGAAAACAGACAACGGCGATATAGCTATGATCAATGTTGTTGCAGATGGAGATGGCAATGTATACACGTGCGGTAGGGATTCACGTAGCCCCTATCACTTGTTGATTATGAAATTTAACTCTTCTGGCACACAACAGTGGGTTAGAAAGCTTGGACCTTCTGGAACAAATGTAAGAAACCAGAGTTATGTCGATTCAATCATGGATATTGATAGTGACGGCAATCTTTACATTCAGGCGTTGCTTGGTGGTTACCAAATGATAGTAGCAAAGTTGCCTAATGACGGCTCTTTAACTGGAACTTATTCATTTAGCAGCAACGTTACAACTCCTGATATTGTGTACGCATCACAAACAGCCACCATGTCGTCACTCGATGTTGAAAATGATATTACCCACACTGTGCCAACAAGTTCTCAGCTAAGCAACTATGATTTAAATCTATCTCATCTTAATGGCGATTTTTCTTCCGCTACTTACACTAGTGCTCGTTACGATACCGAAACTGACATTATCTCCGATTAAATTATGACATACGCACTTGTTGCTGACGGATCTATTACTAAATACCCTGCTGGGCTACTTGACATCCGTAAAGCAAATCCAAACACTAGCTTTCCTACAAATCTCGATGGTCTTGATCTTTCTAGTTTCGGTGTTGTAACCGTTGCTAGTGCAGATGTTCCTTCTTTCAATGTTAATACACAAACCATTGCAGAAGGTACCCCTACACTCGTTGATGGTACTTGGACCCAAACCTGGACAGTATCAGACCTTTCTGACGCCGAATTGTCGGCTCAAACTGCAAATCTTGCTGAAGATGTACGTGCAGAACGCAACAAAAAACTTGCAGACTCTGACTGGACACAACTCGCTGACAGTTCTGCTAACGCAACCCTTTGGGGCACTTATCGGCAAGCTCTTCGGGACCTTCCTACAACTTCTGGATTCCCAACCAATGTTACCTGGCCCACTGAGCCTTCCTAATCATGATCACCCTTATCCGTCCAATTCTTTTTGCTTTCCTGCAATCTGAGCAAGTTAAAAAATTGATTGTCGATCTTTTGACCAAACTGGCTGAGTCTACTGACAACGATGTTGATGACAAAGCCGTAGAATTTATTAAAAACGGTCTATTTCCTAGTAAGTAATGGAATGGGCAGATCCACCTAAACTGCCCACCTTACTTCTTCCAGAATCGCCTATATTGCCTCCTACGATGTTTGAGGTACCTAGGGGTGAGTTGCCTAGCTACAAGCCCCTTGTAGTGCCTCCTAACACTCTTAAACCGCCTCCTGGCGTGCAAGGGATGGATGTAGAGGAAACACCGCCACAAAGTGAAGAGTCTGGTAGGGCATCTAAAGGCAAAGCAAAAGTAAACACAAACTTACCACCCGAAGCGCAGATAGTAGAAATACCCTTTACGGATATTGAGGTGCCAATGCCTACAACTACTATTATGACAACTGCAGCTACAACAGCATTTATTAGTGTTGCTGCCACCCTTACTGCAACATCCTTGTTCAAATACATAGTTATGGTTCTCAAACCAGTTTTTAAACAGGCATGGAACAAGATCTCGAAAAAGAAAAAACTAAAGGATTTTTAGCTAAAGTCAAAGAAAACACTGAGGATGAAATACAAATCCTTGGTACTTTCGTACGATTAGGTGTTGTTGTTTGGAGTGGTTTCATTATTACTCTTAACTACGTAGACCTCCCTATGATCAAAAAAGGTCAGAGTGGAGGTGACATAACTTTTGTGGCGTCTGTTTTTACAGGCGCTTTAGCTACGTTTGGACTAACAACATCTAACAGCAAAACTGCTCCAAGTAAACCCGACCCTAAAAAGAAAGAAGAATGAAACGTCTTATTCTGCTGTTGATGCTCGCTAGCCCAGCCTCAGCTAACCAAATCACCCCAAACTTTACACAGGGGTCAATGCAATCAACCACCACTACCACCATCGATATTGACCGTACTATCGAGTCAAATGTCTATGGGGGCACTTACAAATCATGGGCAGGCACAAATGTAACTGCGAGCGGAGACATCGCAGACTCAGCTACAACATACTCAATTACAAACGCTGGAGAACAGTTTCAACTGGAGATTGTCAACAGAGCAGCCGGAGTAATCGAAGACAGCTTGATAACCGAAACAATCGAATCCGTTTCTACCACTACCTCTTTGTCGGTCTTCTCTCAATAGTAAATCCTGCATTTGCTAGTGAAGAACCTACTGTAAAAAATACATCTAACCCAGTGGCCGCGGCAACGGGCAATGTGACGAATCAGGCGGTGCAATTTCAAAACAATGGTGCACCGTCTCGTCAATATTTTGGACCAAACATAAGTTGTAACGGTCCGACTATGCAACTAAGTCCGTTCTATATGGGGAACGATACAATACCTAGAGATTCTGAAGGGTATGTTCGTTCAGGTAACTGGGGTATGCAACTTAATTTTTCTGTACCTCTCGATGGAGGCATGACAGAACTGTGCAAAAGTATTGCACGTAGACAAGAACAAAAATTACGCCTTGACTTTGAGCTTGTACGTGCACTTAAATGTACAGAAATTATGCGTGCCGGCTTTACCTTTAGACCTGGTAGCCGTGTAGAAGTTCTTTGCCACGACGTAGTGCCTATTGTGTCACTACAAAATGATTGAAGCTATAGTATCAGCATCTATTGCCGCTATTGCAGCAGGCGCGGCGCTACAAACACGAACATCTAACAGGATTACAGATCTGGATCGTCGAATTGATGCGTATGAACTACGTATTGCTACATCCTACGTACCAAAAGATGAGTTTGTAGCGTCTATTAAAAAAATCGAAGATCACATGATTCGTATCGAAAATAAAATCGATCAAATCGTAATCAAACAACGCTAATTATGTCCTTCCAAATTATCGACACGTTTCGTTCTAAAGTTCTTGGTGTCTACGAAACAAAAGCAGACATGGAATATGCTTTGAGCAAACTGTCTCAAGAAGATGACCGTTACGAACTCGTAGAACCCAAACCGAAAAAAGTCATCAAACCTAAAGTAAATGAAGAAAGCGACTGAAGATCAGTTTAACGAGCTGCATAATCTTGTGACGAAAGAGTTTCTCTCACGGATTAAGTCTGGTGACGCAACAACACAAGACCTAAAAGCAGCTTGTGACTGGTTGAAAACTAATGACATCAGTGGTGTGGCTATGGAAAATAACCCACTGGCAAAGCTTGCTACTTTGATGCCAGAAGTTGATCCAGAACTCGTTCAATCTAGGCTACACGGCCGATGAATACATCTACGTACTACAAACAAAACCCTGCTGCACGCAAACGCCGCCTAAAACAGCAAGGTGACTACAACAAAACTAAAAAGGGACTCATGATCCGTACTGCTGCTAACAAGCTAAACAGAAAGCTTGGCACATACGGTAACGGAGACGGTAAAGATGCTTCGCATACTGGACCTGGCAAAGGTAAAACAGAGACAGCATCTACTAATCGCCGTCGTCCAAGAATGAAGCAACGCTACGCATGACCCCTTTACTTCCAACGCCTGACCACTACTTACAAAATCTAATAACCATGACGTCCTCTGAAGCAAAGCGCCTTTGGAGGCGCAGCATCAAAGAACACTTTGGATGCACATGTGTTTACTGTGGAGAAACTTATGAATTACACGAACTTACTTTGGATCATGTTCACCCTAGAACCTTTGGTGGTGAAGATATTACAAGCAATCTCGTACCTAGCTGCAAAAAGTGTAATCAGGCAAAAGGAAGTAGTAATTGGTTGTCTTGGATGAGACAAACATTTGGAATCAACAAACTTAGAGAAACTCTTATTCTGTCACATATTAACTGATGAAAAAACCTGATCGTAAAGAATTTAGGCGAGAGTACGGGCCACGGGCTCCGCAAAAGTTCGCAGCGGCAATGCAAAAGTACCGCAAAGCGCAAGCCAAAAAGGAAAAGCTAGGCCCCCCAACTCCTTCCACATCACGGATTGGCAAACTTACTGATCCTATGGTGCAGCGTCGTCAAGATGCAGAGAAAACTTCCAAAGATACAACAGCCAAAACACCTAAAAAAGACACTACTGTCAAAACAAAAAAACCTGGCGTACAAAACACACGTAATGCACCAGCAAAACCAAAAGCACAAGAACCTATTGTTGAGAAGAAAGGCTCTGGTGTTACTGGCAAGTTTCGTAAGTCTAACCCGCCTTCTCCAACAGT
>ERZ869936.1296-NODE-1296-length-18368-cov-5.463769_pt1 | contig 18368 bp, 16 predicted proteins | sample MGYA00520876_ERZ869936 | MGnify/ENA primary metagenome ERZ869936 (study PRJEB32218, sample SAMN09650985) | biofilter metagenome | isolation source: enrty point of leading RO module | place: Saudi Arabia: Thuwal, RO plant located on Red Sea | collected 2016-02-17 ...
GTTAATCAATTGAGTCCTGTGAGGACCGCTGCGAAAACGGAGATGCGCAATTGATTTGACCTGATGCTGTGGACGGCCCCTGCACCGGCGTAGTGTGCAATGATTTGGCCGTTAAGCCATGTGTGGACGGCCCCTGCGGTGCAAGAGGTTTCTGGCGGCAATGCGCACCGGTCGGGTGCATCCATGTGTCCGGCCTGTTCGCGCAGCACGACACGGCTGCTGGCCCTGATGAAGTTTGCGAATCGGGTCCCTGATCAGGTAAACGCGCTCGAAGCGCTCTGCTCCCCCCGGGTTTGGCCCCCGGTCTGACCGGTTTGTCATCACCACTCAGCCCTCTTTCACCTTTCGCCTCTTCCCGGCGATCCGGAATGAGGACTATGCGGCGTAGACTTCCTTTCGTGTCATGACAGCCTACGCGATCCGCGCGGTCTTGTTGGCCAAGCCGACAGTTGCGACGCGAACGGTTTTGCGCTCGAGAAGCGCCGCCAACCACGGCTGCCGGCTCGGGTCTTTGCGGACCATTCGAACGACCGCGGTCGCACTGACGACGAGCAATCTTCGGAGGTAGTTGTCGCCCTGCTTGCTGATGCCGCCCAACCGATCCTTGCCGCCCGAGCTGTTAGCTCGCGGCGTCAGGCCGAGCCAAGCTGCAAACTGTCGCCAAGATCGGAACTGTCCCGGATCGGGAACGGCGGCGGCGATGGCGGAGGCGGACCGATACCGGGTATCGTTGCGAGACGACGGCTCGTCTCGTCGGCCCGGTGCCAGGCGAGGATTTCCCCCTCCAGGTGATCGATCTGCCGATTCAGCGCCTCTAGCTGGAAGACGACTGAGGCCAGGGCGGATCGGGCGTGTTCAGGCAGGTCGTCCTGCTCTTCATGCAGCAGTTTTGTGAGGGCCTTCAAACCACCAGGACCTGTGGCCGTGACCTTCCCGTACTCCGCCAAGTGAGCGCGAAGTGCATTGATCAGGGCGGTCCGCTGACGCACCAGAAGGTCCCGCGTCTTGCGCAGCATGAGACGCCCTGCTGCTCCCGGCTCTTCACCGCGACGAAACGCATGGTCGGCCGCGTGACCGCCGCGCACATCGCCTCAGAGCCAGCTGCATCGGTCTTTCCGCGCTTCACATAGGGTTTGACGTAGGCCGGCGGCATCAACCGAACATCGTGGCCCAATTCCTGCGGCTCGCGCGCCCAGTGATGGGCAGAGGCGCAGGCTTCCATTCCGACAGGGCTTGGCGGTTACGAAAAACTCCGTAAACAGTCGACCGTGAAAGTCGGCCATTCGAACATCCCCTATTCGGGAGACGATGTGGTGATTTATCAAAGACCGATTGGTTTCAAAGTGAGTTTTTGCTGCGGCAACCCGCTTCCATTCCGCATAGTCGCGCATTGCATCGCCGACAGTGAAGCCATCAGTCTTCTTCACGTATCGCAAGGTGACATTGGTCCCCACATCGTAGGGCTCGGATGCGATCTGTTGAACTTCGGGGGTAACAAACCACGCACGAGCGCGGTCGACAGCCTCGTCGTAGTCAAGCCCGCCCGGGTGATAGAGCTTCACACGTCCAAGGCGGGTCTGACGGTATTTGCCGGCCCGAAGACGCACACGGGCGAGCCAGAACCGATCCCGACCGTTGCGATTGCTGAAACCGAGATGTCGGCAGTATTCAAGGATGTTCCAGTAGTCGGAGCTCCTGACCGGAAGAGTTAGTAGGTTGGCTTCCTCCGAGAATGCGGGAGCATGCAGGTTGCAGTGCATGGACGACAACGCTCCTTTCGATTGGACGCATGCCAAATGTAGCAGAGCCGGAATGTACCCGATTCCGGCGAAACTTCTGAGGGCGATGTGGAGAGAGCGCTAAGACTTCGATTGCCGCTGCGGCCATCACGTCGATACACTCATCAAATGATCGACGACTACAACGAAAAGCGGCGCTTCATGCGGACGCCAGAGCCGTTCGGGGAGCGTGGGGACTCCGATCCGGATCATTTGATTTTCGTCGTCCAGCGGCACTTTGCGAAACGCCCTCATTTTGATCTTCGGCTCGAGCTTGATGGCGTATTGAAGTCTTGGGCTGTGCCAGAGGGGCCGAGCCTCGACCCGGCGCACAAGCGTCTTGCCGTCGCGACTGAGGACCATCCGATCTCGTATGCGGACTTCGAGGGGCTCGTTCCTAAGGACGAGTACGGCGCGGGCGCCATCTTCATTTGGGACCGAGGGACTTGGGTCTCTATGGAAGACGATCCGGCGGCCGCGCTGGCGTCGGGAGAGCTCAAGTTCCAGTTGTCAGGGGAGCGGCTAAACGGCGGGTGGATGCTGAAGAAACTTCCAAAGGGCGAAAAGGAATGGCTGCTGATCAAGGAACGCGACCGCTTTGTCGAGAAGGGTTTTTCCGTCCCCAAGGAGCGAGCAGAAGTGGTCCCGGAGACCGCCATACTGCCCGGCGAGCCGGGTCCAATGCCCAAGCGATTGAAGCCGCAACTTGCCACTGCGGTCGACAGTCCGCCCGACGGCGAAGAATGGCTTCACGAGATCAAGTACGATGGTTACAGGACTTTTGCCCGAAAGGCTGGAGACGATGTCAGTTTCTTTACTCGCAACGGGTTGAATTGGACCGAGAAGTACGAGGCGCTGGTGCCCGCATTTGCAGCACTCGATTGCGAAAGCGCGCTGATTGACGGTGAGATCGCCGCGCAGGACGCGCGGGGCGCGACATCATTCGAAAAGCTCCAGCAGGCACTCTCGTTGGGCCGCGACCAGGATTTGATCTTCTATGCCTTCGACATCGTGCATTGTAACGGTAACGACCTGACACGTGTGCCGCTCGCGACCCGCAAGGCTATTCTGCGGCGGCTAATCCCGCAAGGCTCCGACAACCGACTTCTATACAGCGACCATGTAGTCGGCGATGGACGGCAACTCTTCTCCCAGGTTTGCCGTCTCGGTCTCGAAGGTGTTGTGTCCAAGAAATCAAACGCGCCCTATCGGCAAGGCCGGACGCACTCTTGGGTCAAGGCGAAACGTTTCGAGATCGGAACATTCGATATCATCGGCTTCACGACCAAGGCGTCATCACGGCACGTCGCCTCCCTGATGCTGGCCGAGACAGCGGACGAAACGAGTTACGTCGGCCGCGCGGGCACCGGTCTGACTTTGGACGAAACGCGCAGTTATTTCGACAAGTTCTCTTCGGTGGAGATCGATGCGCCCGCGATCGCCGTACCAAAGACGCAGGGTGCTCACTTCGTCGAACCCGGGCGCTATATGGCCGAGATTTCCTACCGGGGGAGAACCACGAAGGGACATCTGCGTCAGGCCGCAATCCTTTCGATTAAGGAGACAGCCAAGCCCAATAGAGGGCGCAGCAATACAATGAAGCTGATTACCGATCGCGATCTGGCAAACATTCGGCTCACGAACCCGGATCGTGAGATATTCAAAGGGAGCGGAACGACAAAACAGGATCTTGCTGTGTTCTATGCACGGGTCGGCGACCGTATGCTGCCAAATCTCCTCGACCGCCCCGTGTCCCTCATTCGAAGCCCGAGCGGCAGCCTGGATGATGTCTTCTACCAGCGCCACGGGTTCCCGGGTCTGCCGGACGGCGTGGAAACTATCAAGGACGGAGATTCGGAATACCTCGTGATCCGAACACCACGCGGGTTTCTCGGCCTGCCTCAGTTCGGCGTGATCGAGTTCCACCCCTGGGACTGTCGCACCTCGGACATGGACCACCCTGATCGGATGACGGTCGATCTTGACCCAGGCGAAGAAGTAGAGTGGTCGACCGTCGTGAGTGGAGCCAATGCGGTCCGAGACCGACTGTATGACCTGGGTTTGGCAAGCTTTGTCCGTACGACGGGTGGCAAAGGGGCCCATGTCGTGGTGCCACTTGCCGGTAAGGATGATTGGGCGAAAGTGCGTCAGTTCCTGAAAGCCCTCGCGCGCCAACTTGCCGACGAGATGCCGCGTCTCTTCACCGACCTGCAGAGCAAGGCAAAACGGAAGGGACGCATATATATCGACATTAACCGCACGACATACGGGACGTCTGCGGTCGCAAGTTACTCGCTCAGAGCAACGCCGGAATTTCAGGTTGCGATGCCGTTGGCGTGGCAAGACTTCCACACGGGTACGCCGCCAACCGTTTTCAATCGAAGATCCGCGCTATCTCATGTAGAAAGGCAAAGGGTCGATCCGTGGAACGGATTTGCGGACGCTCGACAACCGATCAGTGCCAAGGCGCTGAAAGGGGTCGGGCTGAAAGGTTGAAAGGACCGAATGATGGCACCGCGCGCGTACTGGAAAGGCTACCTGAAGCTTTCCCTCGTCTCCTGTCCGGTAAAGCTCTACTCAGCGACGACGAGCACCAACAAGATCACCTTCAATCAGTTGCACAAGGACACGCATAATCGCGTTCAGATGCGCTATCACGATCCCGAACTGGGCGAGGTCGAGCGCGCCGATCTGGTGAAAGGCTACCAGTTCGAGAAGGACAAGTACGTCATCATCGACAAGGACGAACTGGACGCGATCCAGATCGAGTCCAACAAGACGATCAATATCGAAGGCTTCGTCGACGAGGACACCATCGACACGATGTACTTCGACTCTCCTTATTTCATGGGACCGGATGGCCCGATTGCAGAAGAAACCTACGCCGTGATCCGCGAGGCCCTGGAGAAAACCGGCAAAGTCGGCATCGCCCGCGTGGTTCTTTCCGGCCGCGAAAGGGTGATCGCGATCTCACCGAAGGGACCGGGCATGGTCATCACGACATTGCGGTCGAATTCCGAGGTTCGCGATACGGCCCATTACTTTGAAGACCTCGATGTCGAGATCGACGACGAGCTTCTTGCCATGGCCGAGATGATCATCAAGCAGAAGACCATGGAGTTTGACCCCTCCATGTTCGAGGACCGCTATGAAGCGGCATTGATGGACCTCGTGAAATCGAAGATCGCGGGCAAGGAGCCGGTCATCTCGAAGGCCCCGGAACAGGGCAAGGTGATCAATCTGATGGATGCCCTCAAGGCCTCGATCGAGCAGGAGCGCAAGCCTGCAGCGGCGAGCAAGCCGAAGGCGAAATCTGCGGCGAAGCGGACAGGTGCGAAGGCCAAGTCGGCTGCGTCGCGGAAGTCAACCTCTTCCAAGAAATCCGCGTGATTTCGGGGAGTGTTCGGGTCAACTGAGAAGGTCACACTTTTCGGACGCTTCCGACTGATGCCTCGGGCGGAGATCGAAAGGCTGCTCGCTGACTTTGACGTTTTGACCGTCAAAGACCTGACGCGACAGACGACGGTATTTGCCGTCGGCGCAGGCGCCACAAACCTGATCTCTAGTGGAGCACTCTCCAAGCGCCTAAGCGAAGCGCGAGAGCGGGGGATACCCGTCTTGAGCGAACGACGATTGCTTGACCGAATCCGCGGCGCCTCCGAGGACAATGGCACTCTGCCGGTGAGACAGGTCTCAGATGGCGCGAGCGAAACCCTTGCCGATCTCTTGAACGCTTTCGACCTGATTTCGCTCGTAGATGGCAAGGTGCGATTTGAGGATGTCGACGCCCTCCGCAACGCCGGAGACCTTGAAGCGCGCGGCATGGAGTGGACACGCATCATAGGGGCTCTCTCGCTCAAGATCTCCGCTCCGCGGGGACGACATCGCATCGGCATAGATGCACACGGCCACGCCGTCCTCGAATGGGAGGATGGCCAAACGACATTTTCTGGGCAGGGGATGTTACCGCTCGGTGAGTCTGATAGTCTCGAGGATCTCTTCGATGCGGCATTGGAGGCCGAAGCCAGCGGCGATTTGATTACGGCGCGCCGCCTGTACGAGTCCTGCGCACGGGCCGACCGCCGCGATCCTATTGCGCTCTACAATCTCGGAAACGTCTACATGGCACTGGGTGAAAGTAAGTCCGCTCAGTTGGCTTTCGAGCGCGCCATTTTGCGCGATCCGGATTTCTCGGAAGCGCGATTCAACCTCGCGGGGTTGCTGGAAACGCTTGGTGCTCAGGACGAGGCACTCGAACAACTCAGGTGGATAGTAGAGAACGCCCCCGATTTCGCGGACGCGCTTTTCAATCTCGCCCAGCTCGAGTTGGCCGCCGGCGATCTCGACGCCGCCGAGGCCAGGTTTCGAGACTACATCTCATTCACCGGTTCCGACGGCTGGCAAGAGAAAGCGCGGAAGGCGCTGCAACTCATCAAGTTACGCCGTTCGCATACCGACGAAGAGACCGCGAAGGAGACCGGCTGATGGCGCCTTCCTTTCTGGTCGACGGTCCCGAAACCGCGAAGGCCACACTCATTCTTGCTCATGGCGCAGGCGCGGCGATGGATTCGCCGTCGATGACGCTCTTCGCTGGAGCGTTTGGCGCCGCGGGACTGCGTGTCATCAGGTTCGAGTTCGGCTATATGGCCGCACGGAGAGAGGGGCACCGACGACCGCCGCCACGTGCAGAAAAACTGATCGGTGATTTCAAGTCCGTCGTCGCGGAAGCCGATGCACACATGCCACTCCTCATCGGTGGAAAGTCGATGGGTGGTCGCGTCGCCACCATGGCTGCCGACGACCTCTACCGCGAAGGAAAGATCGCTGGCCTGGTCTGCCTCGGCTATCCATTCCACCCGCCGGCAAAGCCGACCGAGCTGCGTACATCGCATCTAGAAGAACTCAAAACTCCCTCCCTCATTTTTCAGGGCACCCGAGACCCATTCGGCACGCAAGACGAAGTCGTGACATACAAACTGAGTAATCGGATTGAGCTCGTCTGGATGGACGACGGCGACCACGATCTAAAGCCGCGCAAAAAGATTACTGGAGCGACCGCCGCCGACTACGCCGCGATAGTGGCGGGAAAAGTTGCGGACTGGGCTGGTCGGTTGGAGTGAAAGTAGCAACCTGGGACATCAATGGCGTCGTCAGAAGGCTTTCAGTGCTGCGCGATTTGGTGGGTGAGGCGGATCCCGACGTCCTCTGCCTGCAAGAATTGAAGTGCTCCAATGCTTCTTTCCCGGCCGAAGAACTGGAACACGCCGGTTATGGCGCTGTCTGGGAATGCGAGGGCCGCTGGAATGGCGTGGCGATACTAGCCAAGGGCAGCGTGCCTCTACCTACCTGCCGGACGCTCCCCGGCAGGACTGAAGACGTTCAGGCCAGATACATCGAAGCCGCTGTCTTCGGAAGCGTCGTGGCATCGATCTATGTCCCGAACGGCAATCCGCAGCCGGGCCTTAAATTCGACTACAAGCTCTCTTGGATGCAACGCCTCCACCGCCACGTCGAAAAGCTGAACGCGCAAGAGGTGCCGATCATTCTGGCCGGAGACTTCAATGTCGCGCCCACGGCACAGGATATCTACGATGAAACGACGTCCTACCGCGACAGCGCGCTGATCCATCCGGCTTGCCGCCGAGCGTTTCTCGAACTGCTTGATGTTGGCCTCGAAGACACAATCCGCACGTTGTTCCCGGATGATAAGGTCTACACCTTTTGGGACTATCGCCAACGCAGATGGGAGCGAAATGCAGGACTGCGCCTCGATTACATCCTCACAGGTCACACCATGCGCGCGATGCTCGAAGAAGGGGGGATCGATCGGCCAATGAGAGCACGAAAAAGCGCGAGCGATCACGTGCCGGTCTGGGTTTCGTTTGACCGCTGATTCCGATTTCCGTTTAGCTTGTGTCCGCGTCAGTTCGATTTAGATGCAGGCTTCGATTGCTTCCTTCGCCGCTTAGCGTGTCCCAAGATTTGCCAATGCGGCGAATGCCAGCCTTACGGGCTGCCACTTCAGCATTGGAACTTGTCGCCGGATGGGCACCGGGTTAGCCGCACCGAGGCATCGTCAAGGCCAGCGCCGGAAGTAGACATTCGCGTGAGAACGCCGAAAGTCAGCTTTGTCCGCAACTCGGTCAATGAACCAGTTCTGGTTGAGGTCTACTTTTGCACGTAAGCCGACCTTCGCGAGCCAACTGACGGATCGACGTCTCCCAACGGCTGCTTCTTCCAGCAGCGGACGTTCGCGAAAATCATGGCAGTGACCGAGTTGCGGGACAAAGCGTTATTTCGCTGCAGTTGCACCAATGGCGGCTTTAGGTAAGTTGGTTGGTTCAAAATTGGTCGTTTGCGCCAGTGACAGAAAGGTATGAAATTTTTGACATCCTTTGCTGCGGAGAACGTCCGGAACGAGTACAGGTTTTTCCACTGGGCCGCTTATTTGAGTGCCACAGCCCCCGTACAGACAGCCTGGCAGGAATTTGGGGAGTTAGTCCTCTGATACAGCACTGGAGACAGCCTGTTTCAGACTATCCGAATTATAAGGTTTGTTGAGCACTGGGATCTTCGGGAATTGCTCGACAAGATCAGCATTTGCCCCGTATCCAGTCGCTAGGATTGTTGGCACTTCCAGCTCCTCACATTTCTTGATCACAGGGACGGAAGTTTCGTCACCCAGATTCACATCGAGCAGTGCGAGGGCTACCTTTTGCTTAGCAAGAATGCTCAGCCCGTCTTTTACGTTGCTTGCCGTATGGACCTGACTTGCACCTAAGTCTGAGAGCATGTCTGACGCATCCAATGCGATCACCATATTGTCTTCTAAAACAAGGCAATGTCCATCTAATCGGACCTCGACGCTCGCTTCTTGCCCCCCTCCTTGAAGTGACAGGATTGATGGTGCTGCTTTCCGGACATGGGCTGATGGCAGGATGAAGTCCGCTTCGAACCCAGTCATGCGGTACCGTGTGTCGGCCTGGCCTTTCAGTTCGAACGGAATGGAGCGTTCAATGATCGTCGTCCCGAAACCGCGCCGCTTTGGTGCCTGCACCGGCGGGCCGTTTTCTTCCCGCCAAGACAGTTTGGCCACGCCATCAGGCTGCAGACGAACATCCAATACAACGGAGCCCGACGAGTCGTTCAGCGCTCCGTATTTGGCCGAATTTGTGACAAGCTCATGGATCACCAGAGCGAGAGTCGAGAACGCCCTGGGTGAAAGATCAATCTCATCTCCCGTAATTCTCACCCGCGAAGCTTTTGACGTCAAGAATGCCTTCACCTCCGTCTCGACCAAGGAACGGAACGACACCCAATTCCATCCTGTTTGCGTCAGCTGATCGTGCGCGCGTGCCAATGCAAAAATGCGATCTTCCAGCACAGACCGGTAATCATTCAATGACTTGGCGTCTTCCTGGCCTTGGGAGACCAAACCGCGAATGAGGTTCAGGATATTTCGGACGCGATGGTTCAACTCCGCAACTAAGAGCTCTTGCTGATCCTGCGCCTGCTTGCGCGCCGCGTTACGCTCATCCGCCATCTTCAGAACGACTTCCAGCAGCGTAACGCGAAGCGCGTCAGCAGCGCGCAGTTCCGACCCGCGCCAAGGCGCAGAGTGTCCACGAACGACTTCTTGCCATGCTTCAAAGCTCTTGCGTGGTGTCAATCGAGCGCCGTTTAAACCAAGCTCAACGGGCTTTTCCGGATTGCCAGCCCACTTTACGGAAGACGCAATCTCACGACGGAACAGAACAAGATAATCTCGCGGCGTCCGAGAGACGGGGAGGGCCAGGACACCGGCGACCCGATCGGCGAAGCTCTCCGCGACCGGATGGCGCGTTGAAAGCGCATTTGTATAGTATACTTTTCCCGACGGCGTTGTGTTCAGGAACCGTGCAAGACCCAGAAACTCTTCTTTGGTCGGTGCGGCCCCGGTCGACCTGTAATCCCCATCGGTGAAGACGGCAGCTCCGTCAAAGGGAATGACCTCCTTGATGTTCTCAGAGAGAACGTCGAAGGCCTCCGACATGGATTTGCCACCCGAAAGCTGTGTCATCAATCGGTCGTGCAAAGATCGTGCAAGGTCGACCTCGGCCAGTTCGGATTCCAATTCCACCTGGGCGAGTTGATAGTTGAAAAGCTCCGAGAAAAGCTCGATCTCGCTTCGAGTTTCATAACTGATATGCCGTGCCATTTGGTGATGGCACGCAAAAAGTCCCCAGAGTTTGCCATTTCTAATGATCGACACCGACATCGAGGCGACGACACCCATATTGCGGAGGTATTCCAGATGAATGGGAGAAACAGCGCGTGTCACGGCCAGCGACAGATCGAGCGGCTGACCATTAGGATTGAGGTTCGGAAAAACGGCGTGGGTCTCTGCATCCACGTCTGCAATGATCCGCAGCGGGCTTCGCACGTAGAGTGCGCGCGCCTGCTTTGGGATGTCGCTTGCAGGATACCGGAGACCTAGAAACGGTTCCTGATCAGGTTCGGTAATTTCGGCGATTACCGTGCCGCTGTCATCTTCGTTGAACTTGTAAACCATGACCCGGTCGAACCCGGACAGCATCTTGATAGCGCGCACGGCTTCGCGGCACATGTCTTCAATTGTCTCACGGCGCTTTACCCGACCGATCAAAGCGCGCACCGTCGACCGATCTTGATCGCTCTGTGTCCCCTCGGCGCGCGGCTCGAATTCGAAGATGATGTTGTCGTCGCTTTGGCTGATCGAAATGTCAAAAAGCCTGTGATCCTCCAACGCCGGATATGCGAACACGCGCGCCGCGCCTGTTTGATAGCTGAGCACCTGCATTTCTGTGCGCAGATGGTGAACCGTTTCTTGCGGAAAAACGTCTGTGAAGCGTGAGCCAACGATGGTTTGAGCGTCAAGACCAAGAAGGTCGGCACAGTTTTCTGAGGCGTATGTCACTATCCAGTCTGCCGAAAGCGCGACTAAACATCCGTAGCTTTGAATACGCCCAAGGATATGGATCGGTTCTCGGTCGCAGTTGGTAAGATCGTAGTCTTGCTGCTGCCGGTTTTGGTCTAGCTCAGACATGGATCGCTCTGTTTGTTTGTTGAGGAGCGCGGGCGCACTTAAGATACAAATGAAAAATCCAGTTAGCGTCTTGGACGATTTGATCGGCCAACGGACCGCTGGAGGACATCGCTTCGGTTGCGTTGCAGAAAGACGTCCACATCCCGATGTAACTTGCTGCCGAAAAGTAAGCATCGGCGCGACGAACCTGCTGGTTTGTAGCTGTCTGCCATCTTTTCTTGAGAAGCTGGGAGCCAAAACGTGAACCTGCGATCGCGTAGTCAACAGCGATAGGATGTAGCGATTCAATCTCGCATAGCCTTTTAAGAGATGAAGACCCCAACCTACGAAGATCCTGATCCGCACGCTCAAGGAGGTCGCACACCACAGGTTTAGTGTTTGCCGAAACCGCCAACGCCGCAAGAGCTTGTAGCGCTTCAGACTGCATTCTGAGGAAGCGACAAAGACCACCAGGCGTCGTCAGGTCGAACCTGGACACCTCTTCGTCGAGCCTTTCGTGCGACACGCGCGTGTCAGTCCGCAGACGCGCGCGCAGGCTGATCTGCGTAGGTTTTGTCATCCTTTAAGCATGCCAAAGATTTCAGAAGCTTCAATCTAAACTAACTTAGGGGGCTGGCATTAAACTATGACATAGCTCTGTTCTCCTGCGATGAAGCAACAAAAGCTATGGTCCGGCCGCCCCGCCCCGCCGTTTGGTTTTAGTCGCGTTCTGGCCGCTGCTTTAAGTTCAGACCTTCGCTATCATGCAGTAACGTGGTTGTCATGGGCTCTTCTGAGACATCCGAGCCTTTCCGTCGTATGACTTCTCTGCCGCGCTCACAGGTTATCGAGGCGCGAAATCCGCGGCGAACGTCGGCTTCTCGCGGTAGGTCGCCGAGGCGCACCGTCTCCGGCACCGGTGCCAGTTCGACCTGGTAGGTTCCCGCTTCGCTGGTAACGCGATAGCCGCCGGCGATGGCGGGCCATCCAAGCGCCAAACCCGCGACTACCAATAAGGCTCTAAAGGCTCGCATGTCATGTCCTCCGATGGCGGCGGCCGGCGCCGGGAGAGATACGCGCCGGCCGGCGCGGGGTCAGTTCAGCGCGGCTTTCTTTTCCGAGAACGGCCGCGACGAATCGACCACGAACATAATCAATTCGCGCAGTTCCTCGTCGCCCGTGCTGTGGATCTCCATCGTTTGGTCGGGCACCCCGGGCATCGTGGCCCCGGCATTCAGGATGTGCATGCCAAAGGGCGTGTGCTGGGTCAATTGCCCCGACAGGATCAGGAACGCCTCCGGTCCCGGGTGGCTGTGGATCGAGGTCTTGGCCCCAACCGGAGAAACGGCATTGTCATTGTTGATCTACAGCAGGAAGCCGTCGGAATCGATCCGCGGCACCGGACCGATCGATGCGACCGGCGTACCGCCCCGGGTGGCCGCCTTGCGGTCGGCCAGAGTGAAGAGCCAGGCCTTGTCGTCGAATTCAGCCGCCAGCGAGTAGTCGCCGGCGGCGGCTTTCGCCGCGTCGAGGGTGCCGAAATTCTCGACATGCCAGTAGAGCTCGCCCTCCGGCAGGACATCGACGTGCATCTCGGCCATCTTGGTGACGACGAACTTGCCGATACCCTGGGCCAGCGCCGGCGCGAGGCCGAGAGTAGCAAGTGCAGCGGCTGCCACCGCAGTTCTGATTGGTTTCATTTTAACCTCCTGTGTCATGTCGTTCCCGACCACCGGCACAAAAATGCTTGGTCGATCGCAGCCGATCCGCGATACTCGCGGCAAGCGTCTGAAATCGTGCGACCGGCGGGCATTCGTGCCGGTAGCCGGGGCCTATCCAGATTGGACAGGCAAGGTCAGTCTTTCGGAAGCGCCGCACTGATGTCCCGAAACGAAGCCGAAATTACCACGAAATCGGAGGATTGCCTGTGCCTGGGCCGGCTTTGGTTCGACCGGAAGAACGGCGAGCTGCGCGATGCCGACGGCAGCACGGTCGAGTTACGCCGCCAGTCGAACGAGGTCCTCGCGAAGCTGGCCGAGCGGCCGAGGCACACGGTGTCGAAGGACGACCTGATCGAAGCGATCTGGCCCGATGTCGCTGTTACCGACGACAGCCTCGTGCAATGCATTGGAGACATCCGCCGCACGCTCGGCCCCGAGGCGCGCGACTGCGTGCAGACGGTGCGCCGGCGCGGCTATCGCCTGGTGCCGAGCGCCCCGGCCCACGGGGCCGCACTGGCAGATGCGAGCCAGCCAAGCGGCTCGCCGCCCCGCAGGAGCGTTGTCGCTCTTGCGTCTGGTCTGCTGCTGGCGGTGGCCGCGCTCTGGCTTGCCATCTTGCTGCCGCGGGATGAAAAAAGCCTCCCCACGGCGCGTGACCGGCCAGTCATCGTCGTTCTTCCGTTTGAGAACACCAACGCGGATCCCGAGCAGCAGTATTTTATCGACGGGCTGTCCGAGGATCTCTCGACCGACCTATCCCGCGTCTCGGGCCTGACGATGATTTCAAGCGCGTCCGGTTTCGCGTTGCATGACGCTGATGCGCCCCCGGAAAGGGCTGCGCGGCAACTGGGGGCAACCCACGTCCTGACCGGCAGCGTGCGGCGCGAGAAACGTCGATTGCGTGTTAACGCGACCCTGATTGATGTGGCAAGCGGCGAAACCGTTTGGGCGGACCGCTACGACCGCGATGTTGGCGGCGTATTCGAGCTGCAGGACGACGTCAGCCGCGCCGTCACCTCGGCGCTGGCCATCGAACTGACAGCCAGCGAGCAGGCTCGGTTTGACAGGCAGCAGACCGTCGATGCAGACGCCTATGATCTTCTGTTGAGGGGGCTGGCGCCGCACCGTACCTTCACGGGAGAGGGCAACTCGGTCGCGCGCGAGCTGTTCCGCCGCGCCATGGAGATTGACCCGACATATGCCCGCGCGCACGCGGCATTGGCCTTGACCTATGGCACATCCTTCATCTTCCGTCTGGGTGACGATCCGGCGGACCTGCCCCTTGCGCTTGAGTTCGCGGAAACCGCCGTCCGCCTCGATCCGACATTGCCGCAGGCGCAATTTGCGCTGGCCGTACTCATGCTCGCGGACCGCCGTCACGACGCGGCGGTCGAAGCTGCGCGCGAGGCGATCCGGCTCGATCCGAACTACGCCGACGGGTATGCGGTGCTCGCCCAGACTCTGGCCTATGGCGGCGACAAGTCCGAGGCGCTGGACGCCATTCGCACGGCCAAGACTCTTAGCCCGCGCTACGCCTTTGCTTATCTCTGGGTCGAAGGCCACATCCTGCTTCAGCTCCGCAGGTATGAAGAGGCGCGCGTAGTACTGGAGGAGGTGCTCTCCAGAAATCCTGCTTTCGTCGTCGGCCACCTCACCCTTGCGGCGACATACGGGCACCTGAGACTTGCCGACAAAGCGGATTGGCTTGTCATGGAACTCCTGACGCTGGCGCCAGATGTTTCTGCCTTCAACGAGGGCCAATCTGCGCCCTACCGCGAAGTACGAGACCGCGCCCACTACATCGAAGGCCTCCTCTTAGCGGGAGTTCCCGAGTAATCTGTTTTAACGATAACCCTGTCACGACCGTAGATTGAAGAATGCTATTTCCCGATCTATGCACAAGCGGGCAGGAGCGGATCAGGTTAAGTCGGAGATTACAGCAAATGACCGCTACATGTGAATTGACGGTTTAACTCTCGCTGCAACACACATGAACGGCCGGTCTCTCCGCTGCGACGCGCAGTGCGCCGCAATGCGGTTGCGGCACAATTCGTTCTGCGAGCGCTCGCGACGAGAAATTCGAACTCACAGAATGGGCTCTGAGCCGGCAATCGCCCGAAAGCGTTGGAAAGCCGGAGTGCAGACGAAGCCGACTTTCTGGCATGGAAGAGCTTGGCCGGAACTCTAATTTGACGACTGGCGCAGGCTCTAATGTGCGTTCTTGAAAGGTTCGGGGTGTTCCGCGCTTCGAAACACTGATTTCTGCCTCCATGCCATCGGGGTCAGTGAATGAAATCTGTTGTAGCATACCCCAATCCGAAATTACCCCGTCAGTGACCCCCTCGTCCGCACTGAACCATCACGGCTTCTAGTCAACAGTCTGTTTCTCAATATTGGCCTTATTCCTTTAGCGTCAGACCATATCCTCGAAGAGGATCGGGACTTCGATGCTGTACCGAGTTGTAGAGGTGCGTGTCTAGCCCCCAACCATCGGCATTCCACCTGTCCCGGTCCACCCGTCATTCCGTGGCTTGCGCTCTAGTGAGGATGACCACCCAGCGTCCCCGGCGGCACTGACCTGCGGTGCCCGAGAGCCGTTAAAGGTCAGTCACGCAAGTCGAGACAGATCGGACGAAAGGCAGCTTCGTCCACACACCGGGCATAGGGCCTGTTCTGACCAATGTTCGCTCGTAGCGGAAGCGGACCTTCATGATCGAGACGGCCGCCCGAAGGCCGCCATTGACCGGTTAGCAGGCCAAATCCGTCATCTGACCGAAAGCCTCGGATGACGGTTCCGAGGCCAAATTGCTTGATGCTGCATTTTGCCCGAACGTCAGCATTTTTCGGGGCGGAGCGTTTACGAAGCTCAAGTTAAGAGCGGCGAGTCCGGCTGTACATTTGCCTGGGCGAGAACGAGAAAATTTGGCAATTCGGCAAAAATTGGTTACTCTAGGCCAATCAAAGCCTTCACGAAAAACTTTATAATGAATTTAAGCTGCTGGGAGAGTTAATTTGGCGATTGCAATGCCATTCCGATGCGCATGCGGAGTGAAGACTCGCCCAGGCGCCAGAAGCAAGTGTGTGACCGTTTCTGAAGACACGCCGATCAAGCGTCCCGACCTTGCAATCTATAGCCAGAAAGAGCTTTGGGCCGCCGGGTCACAACCCACCTGGGACAGCCCCGATATCATCACAAATGACTGGCGGCCCTTCCAATTGCGGGCGGAAGCGGAAGTCATCATAAGAAACTTATCGCCCGATACGCCCGCCGCCAACGCTATCGTTCACTACGAAATATCTCCGTTTGGGATCGGCACACGGCGTGAACGCGTACTTTCGCAGCAGGTCAACGTCGCGGCGTCTTCACAGGTAAATCTGGTTTTTCCCCTGCACCAATCGACACTGGGTGGAGACCCTAGGACGGGGGTTCATATCGTCATTGACCACCCACATGATTCAAATCCGGGAAACAACGAAGGGTCTCAGGTTCATGACGGCGGCTACACTACCGAGTCCGGGCGTCAGTTTTCGGTCCAGATCCCGGTTGTTAACGACGCCCCGGTGCCAAGAGTGATCGAATTATCTGTTGGCGCGACGCCGCTGATTGCGACGGTCTCCCCCAACTCTCGAACCTTTCAGCCGTTCGAACAAGTCATCGCCCGGCTGGATATCGAGATACCGGGCAACATGCATGGCACGAACGCTGACCCTGTGAACACGAGCGCAACTGTGATGGCGACCTTGGAAGATGGAACATTAATCGGTGGGGTCACGCGACTTGTTCGCGTGGATGATTGAGAGCATGACTGCAAAAGCTCTATCAATGCCGCGCGTCAATCTCTGTGCCAAGCTCGGCGCCGCCGGTGGCATCTCGGTTGGCGTGTTGTTGACGGCATACGGGCTGGCAACGCTGGGCGAACCGTTTGAGCAGACCGATGCGCTTTGGGCGACCGGGCTTGGAATTGTTTATGCGTTTCTAATTTTAGCCTACCTCTTTTTTGTCATTGGGCGCGGCTCTGTCCTGGGGAACTTGGCGTTTTTGCTTTTCAACGCGGCGGTGGTCACGGCCTTAACGGTCGGCTTCGCGTATCTCACCCAACTCCTGTTTCTGGCCTGGCTGGCTGGGACGATCCTGGGCTACAGCGCCGGATTACTCTTGTGTCATCTTCACAAACTGATTTCAGGTAACTGACATGTCGGGGCCGGTTGCAAAATGTTCTGATCTAGATGGCTTCGAAGATTCAATCGACGAAACAATCTCGGACATTATCAAACTGAAAGGTGCCATTGGCGTCATCACCGGTGCCATTGCGATCATTGGCGGGTTGGGAACCTTCAGCATCGTTGCCCTGTCCATGATCGCCGCCGCTGCGGGGCCCGGTCTGATCATCCTGACCAGCCTTACCAAGGCGATCAAGCTTTTGTGCCGCCCCGGCCCTTCCGGTCGCCCGGACCAATGTGCTTCCGGTGTTGTCGTGAGCATGACACCGAGCTTCAGCAGCGGCGTGCAGACCTGGTTTCCGATGACGGCATTGCATGACCGCGTCGATCTGGTTGTGAAGTCTGACTACTGGTGGATCGTCGAGTATTCCGACGCAAAGGTGATCTGCACCGAGACGAACGATCTTCAGCGGCGGTCCGAAGTACTACGTTGCTATTTCTATGATCCGCAGGTCTGCGAGGCCGCCAGACGGGCTTGGGAAGGGGCCGCCATCGGTGCTGTTCTGGGGCTGGTTATCGGTGCCGTGGTGGGCGCACTCCTCTGTGGAATAGGCCTGTGTGTTTTGGGCGTGATTGTCGCTGCCTTGATCTCCGCGGCGTTGACCACGGCTGGCGGCGCGGCTGGTTCTGCCATCGGCCAAGCGTCAAGTGATGATCTGGACCCCTCCGGCGAAAGCGGTCTAGCAATCTCCACCGGCGATCTTGTCTCTTTCCGAGGGAACCTCGTGAGAAGCGGCGTAGATGGCGGGGCGAATGTGTTTTGGTGGGTAAGCGAAGCGTTCATCATAGGCGAGGCGTCCTCTTCAGTTCCTAGCAACCCCTACAGCCATTGCGAAATTGATCTGCAGCTTGAAGGCATCGATCTATGTGATCCGGGCCCAATTATCGAATAGTCTTCGAAATGTTCCGCTGACTCGGAAATCGGACTTGGACTGATCCTGCCGACCGCCCAAGAATAGTGACAGAGGAACACGACGTGTATGGTCAGCAAGATGCCCAGACGGCGATGCCCGTAGCGGCGGCGCTCATTCGCCAACTCGGTTTTACCACGATTCAAGAGCCTGGCCGACGCATTGTGGCAGAAGAGATGGCCGGACCGGGCGATGCTCTGCCTTGGGTACATATGAAAGCATTCGCAAGGCGGGCCATTGAGGTCGCCATATCCGACCTGGAAGCTGCGCAATTTCTTAATGATATTGTGTTCTTCGACCGTGGCATGATCGACGCTGCTGTTGCTTTGGCTCATTCGGGCGGCCCGACGATACAGGAGATACTCGGAGAGACCCTTATATACGAGAGGCGGGTATACATCGTCCCGCCATGGCGGCAACTTTTTGCTGAAGACGCCGAACGTAGGCATAGTTTCTATGCTGCCGTGCAGGAACACCATCGAATTGAACAGGCTTTGGATTCTTTTGGCTATTTGAGAACAGAGCCGCCTAAGGTGGCGGTGCAAGAACGGGCCGAAATCGTCCTAAAAGAATGCGGCGTGCTCTGAGAAGAGGTCTGCTTAGTCCCGAATGCCGCCATCAGTTGCAAGGAACTCAGGCACGGAAGCAAGGGCCGGAGGCTCGCCGTGCCTGCAGATCAGCGCTACCGCCAAGC
>ERZ869936.1297-NODE-1297-length-18328-cov-5.077601_pt1 | contig 18328 bp, 17 predicted proteins | sample MGYA00520876_ERZ869936 | MGnify/ENA primary metagenome ERZ869936 (study PRJEB32218, sample SAMN09650985) | biofilter metagenome | isolation source: enrty point of leading RO module | place: Saudi Arabia: Thuwal, RO plant located on Red Sea | collected 2016-02-17 ...
ATTATGTGTCACAGCGGCTTCCCCCGCGATTTTCTCTCTGTCCCCACGCGACGCTCGTGCGATGTGATGGTGATGAATCTCAGCGGGGTCAAAGTCGTTTTGCCGAGCACGCCGGCCCTCGAAAAAGCGGTGCTGCCCGACGAGGCCGCGGTCGCCGGCGCGGTGCGCGAGACGCTGGCGCGCGGAGCGCGCGCATGAAAGTCTCGCTCAAGCTGCCCATGTTTGGAATGAACATGGAAGAAGCGACCATCATCCGCTGGCACGCGCGCCCCGGCGATGCCTTCAGGAAAGGCGATCCGCTGTACGAGATCGAGACCGAGAAGGTGACCGCGCAAGTGGAGGCGCCATGCGACGGCGTGCTGCTGGAGATAGCGGCCGACACCGATGCCACTGTCAGGGTGGGCGATGTCGTGTGCCACATCCAAAGCTGACGCCTGCCTTGCGAACCCCGCGCCGCCCGGAGGGTTCCGACCCCGTCCCTGGCGCCCGCAACCGGCGGGCTTTGCCGCATCCGCTCGCCCGCAGTTGACCGGAAGAAGGTGCGCCGCCCGTCTCACCCACGTGACACCTGCAATCGGATATCGAATACGTAGGGAATCTGTAACCCCTCAAGAGTTATGGTGGTCGCGTCGTATGCATCGCAAGCTGTCCGCGATGGGGTCCGCCGCGAAAGGCGGGGGCTTCCGCGGCCCGGCAGGCGGGTCGGATCGTCCGGAAATCCGAGCAGTCCCGCGGCCAGGCCGAAGCGACGCGCCGAGAGGTGAGTACCCAGGGGCGCGGCGCTTGCGCGGCGGCAAGGCAGTCGGCTATAGAAGCATTACAAGTACGAAGCAGCAGAACAAGATGGTCAGGGGCGACAAGGCATCGTCCCTCATCCGACGCGATGCACACGAATGGGGCCTGCGAGCCATGCTGAAGAGGGCGAAAGCCGGCGCGGCAGCGGGTCCGGTGACCATCCAACTTCGTACGGAGGCAATGCGATGAAAACCAAACTGACGGCGATTCTGCTGGGAGCGTGCGGCGCGATGATGCTGTCCGGCGCAGTGGTCGCGGGCGAGATCAAGTCGCGCAGCGCCGATGAGTGCTACCAGGACCTGATGCGCACCTGGAAATCCGGCAGCGGCGAGCGGGTGGCGGTGCGTACGCGGGCGGCCGACGACGCCCAGGCCGACCTGATGCGAGACTGGGCTGCGCCGGCGTCCGGCCAGCCGGGCAAACTGGCGCAATCGCGCACCTCGGACGATGCTTACGACGACCTGATGCGGGCGTCGTTCGCCATCGCCAACGTCAAGAAATAGATCGAGGCGGCGAGGGCGCTGCCGCAGCCGTGCTTTCTCAGGGGCGCGGATGGCGGCGGCGCCCTCTTTTGTGCCTGGCGGCCGCCTCGCCGGGTCCCTCTCCTTGCGGGGAGGCCGCCGCTTTTTGATGGAAATCCCTTGCGCCTGCACCCCTGAGGCGTAACCTGAATTTTCTGGGCTGCCTTGAGGGAGCCCTGACAGTCGGCAGTTGAGAAGCTTGGGTTGTGCGTTGCTCTGGAGGGGAGCAGTTGCGCAGGCGAAGTGAATCAGCACCGATAGGATCAGGTCGTCTGTCGGCGCTGGAAACTGGACCAGGCCGCTCGGGGTGGCATTGGGCGGTGCCACGCGGCAAGTTCGCCGGTGTCGCGGGCGCCGGTCTGCGCGCAGCGGGACCAGCCACCGCTTGCGCAATCTAGCCATGGCTGCCAAGCGCCCCCAACTGGCCAAACTGACGCGGCCGCGTCTCCACAAAGCCGTCGCCCGTGAGCGCCTGTTCGCGTCGCTGGACGAAGCGCATGCGCAAAAGTCCGCGATCTGCGTGGTCGGTCCCCCGGGCGCGGGCAAGACCACGCTGGTCGCAAGCTGGCTGGACGCGCGCCGCGTGCCCGGCATCTGGTACCAGGTCGATGTCGGCGACGCCGATTTGTCCACCTTCTTTTACTACCTGTGCGAGGCGGCAAGGCCGTTCGGACGGCGGGGGCAGCGCGCCCTGCCTCTTCTGACCCCTGAGTACATGCACGACATCAAGGGCTTTGGTCGCAGATTCTTTCGCGATCTGTTCGCGCGCCTGCCGGCCGGAACGGCGCTGGCACTGGATAACTATCAGGAAACGGCCGACAGCCCTGCCTTTCACCAGATCGTCTCGGACGCGGTCGACGAGATCCCTCCAGGCGCCACGCTCATCGTGGTCAGCCGGCGCGACCCACCCGATTGCTATGCGCGGCTGATCGCCAACGAGCGGGTGGCCTTTCTCGACTGGGAGGATCTCAAGCTGACGCTGGACGAGGCACGCGCGATCGCCAGCCTGCGGGCTCCCGTTCCGGAGCAAGCCCTGCGGGAGATGCATGTACAGAATGCTGGCTGGGCTGCGGGCCTGACGCTGATGCTGGAGAGCTTCCGCAGGAATGCGGAACCGGAGCCGCTGCCGCTGACCGGCCGAGACGCGATTTTCGAGTACTTCGCCGCGCAGATCTTCTCGAGAATAGATGCCGGCACGCAGCGATTCCTGGTGGCCACCGCCATCCTGCCGCACGTGCCGGTTACGCTCGCACGCGAGCTGACCGGCCACCCGGATTCGGAAAAGATTCTCGACGATCTTTATCGACGCCACCTGTTCACGCATCGGCGCAGCGCGAGCGAGCCGCACTACTGGTACCACGCACTGTTCCGGACATTCCTGCAGTCTCAGGCCGAATCCATTCTGGGCGCAGGCGAGGTACTGCGGCTGGGCCGGCAGGCCGCTGCGCTGCTCGAAGCCCGGGGGGATTTCGAGCACGCGATCACGCTTTACGCCGACGCCGGTGAATGGGAATCTGCGCGCCGACTCATCGAAAAGCACGCGCCCTCGGTGCTGTCGCTCGGGCGCGGGCAAACGCTGAGGGACTGGATCGCCAGGCTTCCGGCAGTGCTGTTGGAGAGCTCCCCCTGGCTGCAGTTCTGGCTGGGCGCCTCGTGGATACCCATCGACCAGCCGGAAGCCCGACGGTACCTGGAGCAGGCGCATGCCAACTTCGTGTCCACCGCGCATGTCAACGGCCAGGGCCTGACCGCTGCGGCCATCATCGAGAGCTACTTCTACGAGTGGTCGGACTTCGGTGAGATGGGGCGATGGGTAGAAGAGCTGGACGGACTGCTCGACAGCGTGACGTTCGAAGACGAATCGGGCGCGGAAACGCGTGTGTACACCAGCATGCTGCTCGGCATCCTGTACGTGGCGCCGGAGCATCCTCGACGCGCGGAAGTGGTGCGGCAGGTGAGCAAGATTCTCGACGAGGAACGCGATGCCAATCGCTGCGTGGCGACCGGCATGATGCTGCTGAGCTACAGCAACCTGGTCTGCGACATGGCCATGGGGGCGCGCGTGCTGGCGACGATCAAGCCGCAACTGCTGCGGCCGGAAATCACGCCTTTCAACCTGGTCTGGTGGTACCTGCGCGAGGGTTACTACCACATGATCAAGGGAGACTATGACGCGGCAAAAGAGGCGCTCGACCGCGCAGTGTCGATCGGCGAGACGCACGGACTTCAGGGCGCCCGCAGGACCTCGATTCTGATCGCGAGCTATCAGATCTCGTGCCACGCGATGCTGGGCGACGTGCGGGGCGCCCGAACCTGGTACCAGCGCGTGGTCGACATGGCCGACCAGCGTCGCCCGATGGATGAACTTCATCTCGCGCAGTCGAGAGTGCACGTGGAATGCGCGGCTGCGAACTACGAGTACATTGCGGGCGCTGCAGAACACCTTATCGACGCGGCCATGCGCACCGGCCAGCGCTATATCCAGATGCTGTCGGTCGAGCACGCGGCCACCGCGTACGCAATCCTGGGGTGGCGGACCGAGTTCGATCGCACGCGCAGGCGCCTGGTCGAGATGGTGTCGGGGACCTGCTTCGGCTTTCTCGAGTGTCAGGCGAAGTTTCTGGACGCCGTGATTGCTTTGCGCGAAGGTGCCGTCGAGCGGGCGCCGGGTCTGATCAGGGCAGCGCTGGATTTTGCCCGGGACAGGCAGTTTGAATATCCGCAGATGGCGAGATACTCGATCACGACCGGCGACGTTCTGGCCGAGGCATTCCGGCTGGGGATAGAAACAGACTACGCGACGCAGATCGTGCGGCGTTACCAGGTGGCGCCGCCAAAGCGTGCGCCCCGATCATGGCCCTGGCCGGTGCGCGTGTACACCCTGGGGCGTTTCGCGATCGAACTGGATGGCGAGACGCTGGAGTTCCACGGCAAGGCGCCGAGAAAGCCGCTTTCGCTGCTGAAGGCGCTGATTGCGCTGGGCGCGGAACGGGTGCCATCCGAGCGGCTGACGGATGTGCTCTGGCCCGAGGAGGATGCGGACCGTGCGGCAAAGGCGCTGGACGTTAACCTGGTCAGGCTGCGTCGTTTGCTCGCGCGGCCGGATGCGATCTCCGTTGCGGAAGACCAGATCAGCCTGAACCGCAACCTCTGCTGGCTGGACACCTGGGAGTTCGAGAAGCAGCTCGGCAGCTTGGACGAGTTGCTGGCCCGCACTGATGGCGCCGCGCAACTCCCGGCGCAACTCGCCGGCGCCTTCGAGATCTATTGCGGCGAATTCCTGCCAGGGGACATCGAGTCCGCCTGGACATTGAAGCAGCGCGAGCGGCTGCGCGCGCTTTTCTGCCGGCTGGTCGAGCGGGCGGGAGCGCAGCTGGAGGCCGCTGGCGACTGGGCACCCGCCATCGAGTGCTATCAAAGAGGCCTGGAGATCGACGACCTGGTGGAAAGTTTCTATCTCGGCCTGATGCGCAGCTACCGGTCTATGGGCCGCACCGCCGACGCGCTGGCCGCCTATCGCCGCTTGCGCCGCCTGCTGTCCGTCGTGCTGGGGGTTTCGCCTTCCGAAGAAAGTCAGCGACTGGCGTGCAGCCTGCAAGCCGACAATCCCGCAAGGTTCGATCTGGAATAGTGTCCGTCCGTCTGGCCGCTGCTCGTCAGGTTGTGCATCTGTAGGCGATATGTAGCCGGCTACGCCTTAGCCTGTGAGTTCGCAGGAACGAGCTTGCCCACAGGGAGGAAGATCGAATGGGTATATCCAGAGGTTTGCTCGTGGCAGCCGTTGCAGCCGCCGGCTTAGCCGCGACGCCGTCGGCATTGGCCGGCGAGCGCGGCAAGTTCGTCGGTCATTCGGTTCTGATGGTCACCAAGTTCAACAAGTTCGATGCGCCGGAAGGCCACCCTTACAAGGCGGCGCTGTCGGGCGAGCTCGATGGCCTGCTGTTTCACAACGGCGGCGGCCATCGCCTGGACAAACTGCTGGATCGCGCCCATTACATCGTCCAGTGGGTCGGGGATGCCGGGTCCGGCACCGCCTACTGCATGAAGACCTTCACCACCGCCGAAGGTCACAAGCTGTTTGCGCGCTGCGATTCGTTGAACAACCCGAAGGGGGCGACCGGTATGGTTACGCTGCTAGGCGGCACCGGGCCGTTCGCCGGCATCAAGGGCAAGGGTAAGTTCAACTTCGTAGGGGTGACCGACCGGGTGTTCTGGGACGACATCGAATGGGAGTGGGAAACGCCCTGAGGCGGCGCGTTGCGAATCTGTAGGCGATTTGTAACCGGCCCGCAGCTAGGCTGTAGGTGAACGGCGGGGAGGGGCCGAATGGAAAGCTTCATCGTTCGGATCTATCGCCGTGGCGACCGGCCCGGAAGCGAGGTGTCCGGGCTGGTGGAAAGGGTCGGCGATGGGACGCGTCGGGCTTTTGCCACAAGCAAGGAGTTGTGGGCATTTCTCGCGGGGCCGCCGCAAAGTGCGAGACCACACAGGCCAGCGCCGGCTCGCCGAAAGAACTGACGAATTCTCTCCTGATAATCCACCGATGCGTGGATGCGGCCGGGGTCCGGGACCCCCGGCCGTTTTTTTGCGACAAGCAGGCGCAAACGGGCACTCGCGCGGCGCCTGCGCTGTGAGGAGGGCAGGCAATGGATACGAATGCACTGAGAAAGGTCGTCGTGCTCGCGGCAGCCGCGCTCGTATGCGCAGGGCCAGTTTCGGCTTTCGCGGCCAGATGTGCCGGAACAAACATCAACAACCTTGTTTCCTGGGAACAGACCGAAATAGCCAAGGGGACCACGCTTGCCACGCTGCGAATTACCAGCGTGACGGTGGCCGACGACCACGGTGCGCCTTATCACCTGGTCTCGGGCGAGTGCATCGGAACGTTCCTCAACACGCCAGACGGCAAGACCACCGCCACCGGCTACTGCGCGCGTCGCGACAAGGACGGCGACGTGCTGAACGAGGAGTGGGTTTCCACTGAAAGCGGTGGGTCGAAAGGCACTTGGAAGCTCGCCGGCGGCACCGGCAAGTTCGCGCGGGCGGCCGGCACGGCGCAGTGGGAGTTCAGTCAGCTGCAGGGGAAGTCGGCCGCCGTTCGCTGGGTGGGCGACTGCAAGTAGCGAACAGGCGAGGCTGCGCGCGCATCGGGTCGCGGCCGCGCAGCCCGCAACGAGCGGTCGATCCGGGGGCAGACATCGAATCGGAGGGTTCAATGAACAAGGAAACGAACATCGCCTTGCTCGCGGTCGTATTCACCGGCACCAGCGCAGCGGCCGGCGCACAGTCGCTGCCGAAGTCGGGGAGCATTCATTTCCACACCGGTTTCCGCGTGGCAGCGGAAGCGATGACGGTCGCGGAAAAGCATCTCCAGGGGCATGGCACGGCCATCGGTGTGACTTTTGCCGACGGCGGCAATGGACCGCTGCATGGCGGCCCTGCGACCTGTTTCTTCACTTTCGACGTCATCGATGGCCGTGGCAAAAACAAGGGCTACTGCTCATTCGGCGATGCCGACGGCGACCGCGTGTTCACTGACTGGACCGGCAACGCCTCGCCGGACGGGGACCATGGCACCAACAACATCGCGGGCGGAACCGGGAAGTACGCGGGTATCACCGGCAGCGGTCCGTGGAAGTGCAAGGCGGCTGGCGCCAACGGCGAACTGCATTGCAGCCAGCGGCTGGACTATCGGCTGCCGTAGCCAGTATCGGTACATGTGATCCCATCGCTACGTGCGCCGCGCATGCCTCGTGCGGCGACGGCGCTCGCGAATCCGCACACCCCTGACGGGAGGATTTGAATATGAACACTTGCAGAGCGTTTGCTTGCGCCGGGGCCGGCTTCCTGACGGCCAGCCTGTCTGCCATTGCCTTGGCGGAAAACTGCAGCGGCCACTTCAACAACGTCGGTCAGACGGTGTCGACCATCGAGGTGGCAAAAGGCCATGTCCTGACGTCGTTCATCTTTCACAGCATTACCAACAGCGAAAACTCGATCAATAACGCCTCCGGCGAATGCAGCGGATATGCGCTGACGACGCCGGACGGCAAGACCCGCATGGCCGGCGTATGCGCCCGCAAAGCAAAAGACGGCAGCAGTTTCAGCGACATCTGGGTGCTGGAGCCTGGCGCCGAACGTGGCACCTGGAACATGTCGGGCGGCACCGGCGGCTTCGCCGGAAAGAACTGGTCGGGCTGGTGGCAGGTGGTGTTCGAGGACGGCAACCGCACGCTGGGCAAGTGGGGTGGAAACTGTAATTAGGCTGTGACCGCACCGTACTGGAGAGGGGGCCATATGGATACCAGAACGCGAGTCAGAAGGTTTTTGGCAAGTTCGTCGATCGCATTGGGGGCGGTGTTGCTGATCTTGACGCCTGTCGCGCATGCCCAGCAGAAGTTCCCGATCGTCTCTCAGGGGTCGGCCGCCGAGGCGACCTACCCGCAGCAGTTCGCCATCGACGTGGGCGATGTCGCCGAGCACAAGGTGCGCATCTACGAAATCCGGCGCGGCGAGGCAGCCAATCCGACGCGGTTTCGCGGCGTAAAGGTCGTGGAATCCTGGGCGCGTGGCGTGTCCGACTATATTGACTACAGCGGACCGACCTTCGGCTACATCGTCTGGAGGCTGGAGAACGGCGACCGCATCTTCGGACGCTATTCAGGGACGGTGCATTCCGTCGCCGGCGCCGACGGCACGCGCGAGTATCAGTACCAGGGACTCACCGTGATCACCGGCTGCACCGGGGAATTTCGCAACATACGCGGCACCATTCGCGACACCACGCGAGGTGCCTCGAAAGCGGGCAAAGCCTTGAGCAATGCCGAGCGCGGCGAAGGCGAGTATTGGTTCGAGGAGTAGTTTCCAGCCAGCGGACGACATCCGCCGGACTTTTGCCGATTCATTGGAGGCCACAATGACTGCCGCAAAGACGCTTGTAACAGCAGTGATCTCTGCGATAGCGCTCGCAGTTCCCGTGCGCGCGCTGGCGCTGGACGCCGATGCATCGCTCACCCGCTTAATCCAGGTGATGAACGAGTCGATGCCGCCGCACAGCAACCCTGCCGCGATCGCGGCGCTGTTCGCCGAGGACGGGGCCGAGATACACCCCTTCGGCGAACCGCCGGGCGGGCCTTACCGCGGCCGGCAGGCGATCAAGGGCTTCTTTTCCGGCTTCGACCCCCGCTACCAGGCGTGGACCCACGTAGAGAAAAGCCGCGTGGTCGGCGGGCGCCAGGCGGTGTGGGAGGGCGAGGCGCAGGGGCACGACCGTGCAACCGGAAAGTTTCTCAGCCTTCCGATCGTGTTCTTTTTCGAGTTTGATGACTCGGGTCTTGTCCGCGAGCATCGGGTCTACGTAGACATACACCTTGTAAAGGAACAGATGGGTCGATGACTGAAGACTTGCCGACGCAGCGAGAGAACCGAAGCGGGTGAAACGCATTGTGCGAATTGGACAATGTTGCAGGACGGCTGCCTGCCGTTACTGAATGGGAGGCTGTCCCCGAGGAACCGATTTCGTTGCATGGTGTCAGGCATAGTGTTCGCTTGAAATTCGAACAAGGAGAAAGGGGTTACGCCGCAACAGCCTGACCGGGAGAGGGCAGCGGCTTTCTCGGAGTGAAGTATGCGGGTTCGCGGATTCACCATCGCAGCGTGTGTTCTGGTCGCTGCGGTCTTTGGCGCACAAGCCGATGACGTCCCGGCTGCCGTATCGAGTCCTTCGGCAAGCGTAGTGAAAGTAGTGGGTTACAACGGCGACGGCCGGCAGTTCTTCGGCTCGGGCGTGGTCGTGGCGCCGGGTGTGGTGGCGACCAACTGCCACGTGACGCGCGCTTCGGTGCGCGTGCAGGTACACGCAGGCAACGAAACGTTCAGCGCGAGCACTCAGCGGGTGATGGCGGAGCAGGATCTGTGCGTGCTCGCCGTGCCCGGTTTGCGTGCGCCGAGCGCCAGAATTGGTGCATCGGGCAGCTTGAACAAAGGCGACGCGGTCGTTGCCATTGGATACCCAAGAGGCGGGGGCATGAGCGGCTCGAGAGGCGAGGTGCTGGGCCTTTATCGGTTTGGCAGCGGCTTTGCCGTGCAGTCGACCGCCTACTTCACCCATGGGTCTTCCGGCGGTGGCCTGTTCGACGTCAGCGGCGCCCTGGTCGGGCTGCTGACTTTTTACCGGACAGTCGACGGCGGCGCGTCGGCCTACTTCGCGATTCCGGTCGAATGGCTCGATACCGCCCTCGCGTTGCCCGGCGAAAAGGTCTGGCCATTCGAAGCCTCTCCCTTCTGGGCGAAGGAACTCGATCGTCAACCCTCATTCCTGCAAGCTGCCGCGCTGGAGGCCGCCGAAATGTGGAACGACTTGCTGCGCGTGGCCAAGGCGTGGGCGGAGGAAGATTCGGGAGACCACAATGCGTGGCGCGCGCTGGCCCGGGCTGCCGAAGCGACCGGTGACCTCGGCACTGCGGTGAAAGCCCAGCGCCAGGCCCTCCTGCTCGGCGCATCGGTCCCGTAGCCGCGGCCGCGTTTGCGGCGGCCGGTCAGATCGCGCGAATTAGCAGCGACAGCCCGCTCGCGGTGAGCAGCACGCTTACCATCAGCGAGAGCTGCCGGCGCTCGAGCCGGCCGTGCAGGCGGTGGCCGATGGCGAGACCGATGAACATGAAAGGCAGCATCAGCGCTGCCGTCCACCAGACCTGCGCCTGCAGCAGAAAGCCGGTGACCAGGAACACCAATATGCGAAACTCGGTGCTTGCCGCAAAAATCGCCGACAGCGTTGCGCGCATGCGGGAAAAATCATCCGTGCGCCGCGACATGTACATGGCGTAGATCGGCCCGCCCATGCCGAACAGACTGCCCGCCAGGCCGCCGCCCAGTCCGGCCGGGTAGCCCCAGCGCGGCGAGATCAACTTCGGCGCCGCCGGCTCGCGCAGCCGGTACAGCCCGTAGGCTGCGACCACTGTGCCCAGCGCGCCGATCAGCAGATCGCGCGGCAGCCAGGCGAGCAGGGCAACGCCCAGGGGCACGCCAAGGAACATGGTGGGCAGCACCGTCTTCAGCTCGCCGGTCGCCACGTCTCCGCGAAAGCGCAGCCCGGTGGTGAGGGTGGCGACGAAATCGATCACCACCACCATCGGCACCACGGTGGTGAGCGGCAGCACATGCGCGAGCAGCGGAATGGTCACCAGCGCGGAGCCGAACCCGGAAATGCCGAGAATGGTGTAGGCGAGCAGCGCGATCAGCGGCGCCGCGAACAGCGTTTCGATGGGAAAGGGCATGGCAGGCGCGCGAGTATAGCCGCTCTCCTATAATGCCGGCTGTCCCGTTTCGCATACCCATTCTCCCGGTTGGCGGCGTCTACTCCTCTTTCGGTGGTTGTGCTCGGCGGCGGCACCATGGGCGCCGATATCGCCGCGCTGTTGGCGGCGCGCGGCGTGCCGGTGCAGGTGGTCTGCCGTCGCGGGCGCAGCTTCGACACCCTGCGCGACCGCATTGCTGCCTCGGTGGCGCAGCTCGGCGCGCCGAAAGCCGCCGACGCGGTAAGCGTGGCGGATTCGCTGGCGGCGGCGCGTTGGGCGGGGGTCGGCCTGGTAATAGAAAGCCTGGCCGAAGATTTGGCGCTCAAGCGGCAGGCCTTTGCCGAGCTGGAGCCGCTGGCACCGGCGAATGCCGTGCTGGCGAGCAATTCGTCCAGTTTTCCGATCTCGCACATCGGCGATGGGTTGCGGAGCCGCGCGCGCATGATCGGGCTGCACTTTTTCATGCCGGCACACCTGGTGCCGCTGGTCGAGGTGATTCTCTCCGAAGCGAGCGATCCGGCGGCGGCCCGCCGCGTCTACGATTTCATGGCCGCGCTCGGCTGCGAGCCGGTGTGGGTGGCGCGCGACATCACAGGCTTTCTCGCAAACCGGCTGCAGCATGCCCTGATGCGCGAAGCCTGGTCGCTGATCGACCGCGGCATCGCCTCGCCCGAAGACGTCGACAAGGCGGTGCGCTATGGCTTCGGCTTTCGCTACGTGGCGGCCGGGCCGGTGCTGCAGAAGGAACACTCCGGGCTCGACGTGACGACGGCCGCCTCCGCGGTGGTATATCCGGACCTTTGCAACGACCCGCAGCCGGCGAAGATATTGCGCGACACGGTGGCGGCCGGCCATGTCGGCATGAAGAGCGGCCGCGGCTTTCGCGAGTGGACGCCGTCGCAGATCGCCGAGGAAAAGGCGCGCTACCGGCGCGCGCTGATGCAGGCGCTCGAGATCCTGCGCGGCGAAAAGCCGCCCGCGGCCGCAGGCGACTGAAGCGCACCCTCCCTGGGCCTGGCCGTGAACGCGACCGTTGTGCTGGTGCATGGACTGTGGATGCACGGCATTGCGATGATTCCGCTCGCCCGACGCCTTGAAGCCCGTGGTTTTGCGTGCGAGCGGTTCAGCTATCGCTCGGTGCGGCGCGGGCTGGAAGCCAACAGCGGCGCGCTGCTGGCGCATCTGCGCCGGCTGCCCGCGAGTTCGCTACACCTGGTCGGGCACAGCCTCGGCGGCGCACTGATCCTGCATGCACTGAACGAATGGGCCGACTCGCGCATTCGCCGGGTGCTGCTGCTCGGCAGCCCGGTGACCGGCAGCATGTCGGGACGCGCGCTTGCGCGTTATCGCGCCGGGCGGCGCATGCTCGGCGCCAGCCTGCCGCTTTGGGACGAACGCCGGGTGCCGTCGGCGCCGGAAGGGGTGGAGGTCGGCGTCATCGCCGGCAGCCTGCCGATCGGGCTCGGCCGCCTGTTCACGGTGCTGCCGGAACCGAACGACGGCGTGGTGCCGGCGGTGGAAACCCGCGTCGACGGTGCGGCCGATTCGCTGCTGCTGCGGGTGAATCACACCGGCATGCTCTTTTCCGCCGCGGTCGCCAGGCAGGCCTACGCCTTTCTGAAGGACGGACGCTTTGCGCGCGATTAGGCTGGCGTTGATGCTGGTGCTCGCCCTGGCCGCGGGCGGCTGCCAGACGGTGAGCTTCTACACGCAGGCGGTCGGCGGCCAGTTCGAGATCTGGCGCAAGGCGCGGCCGATCGAACGGGTGGTCACCGACAACGGCACCGGCGCGCCACTGCGCGAGCGGCTGCAGGCGGTAGCGCGCATCCGAGAATTCGCCTCGCGCGAACTGGCGCTGCCGGACAATGGCAGCTACCGCGCCTATGCCGATCTCGGCCGTCGCTATGTCGTGTGGAACGTATTCGCCGCGCCGGCGCTGTCGCTGGAGCCGCGGCAATGGTGTTTTCCGGTGGCGGGCTGCGTCGCCTACCGCGGCTATTTCAGCGAAGCCGACGCCGAAGCCTTTGCCGCAAGACAGCGCGCCAAGGGCGACGACGTCGCGGTGCTCGGCGTGCCGGCGTACTCGACGCTCGGCTGGTTCGACGACCCGGTGCTCAGTACGTTCATCGGCCTGCCGGAAGTGGAATTGGCGGGCCTGATCTTTCATGAGCTGGCGCACCAGGTCGCGTACGTCGACGACGATACGGTGTTCAACGAATCGTTTGCGGTGACGGTGGAGCTGGCGGGGGTCGACCGCTGGCTTTCGCAACACGGCACGCCGGCGCAGCGCGAGGCCTGGGCGGCAGGCCAGGAGCGCAAGCGGGCTTTCCTGGCGCTGGCGGCGCGCACGCGCGGGCAACTGGACGAGTTGTACTCGAGCGATGCCGGCGAGGCGGCCAAGCGCAACGGCAAGGCGCAGATCTTTGCCGCGATGCGCGCCGACTATGCCCGGCTCAAGGCGAAGTGGGGCGGATTCTCCGGCTACGACGCCTGGCTGGAAGAACCCCTCAACAACGCGACGCTGGTGCCGCTCGCCACCTACTCCGTGCTGGTGCCGGGGTTTCAGGCGCTGCTCGCCGACCAGGGCGGCGACCTGGAGCGGTTCTACGCGGCGGTGAAGGCGCTGGCCGGGCGGCCGCCGGAGGAGCGAAGACTGGCGCTGTCGGGCGGCTGATGCCCCGGTGCTAGAATTCCGGCCGGTTGCGGGGCCACGAGGCCCCGTCGTTTTTTGCCGGCGATGCTGCCCGGCGCAAGGTGACTCATGAGCGACAACACCGACATCAACGCGCTGCGCCGCATCCTGCGCAGCTGCAAGACCATCGCCGTGGTCGGCCTGTCGGCCAACTGGTACAGGCCGAGCTATTTCGCCGCGAAGTACATGCAGGAGCACGGCTACCGCATCTTTCCGGTCAATCCGTCGTACAAAGAGGTGCTGGGCGAAAAGTGCTACGCCTCGGTACGCGACATTCCGGAAAAAATCGACATCGTCGACTGTTTTCGCAAGAGCGAGGACATCGAGCCTCTCGCCGACGACGCGATCGCGGTTGGCGCGAAGGTGCTGTGGATGCAGCTCGGCGTGGTGAACGAGAAGGCGGCGGAGAAGGCGCGCAAGGCGGGGCTGGAGGTGGTGCAAGACCGCTGCGTGAAGATCGAGCATGGGCGATTGTTCGGCGGGCTGAACTGGGTGGGCGTCAACACCAAGGTGATCTCGTCCAAGCGGCCGCAGTGGCTGCCGTACTGAAGAGACACTCGCCACTGGGACACAGAGGCACAGAGAGAAAAGACAAGAGCGAGACACGAAGGCACGAAGACACGAAGTCAAGCTTGCCCTTCGACCGTTGCGAGGTCGATCCCACTTTCCTTGCGACGTTGAATGCCTGCGCTGGCTTTTTTCTGTGTCTCTGTGCCTCTGTGGTCTACGCAATAGAGGAATAGAGTAAATGGCGGATAGAGAATACGGATTCGGCACCCTGTGCCTGCATGCGGGACAGATTCCCGACGCGGCGACCGGCTCGCGAGCGGTGCCGATCTACCAGACGACTTCCTACGTCTTCGACTCGGCGGACCATGCGGCGAGCCTGTTCAACCTGCAGACCTTCGGCAATGTTTACTCGCGCATCTCGAACCCGACGGTCGCGGTGTTCGAGGAGCGCATGGCGGCCCTGGAAGGCGGCCGGGCGGCGCTCGCCACCGCGTCAGGCCAGTCGGCGCAGATGTGCGCGCTGCTGACCCTGCTGCGGGAGGGCGACGACATCGTCTCCGCCAGCACGCTCTACGGCGGCACCTATTCGCAGTTCGACGTGACCTTCCGGCAGTTCGGCATCAACACCCTCTTCGTCGACCCGGACGATCCGGAGAATTTCCGCAAGGCGCTGACGCCGAAAACAAAGATCATCTACGCCGAGACCATGGGCAATCCGCGCATCAACGTGCTCGACATCGAGCCGGTGGCGAAGATCGCAAAGGAAGCCGGCGTGCCGCTGGTGATAGACAACACCTTCGCATCGCCCTACCTGTGCCGGCCGCTGGGCTTCGGCGCGGACATCGTGGTGCATTCGGCCACCAAGTTCATTGGCGGGCACGGCACCACCATGGGTGGGGTGGTCGTCGAGTCGGGCAAGTTTCCCTGGAACAACGGCAAGTTTCCGATGATGACCGAGCCTTCGCGCGGCTATCACGGCGTGATCTTCTTCGAGACCTTCGGCGACTTCGGCTACACGATGAAATGCCGCATGGAAACGATGCGCACGCTCGGCCCGGTGCTCTCGCCGCTCAATGCCTGGCAGCTGCTGCAAGGGCTGGAGACCCTGCATGTGCGCATGGATCGTCGCGTCAGCAATGCGGTCAAGGTGGCGGAATTCCTGGAAGCGCACCCGAAGGTCTCCTGGGTCAACTATCCAGGCCTGAAGAGCAGCCCGTACTACGCGCTGGGCCGCAAGTACCTGCCCAAGGGCTGCGGCTCGATCATGACCTTCGGCATCAAGGGCGGGCATGAGGCCGGGGTGAAGTTCATCGAGGCACTGCAGTTCTTTTCCCATCTCGCGAACGTCGGCGACGCCAAGACGCTGGTGATCCATCCGGCCTCCACCACCCACCGCCAGCTTTCCGAGGAGGAACAGCTTCGCGCCGGCGTGTCGCCGGACATGATCCGCCTGTCGATCGGCATCGAGGACATCGACGACATCCTGTGGGACCTCGACCAGGCCTTGGGTCAGTCTTCATAACTTGAAAGACTTTCTTGCCACCGAGGGCACAGGGAACACAGAGCGAAGAACAGATTGAAGTATTGAGCGCTGACTAAGCCGCGTTATATGGAGCTGACTAGCCTCCGTCGATAACGTGTCTTCGACCGAGTTCGAGCAGTTACCGCTTTCTTCTTTCCCTCTGTGTTCTCTGCGTCCTCTGTGGCCAAACTCCGTCCTTAACTTTGCGAACCCAGGCACGCATGACCGGATTTTTGCTCCCGCTGATCGTCACACTGGCCGTGCAGGTTCAGGCGTCGATGGTGGTGTTCACGCCGCCGGTGCTGGCGCCGCTGGCGCAGGCGGACGTGGGCGTCAACGCGGCAGCGGTGGGCATCGTCACCGCGCTCATCTATCTGTCGTCGGTGCCGGCTGCCCTGCTGTCCGGCCATGTGCTGGAGCATGTCGGCCCGATTCGGGTAAGCCAGCTCTGCCTGCTGTTCAGCTCGGCGGGCATGGCCATGATGGCGGTGCCGAATCCCTGGGTGATTGCGCTGGGCGCGCTGGTCGTTGGGGTCGGCTACGGCGCGGTCACCCCGGCCTCGTCGACGGTGCTGGCAGACCGCGTGCCTGACGGGTTGCGCTCTTTTATCTTTTCGCTCAAGCAAAGCGGCGTGCCGATCGGCGGCGCGCTCGCGGGCGCGGTGGTGCCGGTGCTGATGGCATTGGCGGGCTGGCAGCGCGCGGCGGTGGCGGTCGCCGCGGTCGGGCTGCTCGTTGCATTCGCATCGCAGGCGGTGCAGCGCGGGGTGGACCGCGCCAATCCGCCGCGGCGCCGCTCGCATGGCACGCATCTGCTCGAGCCGCTGACGATGGTGATGTCGCATCCGCGACTGCGGGAGCTGGCGCTGTCGTCGTTTACTTTCTCGGGCATGCAGATGTGCCTGGGTTCCTACCTGGTGGTGGCGCTTACCGAGCGCGCCAGCTTCTCGGTGACCGCCGCGGGCGCCGCGCTGTCGATCGCGATGGTCGGCGGCGCGGTGGGCAGGTTGCTGTGGGGCGCGCTGGCCGATCGGCTGATGGCGCCGCGCGCCATGCTCGGCGGTCTGGGTGTGCTGATGTCGGGTTCGGCGTTCCTGATGGCGCTGGTGTCGGCGGCGTGGGCGGCGCCGGCGGTGTATCTGCTGGCGCTGGTGTTCGGCGCCTCGGCGGTCGGCTGGAACGGCGTGTATCTCGCCGAGGTGGCGCGCATCGCGGCGCCAGGCCGCGCGGGCGCGGCGACCGGCGCCTCCCTCGCCATGACTTACTCCGGCGTGGTGGTGCTGCCGTCGCTGTTCTGGCTGACGCATGCGCTCACCGACAGCTACGCGCCGCCCTTTATCGTGATCGGGCTGCTTACGCTGTGGCGCGCGGTGCTGTTCTTCCGCGCGCAGCGTCAGTACTGACCGGCCGGAAAGGCGCCGCTGCGTTTGCTCAGCCGGCGAGCGCGGCAATAGGCAGGCGCCGAACGCGAGCACCGGTCGCCGCGAACAGCGCATTGGCCAGCGCCGGCGCCACTGTCGGCACGCCGATTTCGCCAACGCTGCCGGGCTCGCGGTCGCCTTCGACCAGATGCACCTCGATGAGCGGCGCCTGCGCCATCCGCAGCACCGGGTAGTCGTCGAAATTACTCTGCTGCACGGCCCCGCGCTCGATGGTGATCTCGCCGTAGAGCGCGGCGCTCAGGCCATAGACGATCCCGCCGGCGATCTGGTCGCGCACGATCGCGGGATTTACCGCCAGGCCGACGTCCACGGCGCATACCATGCGAACCGGCCGCCAGCGCTCGCCGGCGGGCGCGATCTCCGCCACCAGGGCCACGCGACATTTCCACCGGGGCGACGCAAAGAAGGCAATACCGCGACGCAGCTCCGGCGCGGCCGGTGCGTGCCATCCGGCCTGCCCGGCGGCGAGATCCAGCACCGCCAGCGAGCGCAGATCGTGCGCCAGCAGCCGGCGCCGCAGGTCCAGCGGATCCAGCCCGGACGCCTGCGCGATTTCGTCCATGAAGCTTTCGACGAAGAACACGTTCTGGGTGGCGCCGGTGCCGCGCCAGAAGCCGACGCGCACCGGCGGTTCGCTCTCGATCGACTCGACGCGACGGCTGCCGATTGCGTACCCGAGGTCCACCAGATCGCGCACCGAGATCGGAGCGATGCCGTCCCGCACCTGCAGCGCCTGCGGGAGGCCGTCGTCGCCGAGCGCGGCGATCAGGCTGGCGGCATAGGCCGGACGATAGTAATCCTGGCGCATATCCTCTTCGCGCGACCAGATCACCTTCACCGGGCGATGCACCATTCTCGACAGCAGTGCCGCCTGCACCACCACGTCGGTGCGCCCCTTGATGCCGAAGCCGCCGCCGACATGGGTGGGATGCACCGCGACCCTGTCGGGCGCAATATCGAGCGCGCGCGCCGCGGCGCTGCGGGCGCGAGTGGGCGCCTGGGTCGGCGCCCAGATGTCGCAGCGTGCGTCGCGCACGTCGGCGGTGGCGTTGATCGGTTCCAGCGTGGCGTGCGCAAGGTACGGCACCTGGTATTGCGCCGTCACCCGGCGCGCGGCGCCGGCGATCTTGTCGGCGGCGCCGGCGGTGTCGAGCGCCACCGCGGCATCCTCGAACGCCAATGCCGCCTGCAGCGCGGTGTCGACTGCAGCGCTGGAAGCGATGTCGGCGGGCGTGCGGGTGAACTCCACCTCCACCAGCTCCAGCGCCTTCGCCGCCTGCCAGTAGTGATCGGCAATGACGGCGACTGCACCCGGCAGCACGGCGACATTGATCACGCCCGGTACCGAGCGCGCGAGGCCGGCTTCGTATCGCCGCACTTCGGCGCCACGCACCGGCGAGTGACGCACGGCCGCGTGCACCATGCCCGGCAGCCGCACGTCAATGCCGAACACTGCGCTCCCATCGCATTTTTCCCGGTTGTCGATGCGCGGCGCCGGCGTGCCGATCAGCCGGAACTGCGACGGGTCGGTCAGCGCGGCGTCAGTCGCC
>ERZ869936.1298-NODE-1298-length-18325-cov-11.815764_pt1 | contig 18325 bp, 15 predicted proteins | sample MGYA00520876_ERZ869936 | MGnify/ENA primary metagenome ERZ869936 (study PRJEB32218, sample SAMN09650985) | biofilter metagenome | isolation source: enrty point of leading RO module | place: Saudi Arabia: Thuwal, RO plant located on Red Sea | collected 2016-02-17...
GAAACCCCCTGTGGTGCACATCGTAGAGAGGTGTAGGGGGTGTTGGTAAATTGAATAAGCGCCTTTTATGTGCACTCTCCTTTTGGACAAGAGGCGCAGGGGGTATACTAAAAGTCGTCTTCATCATCATCCTCATCTTCTATCTCAGACCACTCAAAGTCGACCTCAGTACCCCCTGAGAGGTACGTATTGTGGTACTTTGTGGCTGACTCAAGAAGCCCTTTGGCGGCATAGGGGTCACTAAAGGCGAGGTCAAAGTTGGTGGGGTCATCATCTGTTTGGAAAACAATAACATAATTGCGTAGGTGTTCGCCTAGGATGCCTTGTACTTGTTCGATATGGTTCATATAAAAAGGGGACTATGGGATGAAAACACAACAAAAACACCCATAGTCCCACTTATTATACACACACATACACATACAGGGAGGTATATAAAGTATTACAATACCCAGAGTGACACCGGGTGTCAACTTAATTATGAACTATAAGTGTACCTAGAGTGACTATTAGTGAGCACTAGGTGTTAGTTCTTATTTATTCACCTATAATCACATATTTCATAGTACACTTATAGTGTCTCTTAGTGGGGCTGTCAAGCCCAATACAGACTTTTCCACTCCACCTATTAGTTCGGTGGCTACCAAGTCATGTGTCTACTCTTATTTGTTCGACCATAATAGGCATCAGCAAATTTAACTAACTCCTGACTTAATTGTTCTTGTTTCCTATCTTTGATACGGCTATCAGCGTCCTGAGCCATTTGTTCGACCCAATAGGACACGGCGATACTCAGGGCGTCCAAGCGGTCATCATGTGTAATAGCGCCTCTGTCTCGCGTTATGCGGGACATCTGGTACATCATCTGGTATTTTAGTTGTGATTCTACGGAGTAGCTCTGGGCTGACTCAAAGTCATTGCGTATCACCTTGGGGTCTATGATAAGCCTGTGTGCGTTAATAACAGGCTCTAGTGTATCAATGATACGTTTCTCTTTCTGTACACTATGCCGTACTTCTTCAATGGTACAGGGGTGTATCTTTGTTAGTATTGGTTTAAATATCTCTACAAACATGCCATCACCGAAGTTACTTTCAACCACGATGGTATTCACCTCATGCTGTTTAGCTTTGATTGCTAGGGTCTTCAGTACGTCTTCGCTGTAGCCTCCTTGTAGACCACCGGCGTCAGGCACAAAGAGGTTACCGTTAAGCATCTTGACTATGGCATAACCAGTCTCGTCCTTACCGCGACCCGCGGGGTCAATACTCATGACTGACCCGGTGTAGGGTATCATGTCACCCAGCGTCTTGAATGGGCGGTAGTATCTATCCCCAGCGAACCCTACGTTAGGCACAGAGCTATCCCACGTGAGCTCGGGGTTCTGAGCCCACACAAGGGACTCAGGCGCCACCTTAGCGTCCACGTCCATGACCAGCAACTCATTGAGCTTCAGGGGATGCCTGTCGGTATCGCTGAGTCTGGTGTCCAACATGAACTGCATATTGAACCCAGAGCGACCGTATGACACCAGTCGTTCCTCTAGGTCTATGTCGGAGAATCTGGTGGGTTCCGTGGAGCGGTTCTCCTTGGTGCCATCAGAATCCACACAGAGGGCGCTCACGTGTCCGTCATAGCGTTTTTGGGACACCTCTGGGGTCACATGTCTCGCGGGCCATATACGGACGTTGTAGGCACGTTCTTGTAGCTTGTTGTAGATGCTATCCTCACACTGTGGTGTACCTAGGAATATAACCTTAGATGAGTCCAGGGGTTTAAGGATAGAGTCAAATTCTTTTACCTGTTCACTCAGCTTGTCACGCATGGTCTGCGTAGCGGAGTTGTTAGGCACCTCGATGTCGTCCGCAATGATGAGGTCAGCACGGCTACCAGTAAGCTGACTGGTGATACCCAACGACTTAACGCTGGGAGCGTGACTGGCGGGCGCAGGACCCACGTCAAAGCTTATCTTACTGAACCTCTGCTTGTCTGTGGGTATCAGGTGTTGCAGGATAGGCAACTGGTGAATCAGGCGCAGGGTGAACGTACTGAAGTCATCCGAGCGTGTCTTACTGGCGGACACCACGAGGATGTTCTTAGAGGGGTCTAGGAGCAACTGGTGTACCGCAAAGGCGGAACAAATCCAAGACTTACCACACCCCCGGAACGCCTCAATGATTGAGCGCTTGGGACCGTTTTGCATGTACTCGGCTATTTCGTATTGTAGCGGGGTGGGAGCAGGTAGGTTGAGCTCCTTCCAAACCACAAACAAAAAGTTGCGGAAGTCTTCAAATTCTTTCATTACTGCTTGTTGCGCGAGCGATTCTTGCTCTTACTCTGGACACGCAGGTTGGACGCACCATTGTTCATAGGGTTGCCGTCCTTGTGGTCGATGTCCTTACCAGCTACAGCCGCCTTGCCTTTACGCTTGATTGCCAGGCGACGCGCTTTGTTGCGCGACGAGCGACGCTTACGTTGCTCAGGGCGTCCTTGGTAGTTGTCGTATTCTTTGCGGTAGTTTCTAGCCATTGATTACATTATCGGTTTCGTCCTGAAAGGGTAGGACTTTGATTAATTCTGCCATCGGGTTGTCAGCCTTGAGGGAGGCGTGAACACCGTTGTCTTTAAGAAGTTGTCTAGCGGCATTCAGGTCGCTGGGTTGAGCTTCTCCGCTCTTGATGCGCTCGATGAACTCATCAATCAGCATGTCCTGGAGGACGTTTAGTTTCTCTGCTTGTTTATCCATGTTAGTTAAATTTAAGGTTAAGTGACTTACGAACGAACGGAATATCCTTTTCAAACTTAAGGGTCTTATCAAGCGTCTCGTTGTCTTGTCCAACGAAGCGCTTCATGAAACTCTTGTCGCGAGACAACTTAAGTTCGATAGCGTCGTAGTATTTATTTAGTAGGGCATTAAGCTGGCGAAGACCTTCGTTGTAGGGTTGCCCTGACTTGGTACGTTCGTATTCCTCAACGTCATAAAGGCGTTCCCAGCTACGTGAACCAATTAGTTTCTCGACTGCTTCCTTGAGGGTCATCTTGCGCTTACCGTCTACGCTGACACGCATTGTTTCCACCTTTTTCATAAAGGCGTAACGCAGGGTAACGCCCTCGTCGTCGATAAACTTATCCATGCGTTGACCTATAAACGACTCGGGTGGATTACCTATTTGATTATAAACATCAGTTGACAAGATACGTTCAAACTTGGTATCAATCTCCTGCGCCCTTCTAGGCAACTGTCTAGAGATTGTAGTAGTGAACACCGTGTGTGTTCCCTCGATGTCTTCCCCGAAGCGGTTAGTCTTACGGTTGGTTGGCTTTTTACCGATAGCGCCGTACAAGAAGCGGTCAGTAAAGCTGGCGCCTCGTAGGTCACCTATCGTACGGTCGCCTCCTGCTAACTCTACAGCTTGAAACGTTTTACGAAGCTGGGCAGGAACAGGCGCATAACTAGCCAAGATTTTAGAGAGTTCACTAGCTTTGGTTCCAGGACCGCCCGAAGCGAGCTTCTGAAGGGACTTCATACCTGTGAACAGTGGAACTTCTTGAGTCAGCGTAATCATAGTAGAGGCAAACATCATAGGAATGTTCTGGGTGTCTTTTAAGACGCCTTCGTTACGCGCTTTGAGATAATGAGCCAGGTCAGCCCCCATCGCCAGCGGGATTGCCAACGGCGACGCCGCGCGATAATCCATGTTCATCCCCATGAAGGGCTGTAGTTTTGCTTTCTCTCGTTGGTCTTGAGTCATCCAGTTCAAGGAGCCAGTCATGTTGCCTTGGAGCGCCATTGCATAACCAGCGCTAAACAAACCAAAAGCTACGACATCAGACATCACAGCGTTCTGCGTATAGTTCTCAGCGTAACGCTCTAGGGTTGCGCGTTTTATCTTAGCCTTCTCCAAGGCATCGTCGGCGTCTTTTATTATGCCTTCCTGCACCTTTCGACTGTTTTCGGAGATGTTTTCTTTTCCTAACTCTAGTCTAGCCTTTTCTTTAGCTTGGGTGTAGAGGTTCAGCCCTTCTTCTAATTTTGCAATCTTACGTTCGTACGGATTTGCGTAGCGAGCCTGTAGAAAGTTCACAGGGGCGGTCAGTCTTAAACCTATATAAGCGCCTTTAATGGGCACGGATATGTAGGGCATGAACATACCTACGAGAAGCTCAGCCTCCTCGCTAGACCCGCTGGCTTCTTTAATCATGTTGATTATTTTGTCGCCAAAGTCTTTGTGGATAAGCTCAGGGTCCATGTGCTGACGCGCCAACAAGATAGACTCTTGGATGTCGTCAACAAACTGTTCGTGGTCGCCGAGAACGTCCAACACTTGTAGACCGTCATCGTCTTTCCACTTTGCATTATAAATTTCCTCGGCTCTATCGTTTATCTGCTTTTCAGAAATACCGGGCTTGCCATGAAGCTCAAGCCTGGCTTGTTTACGTGATTGTCCTATAAGCGTGCCCTGAATCATCTGTCGTTTTGTAACAGCGTCCAGCACTCCGATACCACGGATACCTACAGAGAATAGGTTTGTGATATTTGCGATGTTAAAGACCTTACCAGACAACGAGTCCAAAGCTTGCTTAGAATCAGCTTCAGTTACTTGTTTTCTTTTCGCTCGTTGTATGGTTCCTTCAAGCGTTGTGCGTGTACGGAAATCGTCTGCAAACCGTGTGAGGTGTCCAGTAGTCGGGTCACGTCCTTCTTTGAAAGCACGCTTAGCGGCATCTTTGATACCGTTGGCTGAGAAGAAGCCAGTCCAGAATCCCATAGCTTCGTCAGCCGCAAGAGCGAACGCTAGGGAGCTATCTTTGTCTGTTCCTGTAAACTGACGTACAGCGGTAACGAACGGACGAACAACACCTTCACGAACGACGGCGTAACCTGCGGTGGGGACACCAGCAAGAATCGAAGGTAACTGGTTGATAAGATTCATCTTACGCCAAGTGTTTCCTGTTTGTAGAACCTTCAGGAACTTACTTGTTGGCGCAAGGTCCAGAGCCGCCGACAGCATATCTTCGTAGTCTTGATATATCTGAGCTGTCTCGCGTTCCTTCTCTACTTTGCGAACGTCGTTGATTTTATCCCGCATCCGTTTCTTAGACTCAGCAATCTTGGTCTTAAGTTCGGTAACTTTAGTTTTAACTTGTGGGGGAGAAATCTTATACTTCTTGAGTATCTTCTGCTCAATCTCGGAGATTACCCCACGACCTTCAATCTCAGCCAACTCTGTTAAGTCTGCTTCTAGCTTTTCGATGCGGTCTAGGTCGTCAATGGAATCCTTGTAGTATTTGATTTGAGCGCGTAGGCGCCGAACGTCGGCATCCTCTTCAAAAGCCTTTCGGGTTGCCTCGGCTACAGCCGTACTGTTTGCTTCATCAACTATTTCTTTTCCGTATTTATCGACAGGAGCAGGACCGTCTATGGGGGTAGAGGTTTCGGTTGTGAAGTGTCTGCTTCTAATCTCAGTTAAAGTCTTCTCTAGTTTTTGCAACGTCTTATTAACACGAGCTTTTACTTGAGTTACGTTTTGTTGGGATTGGGCTAGTGCGGCTACCTTATCTTTGATGCTTTCGCGTGTTACTCCCTTACCGCTAAGTTTAATACGCTCAGCGCCTTCGGGTAACTCGTCATTGTAAGCCTTAGCCATCTTTTTAACGTCATTCCATTCCATGTCGTCCAACTCGGCTCTTACGTCTTCTATCTTACCAAAGCGGAAACGCCCGGTAAGACCAAACTTCTCAGGAATGCCCACGTACTCATCAAGGGCATCAATTGTGTTTCGCATATCCTTTATCTTGCCACTCGACAGCACATCTAGTGTATTCTGGAAGCGAATCAAGGCGGCACGTTGTGCGTACGACCGACTACTATATTCTGTGATATATTTACCGTACTTGGCGGCGTCACCGCTTAGTCCCTGCAATGAGCGACCACCGTTTGTCTCAACGAGGTCTAGGGTGTCGTTCATACGACGTAGTAAATATACGTCAGCTTTGAGTGCGGCTATGTCGTCTGCTGTTACATCTTCGCCAGCCTGTCTTTTACGCACGAGTGCTTTGACTTTGGAATCAATATCAACCGTCAAGCGTTCTTGGCGCGGTTTCAAACGACGCCCAATGTTAGGCGCAACGGTGGTAAAGTTTTTGCCTCCTAGTACTCTGATGTCAGCCTCGGATTCTTTGATGGCTTCTAGTACGTCATCTTGTTCTTTTCCAAAAGTAAATTCACCCTCTTCTTCGTCAGTAACAATCTCTTCTTTGTCTCTGATTACTTCGGGTTCTTCAGGTGTCTTAGGGGTAGGCTCTTCGGGCTCAGGGATTCGAGGTTGCTCGGTCGGGGGAGGCGTAGGCTCCAATATATCCTTTAGTCCCTGTGTGGAATACTTTAAACCACCCTCCCCTAGTTCTGTGTTGGGTTCCGCAATTTTAACAGGAGGACGCGCACCAGCAACCTCGTAACCCTCCCTAAACAAATTATACTGACGATTAACAACAATCGGAACGTCTTCAATGCCCGCTTGGATGGCGGCGGCGAGTCTTGTATTTCCATCTGTTATTAAAGCCTTACCAGTAGCAGGGTCGTAAGTAATGGTAATAGGTTCCTTGAATCCCTCCTTCTTCAAGGACTCTCCTAACTCTTCTATGCTTTTTACGTCACTTACCCCTACGCCTTCTGCGGCTCTGTCCACCTCAACGAGCTTTTGGATGGTATTGGTTTTAACCCCTACAACGTTTTCTTTAGTATAAGCTTCTCCCTTTGGAGCACCTTTAGAATCAGGGGGAGGCGTCTCTGATTCACGCCGGGCTTGCTCTGCCTTGAGGTCTTCTTCGGAAACCTCGTTGTTATCGGTCTTGCGATTATCCAGAGCCTCTTGAGCCGTCTTTGTCTTCTGTACGTAGTCGTCAAAGTCCTGAAGGTTACGATGTGCTTTCTCAAGCTCAACCAAACGCTTACGCATACGGCGACGCTGGCGAGGGTCTTTCACTCCCTTCATTTCGTTTTTAACGCTGTCGATTGCCTCTTGGTTGGTTTTGAGCGTGCGCTTGGATAATGTATCCATCTGCTCAACTCCCCAAGAACCACCGCGTGCCCAGGCGTTGAACACGGTGTTAAGTCCGCCACCTAAAACACCGGCAAATAAATACTCGTAGGCGTTACGGTTGGCGTCTTCATTCATCAACTGCTCCAACTCCTGACGCAGGGCAGTCTCGGCAATACCCAACGAGGCGCCGCTAAGGAACGCTCGCTTGTTGCCCAGCGTACCTGAGATGTCTTTCCAAGCCTTGAGGTCGTTGACGCCATCGCCTAGTTTGAATATTTTATCAGCCTGGCGAGCAACAACGCCCACACCAAACAGAGAAGCGGCGAGCATCTCAGCGGCAGAAAGGTCTTCTTGGATTCCAAAGGCTTGTCTGGTTTTCTGTCCGAGAAAGTTAGACGCGCCCCAAATAGCCGCCTCACTCACCGCGAACGTAACAGCACCTGTTCCCACGCCCGCACCTGTGGCGGCTTGTGCTCCCGCGGCTAATTTACCTGCGCGACCCAGAGCAAGAACTTTACGACCTAGAGCCGCATACTTTAAATATGCTGTAGCGCCCAGACCAGCACCGAGCTCTACACCAATACCAGCAAAGGTACCAGCGATGGCGTTACCTGCACTATCGTCGTCGACTAGCTCGGTGTTATCAAAGTGCCCCTGTGGGTGTCCTTCTTGAGGACCGAACGTCGTCGCTAGACCTACGTCCTTTATTGCCTTTGGTTCAGGCTTGTCTAAGGTTTCGCTTTCTGCGAGGTAATCTTCTAAACTAATCATTTTTATTTTGTAATTGGTCAGCAACGATTCTCAAAAGGTCTTCGGCGTCTTCAACGGACTCAATGCCGTTTAGTTGCGCGAACTTTAAGTTAGCGGCATTAGCTGGGTCGCTCAGGTCTAACTGACCCTTGGCGAGTGCTTGAGAAGCAAGATAGGCGGAGTTTATAGCCTCGTAAGCGTCGGTGCGGTCGTTAAACACTAGCTTATCAGTGATGTCTACTTTTGCTTTCTCCATCATTGCAACCCGCTCGCTGTAATCCTCGCCAGCAACATCTAGCTTGAAGTCATAACTATGTATGATGACTTCGAGAGCTCCAACCGCATCTTCGGATGTTGAGCTCATCGCGGTCTTAGCGTCTGCCATGATTTCTTCTTCGGTGAACTCACGACGAACACCAGTACTCATGTCATATCTAAATTGTACGGTTTTTAATTTGGCACGCTTTCCAGATTCATCTTTAATTTTAAACACGTCTCGGCGTTCCACCGACAATCCCTTAACTGGTTTAACGGCTTCCATAGCGTTGAACTGAAGCCGTTCTGTTTGATAATCACGGTAATTATTCTCAGCGTTTCTCATCAACGTCTTTACCTCAGCATCTATCTCGGCTATTCTTTCCTCGTCTCCTTCCATGACAGCTTTGGCGCGTTCCCGGCGAAGAGGCTCAACGTCTTCAACCATCAATCTGTTGACATAAGCAGTTGCTACTTTGGGAGAGGTACCTTCCATACCTTTAATGGTGGTCAGCAGAAGGTCGTCTGTATCTTTAACAGAAGCTTTGTGGTTGTTGTAAACAACACTACGTTCATAGATTTCTTTAGCACGCCCGCCCTGCTCGGGTGTCAGGCGCTTACCTAGAGTGTTAAAGTAAGCCTCTGGTCCTAAACTAGTATTCTGACTAAACAACGCTTTCTCATAAGAGGCGAAGGTTGCGTCTTGTTGTCCTATCTCTAGTTTTGTCAGTTTTGGCTTCTGCATACGATGCCTATTGATGCCATCTTGTGCGCTGTCTTGAACAACAGCAAACGCATCGCGCATCTCTTCCGAAGAATCCGACGCGTTGAAGATTTTTAAAGCGTCGAACAGTGCATCGCCAGAGGTCTTACCGTTCTCGGTGGCGCTCTTAATGTAATCCATCACGTCCTCTACAGGCGCGTTGGTGTACAATGAAATCGTCTTTGGTATATCAGGGTGGTTTAAATCGTGTATTCCTTCATCTAGATTAAGAACAAAATTTTCAATACGCTTAGAGTTTAGGCGGTTCTCGGCATCTACATCACGGCGGCTCCGATTAGCAATAGTATTAAGACCATCTCTAGCTTGTTTTTCGATTCCAGCGAGCAACGCGGATGTCTCAGCGTCGTTAAAGATTTGCTGTCCGTTGCGCTTGTAGAAACGTAGTTGCTTAATAAGCTCCTGTGTCTCGGTGAAGTTACCTTTATTGAGTTGCGTCGTCGCGTTATTCAGCATATCAGTACGGAGACGCTTGGTGATGTCTTGGTTAGTCAAGCCGCTCTTAGCACCCAACGTAAACATTGTGTCAGCGGACTTGCGAATAGCGCCACCCCAATCAATACTACCGTCAGGCGTCGGAGCGGTATCGTTGCGCCAGAGAGCGTGCGTTTCATCTGACAGCATAGACATGTTAAATTTATCCAAGTTACGGTCATAGGACTCACTCAGAGCGCCTCTGGTGTTTCCTGTGATGGACGACCAAACAACTTGCGCCTCTAGGCTATTACCGACACCTTCAGGTAGTTCTGACTGCATCTGAACCCAACGGTCTGATACGTAGGAGTCAAAACCAGCTAGGGCTTTTTCTTTGTCAGGATATTTTTGAAAGTCGAGGTATGTGTCTGCTTGTGTCTTGAGCTCGGGAAGAAGCGTGTGATTAAAGTGTTTCTTGATTAAACCTTCGCGCAAACCACGTTGACGCGCCATGTTTAGCCAAGTACCGGGTTCCATTTTCTTTAGCTCCGCCTCGGCTTTCTCGGGGCTAACTGTAGCCGCTTCTAGTCGTCCCTGCGTCTCAGTAGTGGCGGCAAACTGGCGCATAGCGGGACTGATGCTGGACAGAGCGTTTGCTAATCTAGTAGCAGTATTTTCTCGTACATCTGCGGTAGGCGCGGCAAATACGGTATACTGTCCCTTTCGTTGAACTTGAGGGGTAAGAGCTTGTTGCCCTAAGTCAAGGTTAACTTGTTTACGTTTGTCGGACGAGCCGAGTAGTGATGCTAAAGTTTGTTTTGCCATAAGTTAAGTAGTAGGTTGAAAGAAGCCCATGTCTTGTGCTCCGCTTGCTAGTCCAACGCCTGTAGAGATTCCACCAACAATAGCGCCAGCATAGTCAGGTTGTGCTATTGGTTTGTTGATTCGTAACATATTCATGTTGGAGCTAATACCAGCGTCGCGGAAGGCTAACTCACGGTTAATGTTTGTGAACTCTTGTTGCTGAGTAACAGAGAAACGATATTGCGCTTCTTCGCGGCTGAGGTCATTGATAAGAGCATCAACACTTAGCCCGGCGACACCAGCCTCACCAGCGGACACACGAGCGGTGGCTCTGGCTTCCTCAGCTTTTTGTGCGGCTACTTGTATACGCTGAGCCGCTGCAACGTTTTCTTGTTGCTCTCGCATACGCATAGAGCTTACCTCGTTTAGATAACGCTGACGTTCAGCCTTGGTTGCGTTAGCTTGTGCTTTCGCTTGTGCTTTGGCGGCTTGTCGTTGCCCCCGGATGGTCAGACCTGTAGTAGCTACTGTAGAGAGCGCTGTAAAGCCCAACATCGCCTGTGAAGCGACGCCAGCGCTAGTGGTAGCCACAGCGGAGCCAGTAAGAGCCGCACCAATAGGTGCAAGAATAGGAGGACACATATATTATAGGGGATAAGTTAAGTTAAATTTATAGAAGTCATGACCGCTGAACTTGATGGGAGTTTCTTCAAACTCAGCGCCTAGCCATTTTAGCCATTTTATAGAGGTTGTATATTCAGCCAAGACGTAGTTGCTTACTACGCCGTAGCGTTTGATTAAATAAGGTAAAAGTTGTTTAGAGGCTTTCCCGAAGGTCAGCCAGTTGTCACGGACGCCCTCAGAGCCCAATAGCCATATATAATTCATATTAGGGGCTCTCCCAACGCCGAGCATCGCAAAGGGCACTCCTTGAGCGTCCAAGGCGGTCAAAGTAACGTCATCAATCTCCAAGCCCTTCATCAAGGCTTTCTCAGGCGTGTCAAAACCACAAGCAATCAATTCGTCCTTGTCGTGTTGACGAAGGAACGGAGCGAGCTGCTTTGCGTGTTGCGCTGTGGCTACTACAGCTTTACAGCCGTTTCTGGACTTTTTAATTGTTATCATTAGAACGGCGTTTGATATATGGACGAGTGAGTAGCGGTTTTTTATATCTAGGGATAGACGCGCTATATGTATCCAATAACGAATTAAAGTACTCGGCTATTTTATCAATAGTTTGAGACACGCTATGCTCTTTATTGGTTTCTAAGAAAACTGAGGTAGCTATATTTGCTATCTCTTCGTGAAAACTTGATTGGTTTATGTTCAACCCTAGGCTGTATATTGTAGTTAGGTTATTGTGTTCACAGAGAACCCCGCCTATTTTTTTACTTGAGGTATATAAATCGTTAGGCTTATGGTATTCAACGTCTATGTTAAACAGGTCTGAAAATAACAGACTGATTTCATTACCTAGTTTACTTGTAATATTTTTATAATCGCGTGACATCCCTCTATTGGTGACTCTAAGAGATAAAAACAGTCCTCCAGAATCGGAGTGCCACTTCTTGTCGGGCTTACTGGTAACGCCTGTAGTTTGCTGTTCAGCTATAACTAACACGTCCTCGCCTTCTTTATCTCCTAAGACGTACGTATGTGTAGAGTCTATGGACTTAAAGTTAAGGGTCTGGAAGTTATTGCTCATTATCCGTATCTATTTGAACGCGACTGTACAAACGATTCAAACTCTGCGCTTTGAAAAGCAGTAGGAAGAGCCGTGGAGTCTTCAATAGTGATTATTGTGTCTTCGGCTTTTGTAAACACAGGAAAACGATAGAAACCGTCGTCTAGTTTTATATTACCTATTGTAGTACCTCCGACAACAGGAGGCGAGAATTCATTATTAACCGTAGCTCTGCCTTTAGCTGTAACTTTTACGCTAAAAGAAGCGGTATCGTGATAAAACAGTGCGCCATTTCTAATCCGTAGTTTTGCGGATGCGGAAGGCGAGGAACTGTTACCTGCTTTTGCTTTAAAGAGTTGCTCGCTGAAGGTATACTTCATGGTGTAGGGGATGCCTACCCATACGTCTGTGTCTTCGCTTACAGGCTGTGCTAGGGTCACTGTGGAGCCGCTGAAGGAGCTTTGAAGCTTGAGACCGTCCTTTGTCCAGACTTGTATATTATCAGACGATGAAGAAGTGTATGGAAGGGTAATAGAGGCGGAACCAGCGGTCACCGTGCGTGACACTCTCATATCTAGGTGTGTAAGGAAACCAACGTCGTCTGTTGTCCCGGCTTCAAAAGACAACGAAACAGCGTGAGTTTTACCGTTTAAAACAATTACCATATACAAGGAGTCGTCCATGAATTCCATACCACGTATTTCACCTTGGAAAGTAAACTTAAACCAAGAGCTAAGAATTTTCTTTGCCCCACTCCAAAAGTATCTATAAACAAACACGGAGCTAGGCTCGTCCGCACTTAATACAGCAAGCACGTCTTCAGTCGTCGTCCCAGAGAAACCACTAATGTTTTTGGGGATGTAGTTAGGAACGTGTTCCGTTATGTCGGCGGAATCATAGTTATCCGTAGTCGAGTTCACGCTATATTCTCGGATACCTGTAAAGACTCCACGAGTAAACGGAAAATAAATGTAGGAACCCAAGGCAAGCGGAGACACAGCGTTGTCTACGTCAAAGTTAGTAATAGGTGTAATTGCTACTGTCTTAGGAGTCAACAGGTCTCCGCCTTTTAATACAAACTGTCCTTGTTCAGAAAACAGAATTAAGTTCTCTTGGAAAGCTGTAGCGTCGTAAATGTTGGTTACATTCTTACTTGATACCGTTACATCAATCGGGGCTGAATCTAAAAGATTAGTTACGGTAGTCCTAAAGAAGTTGAACAAAGCGCCCGCCTCTGAAAAGACAATGTTATCTTCATTGAGAACCCCTAATCGGTTTTTGTATATAAATAAATTACTAATCTTTTTGCCGACAAAAGAAGGCATTGGGTTTGAGTCGTCGTCTCCCGCCTTTCTGTCCACCAACGGCACATCTTTTACTATGAATGAGTTTAACTCATCATTAACTAAACGGTGCGGAAAGGTGTCTTTATCAATACCCCGCGAAATATCAAATCCAGATACTTCCGAATAAGCTCCTACACCAAACTCACTGCCGTCCGCTGTTTCAAATTTAACGTAGTAATCATCTTGGTTTGCCTCGGCATCACCTACAACTTTAACTTGAAAATTGTTGAAGTTCCTTTCGGGCAGTTCCACCAGACTCGACACCTCGTTATAAGCAAGAGACAGTCCAGCATCGGCTAAACCATCGCTAGTTCTTAAGCTAAAGGACTCGCCATCTGTTCTAGCGTATTTAACAACACTGCCCCGGTTTGTGGCTGAAAATTCACTTGGCACACTCCCACTATTCACGTTGTTGGTAGTTGGCGTACTAATCCCTGCACTGGCTAAACCAGACGCAATCAGAGCGGTGTCGGCGTTTGCCCCGCCTCGGTTGGCGTCGGCTGCTCCTGTTTTTACTGTCCGAGAGCCCAAGCTGTCTGCCGATGTTCCTCCCTGTAGTTCGGTACTTAGTGCTGAAGTAAAGCGTTGACCAGTCGTAGCTGAAACAGCCGTTATTTCGCCTGAGCTATTTGTGGAAATAGTTAGAGGTATATCTGTTGAATTATTATTAATTATCTCATTAGTTATACGAAGGGTAACGGTACTGCTGTCGTTGCTTAAATTTTCGGGATACCCTGTGCCACCACTAAAGAGAGTTACGGTTTGTAATTCCAACTCGGCAAAACTTCCAGTGACATTTAAAGAATCCCCTGCGGCTATGGTATATGTAGCTCCATATCCAACTTTTATGTCAAACTCTTGAAACGTAAGATTTATTATGGCGCCTTGTTCGTCACTATTACCAAAGAATACTTGGTATTTCTTTTCGTAATCTCCCTGAAGGACTGTAACAATAGCTTCTTCAACAAGCTCGTCCGTCTTTTCACTGCTTTCGGCTACAGTTACGTCTTTATTCACAAGAAACGTGTTATCACCAACCACTAAACCTCTTAGCGTGTCTTTAGGCGAGTTCGATGTATGCAGGTAATGATTGGTGGGAATTGTCCATCCGTTTGTGTATTCTGTTTGGTCATACCAGATAGAAGCCGCCGCGCCCGAAACGACATTGTAGGCATACATCTTATCACCTGTGTGGATTAGTACATATTTTTCAGTATCACTTCTATTAACAAACTGAACCAAACTATCCGAAGCAATCGCAGTCGATACCATTTGTGCTATATGGCTGGTATTAGGGCGCTTGGCAAGTCCATCTACAACAGAACTCAAAGCGTTCTCCTGCTCTTCACATTGTCCGTCATAGCGACTTGAGTCGGGTTGCTGACTGACACCCTGGATAAGGTTTGGGAGAGAAGTATTGATTAAGGGCATATTATGTTAGGTCGTAGTTTCTATTAATACCAATTCTAACGGCGGCGTCGTAGTTGTCAAACACAGAATAGTTAGCGTCGTCGAAGTCCCGGTCTTTAAAATAAGCGCGTAGCTCCTGTTCCATCTTAGGTAGACGCTGAACGTCTATACCACTCTGCGGATACAGTTCTGTAAGTAGAATGGCTACACGAACATTGAGATACTCACGGTATTTGTAGTGAACCTCACTCAAGCTCCGTCTATATATTACTGTTGCCTTAATAGGTTTTGTTCCCCAATCTTGAAACGAATGTTTGTCGAGGTCGTATAGGTATAATGAACTACCAGACTGCTCTAAACGAGTTCTGTAATCGTTAGGCTCGATAGATAGATAAACACCGCCAATGAGACCTGTAAGGGAAATCCTACCTTGTGTGGGGGTAAACTCAACGTCCTTCTCGGTGTTGAACCACCATCCTCTTCCCTGTAACTCAAGGTCTGTATCCTCAAGGAGCCTGAAGGCTTCGGATGCTAAAGCGTTAGCGTTTACTGCGGTCACAGGAGACTCGCCAATCAAGCGTAAGATTTTATTAACTTCGTAAAGGGAGTTTGAGTCGCTAGTCGTTGCGGTAGCTGTAGCTGTGCGTAACTTGGTAGCGTCACTAATAAGCTCAATCTTCTTATAGGCGGGGGTTTGCTGGAAGATTACTTCTTGGATGCCCATCATACGCATTTCGGGTGCGAAGTCTCGATAGGTAGCTTGAGTACCAGCCACAACGCCGTCATAGAAGGCTTTCTCGGCTGTGAGGTTGATGGCTGTATCCTTTTCGAGCTTGTCTCGTTCAGCATCAACGCTGAGTTCTTGTGAGGTAAGTAGTGCAGTTTGAGCGTCAACCTGTAGTTTTTCAGCATCAGTTTTTAGCTCCTGAGCAGCAATCAAGGTACGCTGTGTGGCATCGGTAGTCGTCTGAGAGGCAATCAGAGCCGACTCTGCATCGGTCTTTAGCTCCTGTGCGTCTACGAGTGCCCCTTGTTTACCCTTGAGAGTTGTATCAGCAGCGACATCTGTGGCTTGGGCGTCCACTAACAGCTTCTCAGCGTCAGTCTTTAGCTCCTGTGCATCAATCAACGCCTTCTCGGACGTGCGTTTAGCCGTCTCTTCAACCTCGGTAAGTTTTTGTTGCGTAACAAGGGCTTCTTGGTCGGCTATAAGTGCTGTCTCTGCGTCGGTCTTTAGCTCTTGGGCATCAATCAGTAGCTTCTCGGCGTCAGTCTTTAACTCCTGAGCGTCTATAAGACCAGTCTCAGCTTTAATCTTTTTGTGCTGGTCTATCTCAGTTACCAGCTTTAACGTGCCTAGCTTTTCTTCTATGTTTCCTTGGAGAAAGAATACTTCGTTGATTCCTAATCCTCGTAACTCATTTGGGAAATCATTGTAATCTAGTACGCTCCCAGAATTTCTAACATGAACATTCTGAAGCGTAGCTAAGGATACTAGCTCTTCTTGGTAACTAAATTTTTGAAGCTCTTCGGCTCCTATAAGTCTGGACTGTGCAATTCTAGCAGCACGAATGGTAACATAACGAACAAAAGATTCAGGAAGAGAAGTGTCCCACGAGGCGGTCGCCAGGCTGAGGTTATTTATCTCATAAATCGTTATAGCGGCATCAGGGTCGTAGTGACCACTGTGTAGTTGGTTGAACCACCAGCCTTTGCTCTGTATATCGTTACTTACTTCTTGCAGGGTTGCTAATGCTACCGTTTCGGTTGTGCTTCGACTTGCTTCAGCAGAAAGCGACGACAGGGGCGCTTCTCCTAGATTTGCAAAGACTATGTTTACGGAATCGAGAAGACTCGTCACGGAAGTAATTGTAACAGTATCGTGTGCCATATAATATAAAAACGTTATAAAAGAAAAGTAAATGCCTCCCCCAAGGGGATAGACCCAAGGGGGAGACAAGAGGGTTTAATTGCTATTAGGTAGCGGGAGGGGTGACTTCAACCGCACATTCAGGGCGGAGAACACCGTGACCCATTGCATATTTAGCAACGAAGAGCGTACCTTGACGCTCGATTTGGTAGTCAGACTCAGTAGCCAAGTCAAGGAGCTTAACAGTACCGATAGCTTCCTTAGTACCAGCGATGAAGCCTTTCATGCCAGCGCCAGAACCAGCACCAGTAAGAGTGCTGAAGTCGCCGTTGTATCCAGTACCAGCGGTACCAAACACGTCATTGGCGGCGGAACCGTCATCAGTAGTAGTGGAGGAAACATCACCAAGAGCGATGATGTCGCTGAGGTGGTTGGACTTGTACAAGCTGATACCAGCAACCATCGGGATAGACCCAGCGGCTACACTGCCACCAGGACCGAAGTCTTTGCTGATTGCCACGTTGTCGGTGGTAAGCAGGGTGTAGTATTGCTCAGGGGTGAGGATGGCGTAGCGTCCTTCATCGGGAGCGTCCTTCTCGTCAAGAGTCTGGGCAACAGCGAACAGCGCGTCGATAAGACCAGCGGCGGTGTCGGTAGTTGCATCTTGGATGGTAGAACCAGCAAGAGTTTGACCCGAGATGTTAGCACCAGAACGAGCGGCGGCGAAGAGAGTCTTCATCGTCGCAATGTCGAAGCGTTTAGCAAGGGCTTTACCAAGTTCTTGAGCGTAGATGCTACGAACGTCGTAGTGAGTCTTAAGCTCGTCGATGTTAGCAAGGAACGTCGAAGAAACCAACACATCGTCGATGGTGATGACTTTTTCGTTCTTGTGGATGTCAGACAGGTAGCCGTTGTCGGTTTCGACAAGAGACTCACCAGGGGTGTGATAACCAGCAGATGCAATACCAGTCACAGGGAACTGTGCTGATTTACCATTCTGAATTGTGCGCACCATGTGAAGGTCCTTCATCACATTCTTTTCCTCGAATGCGGTAAGGATTTCACCAGAGAACACCTTCAGAAAGAGCTCATCTACATTACCAGCACCTTCAACTTGCCCCACACGTGAGGGGTCTGCATTATTAGTGAATGCCATAGTAGTTTATCTTTCTATTATAGTTATTATTAGGGGTTAGGTGTCCAGTCTGCTTTGGTTTGCTAGTCTAAGGTTATCCGACGCATCGGGCCTTACGCTACTTCTTAGCGTCCTTGGACGAAAGTTATTTCTTTTTCTTAATACGCAAAGACACACGAGCTGCCTTGGTGTTGCTTACAAATTGTTTTCCCTTTGCTCCTGCGCGTTTCTTTTTGCGGGCTGTAGTTGCTCGCTGAGCTTGCGATAGGCTTCTAGCTTTTGCGAGCGGAAGGCAACGGTCTGGATTCTTTTTGTTTTTAGACGTTCCGCAAGCGCCTTTAATCTTGCCGTCAGTTCCGATTCTGACCCACTTCTGTCTACGCCATTTTGCAAGTTCACCCATGTTACTTCTTTTTGATTTTTAGCTTCTTCCGCTTACCTTTACCATAGTTGGGGTCTTTGCAATATTTAGACGCCGCCATGTTAGCATAAGCTGATGGGTATTTGTCGAAGGTACGCTTTGCCCAAGCGATACCTTTAGGGCATATTTTAGCCATTATATTTTTAGTCCTACGTTTGAACGGTCACCCAATGAACGACGAGTGTAGCCGCGTGAAGAAGAACCAGAAGGAGTAACCTCTTGTTTCTTTTTCTTCTTTTTAACAGAAAGCTGTGTGCGTAGACTGCGACCTTTCGCTCCAAATCTATTTGCTACCTTTGGGTTAGAAAAGCTGCTAATTATCTGTTTGAAGCCTTCGGCATTTAAAAGTGCTGGAAACATTAGTATTTCTTCCCTTTCTTGATAGACAGGTTCTTACGTTTAGCTTTACATT
>ERZ869936.1299-NODE-1299-length-18289-cov-4.410278_pt1 | contig 18289 bp, 27 predicted proteins | sample MGYA00520876_ERZ869936 | MGnify/ENA primary metagenome ERZ869936 (study PRJEB32218, sample SAMN09650985) | biofilter metagenome | isolation source: enrty point of leading RO module | place: Saudi Arabia: Thuwal, RO plant located on Red Sea | collected 2016-02-17 ...
TCGTCGATATGAATCTGCGCATCTGAGAGACGTGCCATCGCCGACTGCACAGCCTCAAACTCGTCATCGCTGCTGAGTCGTCCGGTCCGGAGCTTCCACGAGTCGACGCCGGCCTCGGCCGCGAGCATACGGTCAACTAACTGTTGGTCGCTCATCTCGAGTGAGAAGATGCCGACTGAAGCACCGTGCTTGAGGGCGGCGTTACGAGCGATATCAAGGGCGATGGTTGTCTTACCAACCGATGGTCGAGCGGCCAAGATAATAAGGTCGGATTTTTGAAACCCAGAGAGCAAGTTATCAAGTGCGGCAAACCCAGACGGCACACCACGAACCTCACCCTGGTTCGCATTGAGGTGCTCAAAACGGTCCCACGCCTCAGTCAGGGAAGAGCCGATGGTTTTGAATTTTTGGGTGGTCGGTGCGTTGGTGACGTTGTAGACCTTCTTTTCAGCTTGGTCCATCGTTTCCTCGACATTGTCGGGTTTTGAGTAGCCAAGTTCAGAAATATCATCAGCAGCATAGATAAGGCCGCGTAGGATTGATTTGTCCTGGACGAGACGTCCGTAGTACTGCGCATTGCCAGCCGCTGGTACGACCTCAATCAGTTCGGTGATGTAGGCAGGACCCCCGACGCGGTCGAGTTGCTCATTTTTCTTCAGACGGTCCGTGACCGAGAGGACGTCAATGGGGTCGCCTTTTTGAAAAATTTCCAAAAGCGCCCGATAAATCTCCTTGTGCTTATCGGCGTAGAAGCTCTCCGGAAATACGGTCACTGACACGTCATGCATCGCTTCGGGTTTGAGAATGATGGCTCCTAAGAGCGCTCGTTCGGCATCGAGGTCATGCGGAAGGGTACGGAGTCGCTTGTTGGTTGGTGGAGTATCGGCCATTGCTCGGCTATTTTAGCACGGAGACGATATTGACCGCTTTGGTGCAAACTGGTGGAAACTTTGTATAAGTTGTGAAGAAACAAGAACAGGAAGCGTCAGCGACTATGTTCGGGTTCTGTTTCGTTTGGGGTTCTCCCACAAGAGCAAGGAGCCTACAAGGGTGTTGGCACGTTGTTATATATTGCCAGATGAGTACAAAACTGGTACGTTGTCAACAGAACAAATTGGAGGAGTAATAAAATGCCCACCACATCATCAGTCACACCGCTTGAGAACCTGATCGGGCTACTCACCTTGGTGTTGTTTGTCAGTGTGACAATCGGAGCACCGTTGCTGTCGATTGAGCTGAGCCAATCAGCGCTGGCAACGGCGGTGGCACTCGTGTGTATCGTCTACGGATACTTCAAGCTTCAACTACTGCTTAGAGTCATTGGAGGTGACCATGAGTGATGATACAGATCAACTGCTCAACGCTTCAGAAGCTTTGTGGCAACTACTACTCTTTATTTGGGGGGTCTCTCCCATTGGCGTTACGTTCGTACTGTTTATTGCTTTGGCTTGGGCAGTACTCGAAGGTTGGCAACGATTGTAGCTGTGTCGATGCTCAGACACCTCTACCGAAGCAGTTTCTGGTTCGGCCTCATGTGGGGGGTCGTGCTCACCATCACGGCTCTTACCATACTTGTGGTTAAGTTGGCTCTCTTGTCTATACCTGAACCAGCCTCCGAAACAGAACTACCGTCATGTTACAAAAACCAGCCCTGCGGTATCTTGGCTGGTCAAAGCACTGTTGAAAGGGGAGAAAAAGATGCTCGCCAAAATCAGGCATAACTACTACCAAGCTGAACAAACATTTGATGTCGTCGTCGGAGATTGGGTGCATCGATTTGTATTTTATCTCCTACTGATCGCGGTTATCGGTATCTTGGTTGTGAATTTTGCTCCGCACATCAAGGACAGAAAAGGCGCCATATCGTGCGAAAAAGTTCGTTGTATCGTCTAGGTACAGTTTTGATTACACCCTCGAGACCTTAGGTCCTTCGGGGGTGTCTTCTATTACGAATCCTTTAAGGTTGATAGCTTCGCGCAGGCGGTCAGCCTCTTCCCAGTTGCGTACTACACGAGCCGCCTCGCGTTCCTCGATGAGTTGCTGCACTTCCTCTGGAACATCATCCATATCAATTACGCCAAGCTCGTGAATGATATCCTCCGGGCGGTCATTGAGGCCAAGTCCGAGTACTGCATCCCAGGCTTTGATGGTCGCCACTTTATCACCGGCTGACACAGCACTGTCTTTCACGAGTTCCCACATCAGCGCGATAGCCTTCGGGGTATCGAGGTCGTCGTTGATAGCCTTGAGGAAACGTTGGTTGTAGACTTCGTGTACGTTTCCTTTAGCGTTTTTAAATTCCTCAAAGAGATGTCGCTTCAGTCGAAACAGCGCTTTCTTAGCCGCTTCGAGCGCCTCAAAGGTGAAATTGACATTACTGCGGTAATGCGAGGTCAGAAGCCAATAGCGGTAATCCACGGCACTGAGCCCACGGTCTTTGAGATTGCGGAGCGTGACACTGTTGCCCAGACTCTTGGCAATCTTAGTATTCTCGATTTGCATAAAGGCACTGTGAAGCCAGTAGCGAGAGAACTGTTTGCCAGTTGCACATTCTGACTGCGCGATTTCAGCGTTGTGGTGGGTGTACTTATTGTCCTCGCCGCCAGTATGAATATCGATCTGTTTGCCAAGTGTCGCCATCGCCATCGCCGAACACTCGATATGCCAACCAGGAAAGCCTTTCTCCCAATCGCTCTCCCAACCAAGTGCGCCTTTCTTCCAGAGCGCGAAGTCAGCGGGGTGACGTTTCTCGGGGTTAACCTCAACTCGGGCGCCATCTTTCATTTTTTCGAGGTCGAGGTTGCCAAGCACGCCATACTCAGGGAACTTCGATATATCGAAATACAGGCCATCTGATGTTTCGTAGGTGTAGCCTTTTTCCTCGAGGGTTTTGATGAGCGATATCTGGGCTTTGACGTACTCGCTCGCCCGCGTCCAATGGGTTGGTTCGATAAAACGCATAGCGTGAGCGTCTTCAAGAAAGGCGTCGATATAAGTGTCGGCCAGTTCACGCATGGCGGTGAGAGTCACTGGCTTACCCTCACGTTTGAGGCCTTTCATGATTTTATCCTCACCAGCGTCGGCGTCATCAGTGAGGTGGCCGAAGTCGGTGAAGTTCATGGTGTGCTCCACGCGGTAGCCGTTGTAAAGGAGGACGCGCTTGAGCGTATCGGCCATCAAAAAAGCGCGCAGGTTACCAATATGCACGTAGTCGTAAACGGTCGGACCGCAGGAGTAGAGCTTTACCGTGCCGGGCTTCAGCGGCGCGAATTCCTCCTTTTTCTGCCCGGCTGAGTTGTACAGCAAAATGGGCTCTTTTGATATTTCAGGCTTGCTGCCAAAGAGGTTAAACATGTTGAAAACTATACGCTATTTTTACTTGTTTCCAAAACATCAGTTTGATACGAAGCCCAACGAATTGCATACGTGCGCATTTAAATCTAGTTTGTAATTTTAGATGAAATTCTAAGGGATATTGAGTTTAACAAAATGTTTAACTAGGCCCTCCTCAGCCTGCTTCGTCACTTAGGGCTCAGATCGGCTGTCGCGACTTATGTCGCGAACGGATTTAAAAGTGAGAAAGCACTTTTAAATCCACCGTTTGTATTTAAAATACCCAAAGAAGACAATCGACACCACAGCCATAATGCCGAGGATAATCCAAAAGTCATTTTCTTGTCCGACAATCGGGGTGGTGGCAGTGTTCATACCGAACATCGACGTGAAGAGGGTAAGCGGGAAGGTGATGAACGCCAGAATGGTGAATATCTTCATAATCTCATTCTGCTTGGTTGAAAGGAGGGCCATGTTGGTTTCGCGCAATTCGGTGAGTGTCTCATGCACCGTCTTCACCCGGCTAGTGAGATGTATGAATTGATCGTGTAGTTCTTCAACCCCCAAGAGGTGTTCTTTGGTGAAGACCGCTTCGACTGCAGGTTTAAGTTCCGTGATGACGCGCTCGTGTGTCGCGAGCGTGTGTTTAAAGGAAATGATGCGACGGCTAACCTCCGAGATGACGAAGACCATTTCTTTCTCTCGTTCTTGAAAGATTTCTTCTTCAATATCTGATAACCGTGACTCGAGGTAATCGAGTTTGGCATTGAGCGAATTGTAGAGAAAGCCCATTAAAGCTACGAGCAGGTGGCCGCCGGTAGCTTTGCGTTTGGCGCTCTTGAGAATCGAAACCATCTCGAATTCTTTCTTAAAGCGGTGAATGGCTTCGATGTCTTCAAAATGCACTGAAATCAAGTGGGTCTTGGTGGCGAGGAGCTTGATTTCGTGTGGGTGATTAATATCAGTCCGTTTAACAATCGGGTAATCGAGAGTGACTTTCACGACACCACCCAAGTGTTCGGCTGAGGAGCGGGGAATCGGGGCGTTGAGATCGCTGACAAATTCAGGAGGCAAGTCTGCCTCTTCCATAACCTCCCGGATTTCGTCGCCGGTCGGGGAGACCAGGTCAATCCAGGTGAGTTTACCCTCAGTGAAACGATCTATCATGTTCGTATTTTATCACGCGCAGACACCGAGTATTTTTCTTTTTGTATAAAACTCTGGCTATGTCATAATATCAATCATGTCAGACACAGAACGAGGGAATCAGAGACAGCATGAATCAGAAAGCCGCACGAGCGGCGTTTTTATGGGTGCAGGGCTCTCCGCCTTTTTAATTGCGGCAGCGTTCTTCTCGGGCTTTCACTTTGGGGCTGATACGCGGGTGGAGGCAGGTTTGGGCGCGCTGTTCGCCAAACAGATTGATGAGCCGGCGGAAGGGGTCGACTTAAGCGAGTTCTGGGAGGTCTGGAATCTCATGGAAGAGAAGTTTGTCTCGGGCACGACGACCAGTCCACTGACTGATGAAGAACGTGTCTACGGCGCAATTGAGGGCTTGGTCGGAAGTTATCGCGACCCGTATTCAGTCTTCTTGCCGCCTGAGGATGCGGCGAGTTTTGAGGAAGATATCTCTGGTAACTTCGGTGGCGTTGGTATGGAGGTGGGGATTCGTGACGGTATCATCACAATTATCGCGCCGTTGCCTGATACGCCAGCTGAGCAGGCCGGCTTGGTGGCAGGCGATAGAATTATTCGCATCGATGGCGAGGGTACCGAGCGGATGAGTATCGATGCTGCTGTGAAGCGCATCCGCGGTGAGGCGGGTACCGATGTCGTTCTGACGATTTTCCGAGAAGGGGAGAGTGACTTCCGAGATGTGTCTGTTACTCGAGCTATCATCGATATCCCAACCATCAAGACTGAAGTACGCGACGGCGTATTCATTGTGAGTCTGTATAACTTCAACGCGCTCTCAGAAATGAAGATGCAAACCGCTCTGCGTGAATTTGTAACGAGTGGCCTCGATAAGCTCGTGATTGATGTCCGGGGTAATCCAGGTGGCTTCCTCCAAAGTGCGGTTTCTATCTCAAGCTACTTCCTGCCAATCGGTAAGGTGGTGGTGGAGGAGAATTTCGGCGCCCAAGGTGGCCGTGATGATGTACTTTATCGAAGTACCGGCAAGGTCATTGGAGATTTCAACCCAGACAATATGGTGGTACTGATTGACCAAGGTTCAGCCTCAGCCTCAGAAATTCTCGCGGGGGCGCACTCAGCTCACGGCGTCGCTACACTTATGGGTGAGACCACCTTTGGTAAAGGGTCAGTCCAAGAACTCGTCAATCTCAGCGACGGTTCGTCACTGAAGGTCACAGTCGCGCGCTGGCTGACTCCAGACGGTGTATCTATCTCTGAAGGCGGACTTGAGCCAGATATCGTGGTGGAACGAACGTCACAAATGATTATTGACGGTGAAGACCCACAACTTGAAGCGGCCGTTTCATTCCTCAATGGCACCTACGAACCAGCGACGACCACCGTCGAAGAAGTTGAATAAATGGCTCATTTCGGCTATGATGCCCTCACTCTAATCAGTAAAGATTCAATCGTATGAAAGTAATTCTTCTCCAGGATGTCGCTAATGTCGGGCTCAAGTTCGATGTGGCTGAGGTGCCTAAGGGTCACGCGCTCAATATGCTCATTCCGAGTGGCAAGGCGCTTCCCGCCACTAAGGAAAATCTAAAGCGTCTCGAGTCACGCACCAAGAAAGCAGCGGCAGACAAAGAGGTGCTTGAGGCCACTTTTGCCAAAGTCGTCGATGATATTGCCGGCTCAACCCAGACCGTTACTATGGAAGCTAATGAAAAAGGCCATCTCTACGAAGGGCTGAAGGCACCAGAAGTAGCGGCGGCTCTTAACGAGGCTGGTTTTGCGGTCACTTCCGAGCAGGTGAATCTCAATACTCCAATCAAAGAAACTGGTGAGCACACCATCACACTTGCGTATGGTGACGTGACCACCACCTTTACTCTTAACATTGTCGCTAAGTAATACTGCCTATGGGAGACTGGAAAGGAGTCACGTTGATGATCGTGCTGTGTGCCGTATTGATTGGTGGTCTATCGTATTGGCTTGACCACAAAGAAGCCCCGCGAGAACTTAGTCTTGATGCGAGCGCCAATGCACTCAATGCGCCACTATCACTCGATGAATTTGATATTAGTAATGCAGCCATCACCAATGATATGAACCCACAAGCATCTATTGTTACCAACCGAGGTACTATCGTACTTGAACTGTTTGAGGACCAAATGCCAGTTACGGTTGGCAACTTCGTCAAATTGTCAGAAGAAGGTTTCTTTAACGGAACGAAATTCCATCGTGTTATCAATAATTTTATGATTCAAGGTGGTGACCCAAACACCAAGACCGAGAATGAACTTACGTACGGTCAGGGTGGGCCGGGCTACAATATCCAGGATGAATTTGTTGAGGGAGAACTGCTGACCAACCGACGTGGTACCATCGCGATGGCCAATACCGGGCAGCCGAATTCAGGCGGCAGTCAATGGTTTATCAACTTGGTTGATAACACCCCACTTGATTTCGATAAGCAACCGCTGTCTTCCAAACACCCAGTCTTCGGTCGGGTAATTGAAGGTATTGAGGTGGTTGATGCCATTGGTTCGACGGAAACCAATCAGCGAGACTTGCCGATTGAACCGGTAGTGATTGAATCAATTATGATTGCTCGATAGCATCCCTGCTATACAAGCATACAAAAAAGCCGCGACATTCGCCGCGGCTTTTTTATTTTCGTTTTAGGTAGTAGCTGGGGTGACATCGACTACCTTCTTGGTAGTGGTGTGTCCAGTGAACCGAGTCTTTCGCTTGTTGCGGAAAGACACGACACCATCGGTCATGGCGAGGAGAGTGTGGTCGTTGCCGACTTTCACATTCTTACCCGCTTCGATTTTGGTGCCTCGCTGACGCACGATGACCTGTCCAGTTTTAACTGCTTGGCCATCAGCACGCTTCACACCGAGATATTTCGGTTTTGAGTCACTGAGGTTTTTGGCTGAACCGCCTGCTTTTCTATGCGCCATATTGGTATACTTTTAAGATAACGGCGAGAGTATACAAGAAATGAGCGATAATATCAACCCCGCACTAACTTTTTGACCTGGTATCGTTTGATAATAATATTCTCCAAAAACGTACCTATAAAACATGATTTATACTATACAACATGCAAGTTAGTGACGGGGTCAAGAGTCTATTACGAGATGATTTGCTGTATACAGTACTACTATTTGTCCTGTGTGTGGTGGCGGCGTTTGGGTTGGGGCGGCTCGCGGAGCGAGCCGCCGGGACACCAGCTACGGTCTCGACACCGGCCGCTACGGCCGCGGTCGTCGTACACGAACCTCCTCTCACCACTGAAGTGGCACAAGTAGTGGTGGCGTCTAAAAATGGCACCAAGTATCACTTACCCTGGTGTGCGGGCGCGCAGCAGATGAAAGCAGAGAATAAAATTGAATTTGCGAGCCGGGCTGATGCCGAAGCCGCCGGCTATACGCCGGCGGCCAACTGTAAGGGTTTGTAAACAAGTGTTAGATAGGAACACCGCCAAGCAGTCGGTTCACTATCATGAGAAAAATCACCCCTCCGAGCACTAGTAAGACTAATTTCATGTTGTCATTGTAGCATCCTTCACCTGGCTATTTTTTTACTCAACGTTGCTGCCTCCCGAGCCCACTGTTCAATTTTTTCGCGGTCTTCCATAATCTCTTCGGGCACACGCCAGTAGGGCATTGGAGTCGGTTTTTTGTTCTTGTGTCCAGTGTAGATAAATTGCTCACCCCCGAGGGCTTCGTATTTGTCTTTGGTTTCTTCGTTGGCCTTAAAGCGGAGTTCATCATCATCGGTGATAATGGCAAAAATGACGCCATCGAGATAGATGCCATACCCACCAAACATCTTGCGGGATGTAATACCGCTGATGTGGCCTAATACATCGCCAATCACGTATTCATGAAAGGATTCCATTGCTTTGTCCATAGTTAATCAAAATAGTACACCACCTCGTCAAAGTTTTGGATGACCCCTTTTTGGTTCACAAAAATACCCTCAAGCTCGTAGATTTCTCGACGTTTTTCCTCACAGTCGGCCGTCAGCCAGACCTTGCCACCGGCGTAGACAATCCGGTGGTAGGGGATGGCACCTTGGTTGGGGGCTTTACCAAGGATGGAGGTGATGGAGCGGGCAGCCATCGCGCCACCACCTGCGGCGGCTGCCAAAATCCCATAGGTCGTCACGCGACCCTCAGGAATGCTGGTGGCTAACTCCCACACACGAGCAGAAAAGGTTCCTTCCATTACAGAAACAATAGCATGGTGTGTATGAAAAGTAAGGGCCGGCTCGCGAAGCGAGCCGGCCACACTGATATTCTTTTTAGTCACTTCATCGCTATTTGAGTCACCGCTTTGACCCCTTCACGCTCGCATTTTTTGTAGGAACTTTTCCATGCATTATAGCCTTGCGTGCGTTGTAAGTAACGATTGAATCGCATGTACTCGTCTATATTGGTGAGCTTCAGACCGAGCCGTTTAAGATCAGGCCCATGAAGGTAGGCGAGTGTTTGTAGTACACCCACGGCAGAGCTGTCACGCTCTCCATCGCCGTCATGGTCTTTGACAGGAATGAGTTCACCACTGGGTAGCCAATGAATCAGTCCAGTTGACTCCTTCTGTGCGATGCAGAGCATCATTGGGTCACCAGGAAAGTACTCTTTAAGTTTACCAACCACAAACGGAACCTGTTGTTCGTACGAAACAGGTGGGTCCGGATCGATAACCGGTGGATATGGTGAAGTGACAGTTGCAGATTGTGTAGTCTCTTGTGCTTGAGCACACACAGCTGAAACCATCATGCTAATCACTAAGAACAGTTTCATTCAGGCCTCTCTAGGATAGTTTCCAGAAAAACCCTCCCCACTCAATGAGACGAGGTAAAAAACCTTTTCTTACATACAGACAGTATTTCTAAAAAGGAGTGAATAATAGTCCGTTTCGGTACAACAAAAAGCCAAACAGCAGTACTAACATGAGGTAATAGGAAGTCCAACCGCGGGAGAGGGGAATGAACCGTCCGATGGGTGCCATATGCTTTCGCCACCATGACTCAGCACCACCCCAGGCTAGTAGGTTGGCCCCGATAGCATCGATAAGTAGCACGTACCAGGTAATTGATTCGAGATTAATCTCCATGACTTTGTTATACCACATCGGATATGTAATGTAGCTTTTACTTCGGGGGCTTTTGGCGTAGAGTATAAGCAATGAAATCAGGCCGAGTCATACTTTTTAGCACGGTAGTGGTGTTTGTATTGCTACCAGCTTTTGTCTTGGCGGAAAAGGTGGTTTCGACTTTTGAGGTACCAAATCCAAAATCAGAATTCTGTGGTCCAGTCATGCAGGCGGCCATGTGTCAGTGTGCCTTCCATGGCAATTGTGGTTCGATGAATTTTAGTCAAGCCAGCGCCTATACCTTTGTTGAATCAGAGTTTCGAGAGTGGGTAGGGGAATTGATTAAAAAGCACGCTGAGCAGTGTATTGCTGAGCGTGGTCACTGGAACACAAACACTCGCCAATGTATCACGTGTACCAATGGTGAGGTGCTCAGTGGTACCAAATGTGTTTCACCTGATGGCGATATCAAGCCAAACACAACCGCCGGACAGTGTCAGGCACTGACTGAGTTTGCCGGGGGCTGGAAGAAATTCTCAGATTTCGACGATGCGATTCCAGTGAATGAAGCCAGTTTTGAAGTACAGGAATACAACCGTGTGCTTGATGAGCTGGCAAAGAAAATTACTGAAGCTGGGGCGTTAGAGTACGACATGGAGGTCGACAGGCAAGTGCGCGTTGAATTACGCGCGTATAAGCAGGCGCTCGTTGATAACCTGCGCGATAACATCACCAAGGCAATATTACGTTTGGCTTGGGTCACGTACACCGCCTATCAAGGAGCGCAAGGAGCCGATGGTTCGTACAAGACATTAATTGACACAGCGAACGTAGTTGAAGGGGTGGGCGCTGGCCTCAAGACCATCCAAGGAGCGATTCCGTCTGACGCTAAAGAGCTCACGTTTGACACGAGTACCATTGAAGGCAAGGTGAAATCAGGGGCGTGGAACGCCGCCCTTGAGACGCTCGAGAGTGTTGACGACCCGAAGACGGTCGCCATGCAAGCGCTTAAGGACATCAAAGGCGCCGCCGTTCCAGGGCCAGATATTACCGCCGAAGAGGTCGAGATACTCCGGACACAGCATCTCGAGAATCTACAGGTTGATAAGGCGCTGGCTGATAGTTACGCTCGCAACAGTGAACGACGCCTGCGCTTGCTTAGTCTCGAAAAGGAGATTGCCGAGCTCTACAATGAGATGGAAGACTGGCGAAGTAAAGAATACAGTCGGGTTAAAGCTGGTATCGAAGCAACATGTCAAAAATAATCCTACACGCACTTTTCATATTTCTCGTGCTTCCACTGGCGGTGAGCGCGCAAACAGGGACGTCTACTGTTGAGTCAGTCGAGATTGATGGAGGAGTTTTACATTACTCGGGGGATAGTACGACCGCGGGTACGTTAGTCGAGAGCTGGCATGACACTGATGGCGATGGTGAGTACGACGCATGGTTTGTTTATGAAGACGAGGTCGTCGTACAAGAATCTTATGACACCACCGGAGATGGCGCTGCCGACCTGGTGCTTGATGTTAATCAAAATGCCGAAATAACAAAATTATCAGGAGCCAGTGCAGCAACCTATGAAGCGCCCGACGCGAAGCCTTTTACACCAGAGAAAATTGATATTAGTGCTGGGAGTGATTTGGTCGGCGATCTTAGTGATATTGAATTAGTGGAATCCACGAGCAATAGTTGGATTTTCTTTGTGCTGCTGTTCTTGGTTGGAGGCGCACTCTATCTCTTTTGGCAGCGACAGAAATAGTATGTCAGAGCACGATAGCGTACAAAATTGTGTTCAGGAGGTTCGCAAAGAGCACAATATCACTCAAGAACAATTGGCTGAAGCCGTCGGTGTGACCCGGCAGACGATTATTTCGATTGAAAAAGGAAATTACGTACCGTCGGTGCGGTTGGCGCTTAAAATCGCGCAGCATTTCAAAGTTTCCGTGGAAAAACTTTTTAACCTTTAGTGTATGTATTACATGATTAAAAATTTCATTGTCCCACTGTTGGTACTAGTCATTTCAGCCGCCTTTCTCGACCCGTTTATGGTCTTGATGCCTGAGAGTATGGTCTATGGACTCCTGGCGCTCTTGTTTGTGGTCTTTGTAGCCTATGCGCTGTTGGTGTGGCGCGAAAGCGCTCATGATGAACGCGAGGTGCTGCATCGCGCGATCGCCGGACGTATCGCGTATATTGCCGGGAGCGCTACTCTCGTGCTCGGGATTATCTACCAAGCGCACTATCTTCATCATGTCGACTCGTTCCTAATTGGAACCTTGGTCATCATGACTGTCGCCAAGTACCTCGGGCACATGTACGCTGAGCAGTGTTGTTAAAACCGCCGAGCCCAGAGACTCGGCGGTTATCGCTACACCACTCGTGGTGTTGGTGGAACACAAAGTATGACCAGCGTTTGGCAGTCAGCCCGGGTGAGACGGAAATGTGACCCTGCCGGCAGACGGAGAGTAATGTTTGGCTCATAGACATAGCTTTGCCCATTCAGTTCGTAAGTACCCACCCCACTGAGAAACTCCAGTCGAGCAGTCTTGGCGAGATGGTCGGACCCAATACCGTGGCCAGCATCAATACAGATGAGCGTTCGATTCCAGCCGTCTTCACCGGCATCCAAGACAGATGCTCGGTGACGCTTGCCTCGGCTGTCTTTCCAGTCCTGCCAGGTTATCGAATCGATATCGATTTCATTCAGTTTCATGTACACCTCGTTCGTGACAGTCTTAGGAAACTGTAGATAAAAATTGGCTGAACGTCAATTACCAATCGATAGGTGTGCAGTTGTGTTTTTTTAGGTACTCATTGGTCTGTGAAAAATGTTTGCAGCCGAAGAACCCTTTATGGGCAGCGAGTGGCGAGGGGTGGGCGGCTTCGAGAATAAGATGCTTTTCTCGGTTAATCAGATTGGCTTTGCTTCGGGCGTAGCGACCCCACAGGAGAAACACGACGTGCTCCTTCTCGTCTGAAATTTTTCTAATCACCGCGTCGGTAAATTGCTCCCAACCCCACCCTTGGTGTGAAGCAGACTTACCAGCCTCGACGGTGAGAGTACTATTGAGCAAGAGGACACCTTGCGTGGCCCAACGCTCGAGATTGCCTGAGGCAGGAATTGGAGTACCAATATCAGCTTGGATTTCTTTATACATATTTAAGAGCGACGGTGGAATGCGCGTGCCGTCGGGAACCGAGAAGGAGAGCCCCATCGCTTCACTCGGATTGATATACGGGTCTTGGCCGAGAATCACTACCTTCACGGCGGCAAACGGACATTGCCAGAAAGCGTTGAAGACTAGCGAGGGCGGGGGATAGACAGTTGCTGATGAGAGGTAGGCCGCTCGCACTTTCTCGGTCAGTTCAGTAAAGTATGGCTGTTCAAATTCAGTCTTGAGCACTTCTTTCCAACTGTCTTCCATCGTGACGTTCATAACTTCATTGTATTTCTGTACTCTGAAAAAGCAAACGGCCCCGCCGAAGGCGGGGCCGTAAAGAGCTACGAAGTCAAAAGACCAGTTTGCTTCCTAAAGTAAGGAAGGGTGAAAAACCAATGTTCGGTCAAACGAGTCAGCCGAGCATTTCGCATGGCCTCGTGCGGCACCCAATGGATGGCTTCAATCTGAGTCGTGTTTGCCTCGGGTTCGCCCGACAGACAATCAGAGCCAAGTAGAAGTTGCCAGTTGTCACTTTCGGTGCCGTCTTCACGTTCACCGATATTCTTGTCTATCAGTCGAGGGTTAGTGGGAATAGTATTGATTTCTTCCTGCAACTCACGAATGAGTGCTTCGTCAAGACTTTCTAGTTTGCCGTTGATACGTTTGACGGCACCGCCCGGAAATTCGAGAAAGTTTGGGAAGTATGTCTCGCTCGATAGTCGTTCGACCATGAGCCACTCGAGAACCCCGTCATTAAGTCGAGGAATTGCTGCTCGAACGATGATTCCAGTATCCATCGGAATATCCTCCGAATATCCTTGTCTCTGAATATAATACAACAATAATAAATATTGTAAATACCCTGACCACGCAAACGGTATATTTGTGCTACCATGCTGCTATATGTTAATTCTCGATGTAGAGGCCTCCGGGACTGAGTACACCAAACACTCGATTGTATCGATTGGAGCCATTGATTTAGATGACCCGAACAACCGTTTTTATGGTGAGTGTCGCATCTGGGATGGTGCTCATATTATGGACGGTGCACTGGAGGTCAATGGTTTTACCAAAGAAGAAATTACTGACCCGGAGAAACAAACCGAAGGGGAGTTAGTCACTGGGTTTCTCGAGTGGAGTCAGCACATGAGCGACCGCACACTGGCCGGACAAAACGTTTCTTTTGACCGTGATTTTGTTAAAGCTGCTCTTGAACGAGTTGGGCAACCATATGATTTGGCCTATCGCACCATCGACACTCATTCGCTCTGTTGGATGCATATCGTGAAGCGAGGACAAGAACCACCCGTTGATCAACAACATAGACGTAGCGCCCTCAATCTCGACGCCGTCCTCAACTATTGCGGCATTCCAGAAGAACCGAATCCGCACAATGCGCTGACGGGCGCCATGTGCCACGCTGAAGTGATTGCTCGATTACTCTACGACAAAAAGTTATTGCCTGAATTCCAACAGTATGACATCCCGTGGTTGGCGTAAGATGCTACAATAGCGTCAATGCCACGAAAGAAAACCACCAGTAAAAAAACTACCAAAAAGAGCAAATTAACTGATGAACAGATTAAGAACTGTCGTATTCTGACAGACCTCTTAGACCCAAACGATGACGCCGTTCAGAGTTGGCGTACGTTCCGTATCATGTCTGAATTCGTTCAGGGATTCGAGCTACTCCGTCGCCAAGGACTGGCCGCTACCATCTATGGTGGGGCTCGCTATGCAGCTGGCGATGATGTCTACAAAGAAGCCGAAGAACTCGCGGCCAAACTCGCCAAGAGTGGTTTTGCAGTGATTACGGGCGGTGGCCCGGGTGTGATGGAGGCGGCTAATGTGGGCGCTTTCAAAGTGGGCGGAAAATCAGTTGGTCTTAACATTCAGCTCCCGATGGAACAAAAACTCAATCCGTACGTGACCGACACCGAGACCTTCCACTTTTTCTTCTCGCGTAAGGTGATGCTCGCGTTTGCCTCAGAGGTGTACATTTACTTCCCGGGTGGCTTTGGCACGATGGACGAATTCTTTGAAATGGTGACGCTGGTACAAACCAATAAAGTGAGCAGAATACCAATCGTACTCGTCGACAAACAGTACTGGACACCACTGATTGATTGGATTAAGAATACGATGCTCAAAGAGTACAAAACCATATCTAAGGATGACCTTGATATTTTCCATCTCGTTGACACTCCTGAAGAAGCTTACGAATACATCATGAAAAAGGTTGACCAAAATGGCAACCTCAAACAAGTTTAATCATGTCTTCAGCGCTCGAAACTCTCAAAACTTTCGACGAGAACAATTTGCCCGACCTTGATATCGCCGTCATGGGCGCACTCGAGTTGTTCGAGAAAGCCAAGTTACCAACTCTCAATGTGGGGCGCTTTCGTCGTCCGCTCGTCTTAGGGAGTGGCAATGCGCTGGTCGCAGCCGAAGCTATTTTCGCTGGTCGCAACGCCATCTTTGCTGATGAGAGTAATTACGAAGCAGCGGTTTTTGCCGGCGAGGTAGACGGCGCGTATATTTTCTCCGCCTCTGGCAGCAAGCATGCACTTACATTCGCTCGCGCACTCGACCAAAAGGGTATACCGACTGTTCTGGTCACCAACGAGGCAAACTCACCAACAGAGCAGGCAGTGTCGAGTATTATGCCGCTGGTGTTTCCAAAAAACCGCGAGCCGTACACCTACAATACCTCAACCTACATGGGCATGTTTTTAGCGGCTACTGGCGAAGATCCGACGGCGATTAAGACTTTTATCGAGTCAGAGGTGCGGCCAGCCATTCCAGATACGATTGGTGATTACGACGCGTACTTTTTGCTCGTGCCAGAACAGTGTAGTGGAGTATCGTCGATGTTCGTTACTAAGTTTGATGAGTTATTCGGTTCGCGCGTGCTCGGTCGTGTTTTTTCATACGAACAGACCAAGCACGCCAAGACGGTTGTGCCAAACGACCGGGAGCTTTTCATTAGCTTTGGCTACGAGAACACAGACTTTGGGACCAGCCGACTGACGATTCCAATGCCGGGCGGTGCCCATTTTGCCGCCATGATGGCCATTGGGTACTTTGTGATTGGTCACATTCAAAAGCATAAGCCGCCGTTCTTTAAAGAAAACATCGGTCAGTATATGCAGGAGACATCGCGGTTATTTGGGCAACAATTATCAGTTATCGTTGAGTAAGTATGGCGTACGCATTGTTTGACATCGGAGGAACCAAAACGCGCGTAGCGGTCAGTCAGGACCTCAAGTCCTTCTCTGAAAAAATGAAATTTGATACCCCGAGTGACTTTGAGGAGGGGATTGCATCAATTCATGAAGCCATCGGAGCGCTCACGACTGATCCAATTGAAGCTATGGCCGGCGGAATGCGCGGCGTACTGAACGCAGAAAAAACTGGTATCGTGCGTGACCCGACTGGAGCACTCAAGCAGTGGGTTGAACAACCGCTCGCACATGCGCTCGGAGAGCCGTATAACGCCTCAGTCTTCATTGAGAATGACACTGCGGTGGTTGGGCTTGGTGAGGCGCACTTCGGGGCTGGAAAAGGAGAAAATATTGTTGTCTACCATACCGTCAGCACGGGAGTTGGCGGGGTGAAAATTGAGAGTGGTGTCCTTGACAAGGCGAGCGTTGGGTTTGAACCGGGGCATCAGATACTCGATATTGACCGCACGATTTTTGATAATGACACACCGCATACACTTGAAAACTTAGTGTCTGGTTCAGCGCTTGAGAAGCGTCGCGGCGTTAAGCCATATGACATTCCGCAAAGTGACCCGGTCTGGCCTGAGCTCGCTTCGTATCTGGCGCGTGGGCTACGAAACACTATCATGTACTGGTCGCCAGATATTATCGTACTCGGCGGTTCGATGATTATTGGAGACCCGCGTATTATGCTCGCTGATATCAAGCGAGAGACTGCCAAACTGGTAGAAGGTATTGTGCCATGTCCGAAAATTGTTGATGCTACGTTGGCAGATGAAGGTGGGCTGTATGGCGCCATGGTACTGATTGAACAGCGGCAGTAATTGACACATCTTGATTATTGTCGTACTCTCGTAGAGGAAAAACGGGAGAGTGTCATGCTGAAACGAATACGAACCATTGATGCTCAGGCGCTATTCAAGAATACTAAGTATATTTCTGTGGTGCGCTCTGAGATTGCTGGTCAGCGGCCGGCTGTGTATGTGTTTATTGTCACCGAGGTCCTCAAGCAGGAACAGTTAGTCTACACCGATCTCCTCAGTGTCAACGGCAAGCCTGTTACTACGGAGTCAACCGCACTTACATTTGCTGATCTTGGTTGTTCAGGACAGTTTTTGGTGGGAAAAAATATCCAAGTTACCGCCAGAGATCCGGCAAAAACATTTGCATTCAACAGGAATACAGAGCACGCACTACTGAAGATGCGAGAGGTAAACACTCCAGCGTTCTGGGACACACTGTTTGAGGCAGGGATGAAAGAAATTAATCCCAATTATGCCAAGCTCTCTCTGTGGGAAACCAGTCAATCGTTCGGTTTGCGTGATTCTCGTTCAGATCGTTTATTGAGCGCCAGTGCGCTCGCGCTGTGGCGCGTATCATAAACACAGGCCCGCCGGCGTAGCCGGCGGGCCACTTTTTGATATACTTCATATATACGAATCTAACTAATATTTATGGGATATATTCTACTCGCCATTGTTGTCATTCTGCTGGTCTCATTCTTGCGGGAGGTGAAACAATATGAGCGTGGTGTCGTCCTTACGATGGGTAAGTACACGGGTATCCGCAATCCAGGTTGGAGCATCGTCGTGCCAATCTTCCAAAAGATGGAGAAGGTCGATCTGCGGGTGAAAGCAGTCGACGTGCCGGACCAGAAAGTTATCACAAGGGATAACGTCTCAGCTAGCATCAACGCAGTCATCTACTATAAAGTGTCAGATGCCGCCAAGGCAGTATTGGAAGTGGAGAACTTCCGCTACGCGGTCTCGCAGTTGGCGCAGACCACCATGCGTAACATTGTTGGTAGTGCTGAGCTCGATGAAGTGCTCTCAGAACGGGAAAAGCTTTCGGATCAGATCAGAACTATTATCGACGGTGAGACCGATCAGTGGGGGATCAAGGTCGACAACGTCGAGCTCAAGGACTTTTTCTTGCCAGATGATATGGAGCGCACCATCGCCAAGCAGGCTGAGGCGGAGCGCGAACGTCGAGCGGTCATCATCAATGCCGAGGGTGAAGTGATCGCCGCTGAGAATATCAGCAAGGCAGCTCGTATGCTAGCAGGTGCCCCAGGAGCACTGCATTTGCGTACTTTGCAGACGCTTAACGACCTTTCATCAGACCAATCCAATACCGTTATCTTCGCCACCCCGATTGAGGTGCTGCGGGCAGTTGAAGGACTCGGAAAAGCTGCTAGCGCACTGTCGGAAGATAAGAAAGGGGAGTAGCCCATTTCTTTCTTAGATATAAAAAGTTAAGGCGGCCGATTGTATCGACCGCCTTTTTTATCACGCTATAATACATGTACGGCTGCGATATCGTT
>ERZ869936.1300-NODE-1300-length-18286-cov-12.456640_pt1 | contig 18286 bp, 1 predicted proteins | sample MGYA00520876_ERZ869936 | MGnify/ENA primary metagenome ERZ869936 (study PRJEB32218, sample SAMN09650985) | biofilter metagenome | isolation source: enrty point of leading RO module | place: Saudi Arabia: Thuwal, RO plant located on Red Sea | collected 2016-02-17 ...
TGTTGGCAGAGCCAGAACAGCCGTTAGCAGCAGTTACGCTGACACTGTATGTGCCGCCTGCGTTGACTGTAATGCTCGCAGTAGTCTGACCACCTGGTGACCATGAATAGCTTGCATAGCTGGCGTTCAAGGTGAGTGTAGCTGTTTCCTGGCCAAGACAAATGCTTGGATTGTCAGCACTGATAACCGGCTGAGTGAATGGAAGAACAGTCACTGTCTGACTTGCAGATTGTGTACAAATTCCACCATTACTTACTGTTACAGTATACGTAGTAGTAGCAGAAGGTGAAACAAGTAATGTCTGACTGCTACCAACTACACTTGATCCGTCGGACCAGCTATAAGTTGTGTAGCCAGCACCAGCATCAAGAGTAACTGAACCACCCGGACAGAAAGTAGTCGGGCCGGAAGGAGTAATGGTAGGTACAGTTACCGGTTCGTATACAACCAGTACGCTGCTGCTTGAAGTACATCCGAGTACATTCTGAGCAGTAACGGTATAGGTAGTATTTGAAGTCGGAGAAACAGAAACAGAAGCACCTGTCATTCCACCTGGATTCCAAGTGTAAGTCTGAGAGCTGTTGTAGCCGAATGTAGTTACCGGACGGATGGTACCGTCAGTTCCAGTAGTCGCAGAGCAAGGCGAAGTGGCAGTTGAATGAATCACTCTACCAGTAGAATTGCTCATAGCAATTGTCGGAGAGCTTCCGGTAACGGCTGTTACCTGACAAACATTCACTACAATATTGGAAGTACCGTTCCAGTAGAATGGAGTGCTGAAGGTATGGGTATTCTGACCTGATGTCACTGTATATCCCGTAGTAGTAAATACAGTGGTGAAGGTTCCGGTTTCAAAGGATGTAGCCAACGAAGCAGAAGCGGTCGCTTTCAGTCCGATAGTAAGATCAATTGAACCTGATCCTGCAGAAATCACATTGAATCCAAGTGAAGTGAGGTTACCTGCAGTGATACCGGCAGAGCTGAGCTCAGAAGCTGTGAACAGATACTGAACACGGGTTCCTGAAGTCAAACCATTTCTGTATGGAGCACCGGTTGAGCTTGCGGATGACTGAGTTCCGAGAGTAGCATTACCTGCATTTATTACAGCGTTGGATACAGTCAGCGTAGTAGAACCACCTGTAGAACAAACAGCTGGGTTAGCAGGACTGATAACCGGAACAGCAGGTGCAGGATTCACGATAATTGCCTGGCTTGTTGCGAAGGCACAACCGTGATTAGCACCGTTAGAGCTGTCAACTGCATATACATAATATGTAGTGTTTGCTGTTGGAGAAACAGTTTGAACCGCTCCTGTAGCAAAAACGTTTGTCTGATCCACGCTCCAGTTATAAGTGTAGTTTGGATCATTAGTGCTGCTGGCTGTCAGTGTTACAGACGAACCGTTGCAAATGGTAGCTGAAGGGCTCACTGCGATGCTGACACTTGGAGCTGTGTTAACAGTAACTGTTACTGCTACTCTGCCGCCTGCATTCACACAAGAACCAATGCTTGCCTGAACATAATAAGTGGTAGTTGCACTCACGACAGGAGAATAAGTTGTGCCTGTGGCAAGAGCAGTACCACCGGTAGAAGCAGCATACCATTCAACTGTACCATTGCTGGTAGCTGTAAGAGTAACAGGACCAGGACCGCAACGGGTCACACCTGAAGCAGACACAGTCGGCACATCAACCTGCACAAATTCAACGTTTGAAGTATCAGTAGATCCTGTACATCCAGCATAGAGTCGGAAGTACCTGGAAGCGCTGAGGGTAACGTTATAAGAAGTGCCGTTAGCGCCGCTTATGTTAGTCCATGACAATCCGTCGTTAGAATTCTGCCACTGAACCGGTACACCGCTTACAGGGTTAGTGTAATTGAGAGTTACAGATCCGCTGTTACAGATCAGGTTAGTGCTGGCTGTAATAGCAGGAGTAGGAATGCTGGATATTATGTTGATTGTTCTGCTGCTGTCTGTAGTACAGAGAGTTACAGGATCAGTCGCGGTTACAGTATAAGTAGTAGTTGCTCCAGGGTTTACAGTGAGTACGTTTCCGCTCACACTGCCTGGATTCCATACCCAGTTGAGTCCGCAAGCACCGGTTGAAGCAATTGTGCCATTGAAGGCCATGTTCGGACGATTTGAGGATGAGCCCGCCAAATCAAACGCTGTAGCTGCACAAACACCTGCAGCATCGCTGGCACCCCATATCACAGATGTATAAGCCGTGGTTGTGTACTTCGTGCTTGCATTACCATTTGAAACCCAGCCACTGTTATTGAAACAAATTTCAACAACAATGTCAGAAGTTCCGTTCCATGCGAATGGTGTGCTGAATGTATGAGTATTTAGACCATTGACCGGAGTATAGCTGGCAGCTGTGAACACCTGAGTCATTCCTGTTTGGAATGAGGTGATGTTGGCAAGCGAAGCAAGCTTCATGCTAATTGAAAAACCACTCAGTGCCGGAGCAGCATTGATAGCTGAATTGTCTAATGTGATACTATTCAGGTTGCCTGCAGCGAATCCGGCGGCCGTCATGTCAGCTGCTTTAATAAGCATCTGGTGACGAGCACCCCAATAATAGTTACCATATGGTGCAGGGTATGCCTGGGCACCGTTGGAGAGTGTTCCATTACCAACACTTGCACTACCAGGTCCATTGCATGTTGACACAGCTGTGAGTGTCACAGATGTACCTGCACAAACATTATCAGAAGGACTTATAGTGATGCCGCTAATTACAGGACGAGGCTTCACAGTTATGGTTACACTGTCAACTACAGTACATCCTGCAACTGCATCATTAGCAGTAACAATGTAACGGAAAGTTCCGCTCAGTGTTGGTGTCACGATTACTGTTGAATCAACCACCGGACTTGGCATACCGCTTCCTGTAACTGGATTGGCATTCCATGTATACGTGTAGTTCAACGGACCGCTGTTGTTGTTGCTTGTCAGCGTGACAGCTTCACCAGGACAAACCGATGAAGGAGTTCCTGTGATCGTGATCGGATCAGCTGCAACAACAGTAGCTGTTACAGCAGTTCTTGCACTTTCACAAGTACCATCAAATTCTGACACATAGAATGTTGTAGTTGTACTAATGCTATATGATGTCAGAGTAGTTCCAGATTCGCCTGCAAGTGGAGTTCCACCAGTAGGTGTAAGATACCAACGCATAATGAATCCGCTGGTTGAGGTAGAGCAAGTTGGAACACCTGTACCACACTGAGATGAGTTGAATGCTGAAGGTGCAGGAGGAACAGGAGAAACTGTAACAGTCACAGCATTGGAAGTGGATGAGCAGCCAGCAGCATTTGTAGCTACAGCTGTGTAGGTTGTTGTTGCCCCCGGTGTAACAATAAGCGGAGTACCTGTTCCTACAATTGTACTGCCGTCAGACCATGTAATGGTAGTACCTGCAAGTGAAGCACCCTGAATCAGCATATTCGGTCGATTTGGCGAAGTTACAAGTGTTCCGGTAGGAATATTACACATATCTCTGGCTGAAGATGCATCTCCATAATTTCCTCTTACAGATGTAAATGCTGTAGCAGTATAAGTATTAGTTGGTGATCCGCTGGAGCCGTAACAAACGCCCGAACCGCCTGTACATGTGCCAGTTGGGTCATTGTCAAAACAAATATCCACAATCACATTTGATGTTCCGTTCCAGTTGAATGGAGTGGAGAATGTGTGAAGATTGCTTCCGACAAATGGTACATAGTTAACCGGACCATATACAGTATTCAGACCGCTGGTCACATATGCAGAAGATAAATCTGTTACTGCAGTATGACCCATCTTGATAGTATAGTTTGTATGAGGCACTGTCACAGTTCCTATTGCAGTTACATTGAATGCAATGCTTTGAATATTGCCCGCAGTAAATCCAAGTGCGCTCAGTTCACTTGCCAGGATCAGATATTGAGTCTTAGCTCCTTCATAGAACTGTGTATAAGGCTGGATTCCATATGCTGTATTCTGCGTGGTAGTTCCAGTTCCCAGATTGCCTGACACTGAAGTTACAACAGACAATGTAGAACTTGATCCTGCGCAAACAGTACCAGGATTAGCACTTGCAACAGGAGTTGGAGGATAAGAGTTTACAGACACACTTGCATTAGCAAATGTCTGGCAAGTACCGTCGTCAGCAAATACAGTCACATTCAGAGTTCCTGTAGTGCTTGGAACAGCCCTTACACTGTCACCTGACGTAGAGAGTAGACCCAGTCCGGCATCACCGCTCCACAGGAATGAATACAATGTATTACCTGTAACCGCTTTAAAGCTCACTGAGTCACCAATGCAAATGCTTGGTGGAATCACATTGATGCTGACTGCAGGAGGAGCAGTCACGGTAGCAACCACTTCTACTCTTGGGCTTTCGCAACCATTAATCAGTTCAGACACCCAGAAACTTGTTGTACTTGAAATAGGAGTTCCAAATGAAGTACCACCGGTCTGAAGGAGTGTTCCACCAGTCTGTGCGCTATACCATAAGAATGTACCGCTTGGAGAGTTGTTTGATGAAACAGAAGCTGCAGGTAAACCGGTTCCGCACTGCGTGCTCGGATTCGCGCTCGGCATGTTAGGAATCGGGATCATGGTAATGTTAACACTTGAAGTTGAGTTACAAGTACCATCGCTCAGGGTGACTGTATAAGTAGTATTAGCAGTGATAGGATCTGAAGTCACTTGAGTGCCGCTGGCAGAGAATGAACCTCCATCAGACCAAGTCACTGTAAGTGATGATGAAGGCACAATTGTAGCAACACCTGCATTATAAGTTCCAACAGACTGGAATGGTCCGCCGGTATTAGAATTCACCCAGTTTGACGCATTATTGTTATCTGCAACAGTTAAGCTTGATCCTGCCCTGCTTGAATTGCTCGGGATAGCTCCTGACCAATCTGAAGCGGTAACGCCAGCAGCTGCCGGGAATATATATCCATTAGTTGCAACAGCGTCAATCACAGCACCAGAGGCGGACCTGAGAACAAATCCTACCAGTGTACCAGAACTCAAAGAGTTCGAAGTTCCACCTGTATTGTAGAAGCCATTCACGGCATCATCAGTTCCGGTTCCAAGGTGAAGTACAATTACATCCTGACTGGCCATCGTTCTGCTTGGAAGCGGGAATGAACGATTAAGTGCAGCGCCAACATACATTTCCATGATGACCCCGTCAGTTAGCTGAGAAACAGAGCCAAGGTTCGAGATTTCGAGAAGGTCATCACCTGCTCCTACCCATGCTGGATAAGGATTTGTGGAACCGCTTCCGGTTCTGAACTGGGTTATTTCTGTAATTCTTAGCAAGGATGGGAATTGAGGTGAACTTGCCGTGAGTGTCACTGTAGTTCCTGCACAAGCAGAAGTAGGCACTGCGGTAGCAGTAACTTTCAGATATGCATCCTGATAAGTTGAAACACCTGTCTGTGTTGTGTAAGGATTTGAATCAGTAGCACGGATATACCATGATACGATTGAATCACCTTTAGCAGGAATATTTCCTGAATAAGCGCTACCACCGGTATTAGTCATAGCCACGCTGTCAAGAGCACCTCCGGTTGGCTGCCAGAACAACATCACAGAAGTGATTGTTGAACTGATCGGACTAGTCACATTGCATGTTACCGTTCTTGCACTGCTCGTACACTGATTGCCAGAAGGCGTGATAACTACATTAGCAATAACTGGAAGCACACCAATGAAGTTATCTTCATGCGCACCAATGTCAGGTGTTGAAGTCGAGCGTGTTGTCCCGAAGTAGTCGTCTGTAATTGCCGGTGAAGTTACTACACTTGCGGCACCTTCTACAAATGTAGGAGTAGCGAGGTCAACTTTCAGGAAGTTCGCGTCAGAACTGATTATACTCTGGAAGGTCACATTCTCAGTGAAGGAATTAGCTTCGCGTGGAGACACCCTTGTTTTATACGCTGCGATGTTGTCATCAAAGTTAGTTCCATCGAAGAAGAGCACCCTGGCAGTGGAAGGAGTTCCTGCATAGAATATGTTTCTGTTGGAATTCGCTCCGAAGTTTGTCAGAGTTGTACTGCTTCTGCGATATGCAGCAGTCTTACCGGTACCATTCGGGGTAGACAGGTTTACAATGATATTATTGCGCATGTCAAGAGTAGCTGTCGTGGCAGTCGTACTTGTAGTGTGGAATATACCAGAAGTACCAAAGTTTGTGCCGGTAGAAGTGGCTTGAAGTCGAATTGTGTTATTGTAAACTCCAATGGTAGTGGTCGCAGTAGTTGATGCGCTGCTAATACCTCTTACCGCATCCAGATTTGCAGTTTGCTCTGCACGCAAATCACCGATGATATTGTTGTAAACATTCACATTTCCACTTCCGATGTGAATTCCATAAACACCAACAGTGGCATTGTTGGAGCTGTTCACCAGATTATAAATTTTGTTTTTGCGAATGTCAACTGATGATCCAAGGAATTGGGCAATGCCATACACCTGGTTAGGAACAGTTGAAGAAAGCGTATGAATTGTGTTTCCACTGATAGTCTTGGATGCGCTGGAAGTAGTATTAGTGAGAATACCATTAACAATACATCCAGTAGAAGTATTCGAACCACCAATGCTCAGGTTATTGATCTGGTTATTGGTGATGATTTCAACTGTTGGTGATCCAAAATTGTAGTAACCGTAAAGAATTGCGGATGTAGTACCAGAAGAAGCTGGAATGGAGTTATTGTTAATGTTGTTTCCATTTACAGTCCACTGTCCTGTGCTTGCACGCATGCTGAATAGTGAACCGCTGGCTCCTGTTTTCTGGTTGTTATTGACAGTATTGGAGTTATAAGTACCTGTCAAACAAGCGCCACCATCCAGCAGTGTCATTGTACCGGTTCCATTTAGAATGTTGCCAGAAACAGTATTGCCACTGATATTCACAGTTGAAATTGTGGTACTGGACACAGAACTCTGTATACCAACGAAAGCAAGAGTAGCGGCTGTATTTGTAGTGGTATTGCCATTACAAGTGTTCCCTGTCATGCTGAGCGTGAGAGGAGTTGCACCTGACTGTCTGATGCCATTGAAACCTCCGGTGGTTGCAGCATTTCTTGTAATGTTGCTGACAGTGTTATTATTGATGTTAACCGCAATGTTAGTAGAGCTGCTAGTGATGATTCCAGTGAATACACCAGTTGTATGAGCGCTCATATTCATGTTCGTCACACTGTTGCCACTCAGGTCAACTGTAGAACCCACAACAGGGGATGCACCCGTATAAGTCTCAACTGCAATACCGTCAAATACTCCGGTAGTTGTTGAAACAGAGTTGTTGTTCAGTGTGTTGCCTGTTACATATATCTTTTGGAGATATGCAGGAGCGGCAGCCCATCCGGTAATGATCCCTCTCATCCTGTGACCACCATTTCCGTTCATTGTATTGTTACTTATATTGTTGTTTACAATACGACTTGAGTCTACAACCACCTGATGAAGAATTCCATATAGGGTACCAGTAGTGCTCGCAGAAGAACTTGTATTGTTCACAATCTGGTTGCCTTCGATGTTCATGTTCCATGCAGACAAGGAATCCGCAGCGGATTTACCGATGAACATCAACCAAAGATCATTGGTACCCGTTGCAGGATAAGTACAACCTGTGATCGTGTTATTCTTGATATTTACGGTATTCTGAATTGAAGCAGAAGACGGACGGCCGGCACGTGATCCTGAGAAATTGCTCAGTGCGATAACCTGCGAAGCTGCTGAAGGACTGGCCTGAATAGTAACCGTGTTATTAAGGATATCTGTGTTTGCATTGCTTGCCACACCTGCCTGGATACCGCGGATGATTCCTGTTCCAGCATTAGCACCCGTGTTTACTGTGTTTCCTACAATTTTCACATTGTTCTGGAATTGTGTAATGATACCATAAACAGTACCTGTCAGTCCTCCCAAATTGCTGATGTTGTTACCCATTCCGGAGGCACCGATTTCATTATTCTGATCGTAGAATGCAAACGGAGTAGCATCTGCAAATCCATTCACCCAGATACCTGAATATGCATTGGAAATAGTATTGTTCAGGTATTTGTTGTTTGAGTTTGTACCGTCAGCGCTGCTGGCACCGATGAATGTCAGTGCAGAAGGACTGTGGGTCGCGCTTTCATGGATAATACCAAAGGATCCGTTAGTATTGGTTTTATTCAGAGTGATAGCACAATTCCTGATGATGTTGTTGTTCGAACCATCAGTTGCAGAACACTTAACAACCATATATCCGTATTCAGCCTGAGTAGTTGCTGTTGTGTTTGCCGGATTGGCAGCAACATCAATCGCATCAATTGTCACATAATCTGCGCCAATTAATCCGAAGATAAAGTCAACGGTTCCTGTTCCAACAGGAGCAAGTATTACAGGATTTGCTCCTGCCCCGCTCTTCTTGATTGTAATTGTTTGAGTCGCACCTGACTTCAGTCCGGATGCAAGTCCGCACTGATCAAGCTTTACACCACCGGCAGGAGCGGTTTCACTATGACCCGCAGCCACATCAATAATCACATTGCCTGCAAGTCCACGTGTATTCAAATTCTGCACTGCAGACGCGATTGTGTTAAAGTTAGAGCATGAATAAGGCGCTGAGCTAACTGTATAAGTACCTGACATTGCACCCAAACCTGTAACAACATGAGCAGCGGAAGTTACTGAACAACCATACTGGTTAGTCACAACAACTGTAAAGCTACCACCTGATGTGGTGCTATATGTTGCACTGTTTGTTCCAACATTTGTTGTACCGTTCAGTACCCACTGGTAAGAAGTAATTGTACCACTGCCTGCAGTTGCATTTGCAGTCAACACTGCAGTTCCACTAGGACAAACATCAGTATCTCCACTAATTGAAGCTGTTGGGTAATCAGAAACAATCACATTTGTAGAGTTAGTATTCGTACAATTGTTAGCGTCAGTCACCTGAAGGGAATAAGTACCTCCTGTAGTCACCAAAATTGACTGGCTGGTCTCATTGCCTGGCGACCACAAATAAGTCAGACCGGGTTCAGCGGTCAGGGTTACTGATCCTCCCACACAGAAAGTGGTTGGTCCGCTCGGAGTGATTGTAGCATTCGGAAGCGGATTCACCGTCATCGATACTGTATTTGATGTAGCAGGATTTCCTGATGTACAAGTCTCAGACGAAGTGAGTACACAGGTAACCAGGTCACCGCTAGTCAGTGTAGAAGAAGAATATGTATTGCTATTAGTTCCAACATTGAACCCGTTCACTTTCCACTGGTATGTAGGAGTGCTTCCGCCGTTAGTAGGAATTGCAGTAAATGTGACATTGTCACCGGCACAAACCGGATTAGCGGATGCAGCAATTGAAACACTCACAGGGAGATTCGCAACCACAGTGATTGTGATTTCATTTGAAGTGTCAGGGTTATTGGTAGCGCAACCAAGTGACGATTCAAGTATCAATCTAACTACATCACCATTTTGAAGGCTTGATGTAGTGAAAGTAGGATCGAATTCGTTGACATCCACACCATTCACCTGCCAGTTATAAAACGGCGAAGTTCCTTCGTTGCTGGCGGCTGAAGTGAATGTAAGGCTCTGTCCGTCACAAATAGTTGTGGCTGTAGTAGAAATTGAGACACTTACCGGTACTGAATTTGAAACAGACATTGTAAGTGCATTAGAAGTGGCTGGGCTTCCTACAGCGCAAGGAGCTGCGTTAGAAGTAAGGATGCAGGTTACCACATCGCCGTCGTTTAATGTAGAGCTCACATAAAGTGCTGAGTTTGTACCCACGTTAGTGCCATTAACCTGCCACTGGTATGATGGTGAAGAACCACCATTCACAGGAGTCGCAAGGAATGCTACTGATTCACCTGTACATGCAGATGTGCTTGGATCAGCAGTAATTGAAACTGATACATTCAGGATTGGGTTTACTGCCATCACCACTGAATTGGATGTAGCAGGATTACCTGTAGTACAAGTGATTGAAGATGTCAGGATGCAGGTTACTACATCACCGTTACTTAGAGATGATGAAGAATATGTATCCTGATCCAAACCAACATTGGTTCCGTTCACCTGCCACTGATATGAAGGAGACAGTCCGCCGTTGGTAGGCACTGCAGTGAAAGTTACATTATCACCTGCACAGATATTGTTAGCGGATTCGGATATACTTACGCTTACGGCTGAATTGGCAAATACAGTCATTGTGATTGCATTTGAAGTAGCCGGGTTACCGCTTACACATGGAAGTGAAGAACTAAGTTCACAGGTAACTTGATCGTTATCTGCGAGGGTTGAAGAAGAATAAGTATCGCTGTTAGTTCCAACATTGGTTCCATTTACTTTCCACTGATAAGTAGGAGAAGCTCCTCCGTTAACCGGGCTCGCAGTAAAGGTCACATTGGTGCCGGCACAGATATTGTTAGCAGAAGCGTTGATTGTCACGCTGACCGGCACAGTAGTAATTACAGTCACAGTTGCAGATCCTGTTCCAGTATTTGAACATGAATTAGCATCCAAAACGCTGGTGACAGTATAAGTTCCGGCTGCAGCAGCTGAAATCACATAAGGTGAACTTGCTATGCCGTTCACAGTTGATGAAGAACTTCCGTCGAAAATAGTGATGTCCCAAGGAGCTGTTCCTGTGAGTGTGATGGTTACATCTGGATTAGTCTGAGTATCACAAACAGTACCGCCTCCGCTGACAGTAGCAGTAGGCAGTGGATTTACAATAATGGTTGCAGATCCGGTCATGTTGTTTGTACATGCAGGAGTAGTTGTGGTAGTAGCTGAAACTGTATATGTTCCAGCAGCAGTCTGAACGCCGAAATCAAGGGCGGATCCTGTTCCTGCAAGAGGCGAACCGATGTTTGTGGTTCCATTCAATACCAGTTGGTAATTCACCCCTGTTTGTGAACCGGACAAGCCGATTGAGAATCCAGGATCACCTGCACACATTGTACCTCCGCCAGTCACAGAGAACTGTGAAGCGAGTGGATTCACGGTGATGAGCTTGGAGCTTGAGTTAGTACAGCCATTTCCGCCTGTTACTGTCGCTATGAATGTAGTCGTGACGTTAACCGGTCCTGTATTGACTGTGGCTCCGCTGGCAGTGAAGCCGGCAGGAGATGAAGTCCAGTCTGCAGAAGAGGAAGGTGGCGTGCAGGATGGCAAACCGGTATTGTATGTTCCAATTGTTCCGGCCAAAGATGTGGTTGGGGTCCAATTCGCATTGCTGTTCAAATCAGCACCGGTAAGTTGTGCTCCGCAAGAACCACTTACACTGGATATTCCGCTACCAGACCAGTCGGATGCGGTAACACCATTGGACCCAACAACCACTTGCGAGTTCACTGCAATAACATCATAAATTGTATATATACCACCGACATTGTTTTTCAGAATCACTCCGAAACTCGTTCCAGATGATATCGCGTCATTCGTTCCGCCGGTATTATAATAACGGTTAATAGCATCATCAGTTCCTGTTCCAATACAAACTGTGATAAAGCCATTGGCAGGAACTACCACACCTGAAGGAAACACATATGTCCTTGCTCCTGTTCCGACAACAATCAAAGAGTCACCGGAGATGTCCACCGGAAGACTGCTCAAGTTAGAAATCTCCAGCAAGTCAGCGCCGGTGGCATAGGCCGGATATGGATTGGTTGAACCTGTACCTGTTCTGAAAAGAACTATTTCTGTGATTTTAATGCAGGTTCTGGTTGGAACTACTGAGGAGAGGGTTGTGCTTTGACCTTCACAGAGGGTGATTGGAGTAGTTGGAGTGATGGTCGGTGCCACCGGAATAGGATTCACAGTGATGGCAACTGAAGCTGTTGTAGCACAAGAGCTGTCAGGGCTTCCAATTGTAGTATCCAATGCAGACACTGTATAAGTAATGTTAGCAGTCGGAGAAACCGTATGAGGACCAGTACCGGTTGCGTTGAAGCCTGCTGGAGCAGAAGACCACTGATAAACGTAGTTCGCGTTTGAACTGCTCACGCTCAATGTAGTACTTTGATTGGCACAGATGGTTGTTGGACCAGTTGTAAGACTGATTGCCGGAGGTGTGGTTACTGTAGCAGTTACTGCAGAGCGCGTACCTTCACAACCATTTAAGTAAGTTATGATAAGGTTTGGTCTAGTGGCTGTGGTAGATGAATACGCATTGGCACAAACTGTTGCATTATTATCCTGTGAAATATAAACCACTGAGCCCGTCACTGAAGTAGAAGAAACATCTGCAGAGTTGGCAGAAACACCACCTCCGTCGTTATTATTGAAACAAGTTTCAACCACAATATTAGAAACACCATTCCACACAAACGGGGTGATCGCATGGGTGTTTGCTCCTGTAGAGGTCAATGTATAAGTTGTTGGTGCAAGTACAGTTGTCAAACCGGTTTCGTGCGTTGTCGTTGACAGAGTGGTCAGACTCGTGTGCTTCATAGAGATAGTGAAACCAGTGAATGTATACGGACCGGTAAATGCTGCAATATTGAAGCCCAGGTCAGTGATTGAACCACCGGCCTGAAGTCCTGCAGCGGTCAGTTCTGCAGCCGTATACAACATCTGGACTTTATGTCCGCCCCAGAATCCTTTATAAGGAGTTGACAAGGTATTGGATACAGTTCCTGCTCCGATAGTCTGTGTTCCTGAACTGCCGACCCCGACAAATTCCCCTACATAGAAGTTGGTCGTACTAGATATTGTCGGAGTTGTAAAATTTGGACCAGTAGCCAATGGAGCGCCGCCTGTTGCAGCTGCATACCATTTCAATGTACCTCCTGAACCTGCAGTTGCCTGAAGCTGAACAGTTCCTGTTCCGCAACGAGTGCCACCGGTTGTGGATGCAACAAGCGGGTTAACATAATTCACCTGGATTTCGCTAGTTGTAGCAGTTCCACCACAAGTAACCACTGCTCTATAATATGTGGTAGATGTGATTGCAGGAGCATTGAACGGATTAGTAGTTCCCCCGCTGATCGGGCTAAAACCACTTCCGCTTGTCGCTGAAGACTCCCAAACTATGGATGAGCCAGCAGAATGTCCGCTGAGAGACAATGTTGGACCACCTGATGCGCATATTGTAGTTGGGAATGCTGATGCAGTGCCTGCAACTACAGCACTAACCGTACGGCTTGGTGAAGGAGTCAGGTTGTCGTTACCAGCATTACCATCGCCAGTCACTGCAGTGCTAACTGCAAAATTGTAAGTACCTATGGTGGACATATCAAGATTGCCCAATGTAACATTCATGGAAGCACCTGCTGCCAATGGCACACCGCCAGGATTCAGACTGTTATTAGTCAAGGTTAAAGTCAGAGTCTGGCTAACCGCACCTGAAACAACTGCAGTCACTGTAGTGTTATTTGCAGAAAAGTCGACGTCTGCAGCTGCAAAGTTTCTAATGGTAACCGTAACGGCATGATTATTTGTGTAGCAACCTGTAGCGGCCGGACTTACCAAAGCTGTGGGTCCCATGTCAAGAGTAGAAGGGGTAAACTCATCCGCTCCAATGTCTGTTGCTCCTCCCCTCACCTGGTTATCAATATCGGTAGTAACCCAGCTTGAATTGGTTGTGTATGCAGGATCAGCAGCGCCATTTAAACTTGGCGCGTTGGAGTGCAGATCTGTAGAACTGACAAATGCAGGATCCACATTTTTTGAATTAGCATCAGAACTCATAGCTGACTGCCAATCTGAAAGACCCGTATAGGTAGTTGTATTTCCAATTCCAACAAATCCATTAGTCATATTTGCTACATATAAATTATTGTAATCAGAAACAGATCCAGTGTTACCAATTGATGCAGTCGCAGTAGACTGCCATGTGGTATGTCTTGCTGCTCCGGTTTGGGCCGGACTGAAATCTGCGAAAATATTGTTCCTGGTGATGATAGTTACTCCGGACGTTGTACCAATTTCATAACATGCGCTTGATCCTGTATAAGCAGCATCATTTTGAATTCTAACTGAGTTAAATTCTATCCTCTGAAAAGATCCGGTACCAGAACCATTCCCCTGTGCCATAATTCCCCGCACATATCTTGTATTTGTAGCCGTTCCCGAAAATGCATGTGTAACATTAGACACAAAGTTGTTATATACTCTCGCTTCATGCGTACCTGTTGTTGCAAGATTGCTTCTGATACCATAGACAGATGAAGTACTGGCAGTTCCATAATTACGGACACCTTCAATCTTGTTATTATAAATTGAACAAACTCCCTGACCAATATCCAGGAAAATTCCGTCTATGACAGCCGTTTGTGAAATGACATTCCTGATATAGTTATTATAAATCTTAACTCCACTTTGGCTGAGGACTCTGATACCTTGAGTGGTAATGGAGGTTGTACCTCCAATTGTATCACTTGCTGAACCAATGCTGTTGAAGGCAATTGGACTTGTATTTCCGATTTCGCAATTCAAGTCAGGAAAAGAAGCATTTCCTAATAATTCGATTCCTTTTGCAGCAACAGGAATATTCAGGTTCATGTATTTGTTGGAACTATTGGCGCCTGCTGCAGAAGTTGGTGTAGTCACTACGTTCTGTTGAATTGCCATAATTGCAGTAGAAACATTTGACTTTGAAAGTGTAATGCCGATGTTGCTGAATGTATTGTTCGTGGCTCCATCAGTGGCATTGCTGTTCACGACCAACAAGCCTCTTCTTACACCGGCAATGTTTGTACCCGCGCCGGTGGCCTGAACAAGATTTACATTATTGAGAGTAACGTAATCTGTTCCAACCAAACCGAAAATAGGTTCGGTCGAAGTTGACACGGCTGTTCCAAGTGCATCATTCAGCACAGAACCGGAAGTAGAAGTGGTTCCTCTGTAAGTTAATGTTGAAGTACCGCTCGCAGGCTGTATGGTGATAGTATTAGAAGCAGAATTACCTGCAACAGGTCCAAGAAGGATTGGGAATATGTTGGTTCCTGTAGCAGTAGTTGTATCGTAGATGGCGTCAATCAGGCTCAAAGTTACTGCACCGGATATTCCCCTGTGGTTGATATCAGCAACTGCCCCTGAAAGAGTGGCATAGTTTCCACCATTACCAACAGTATAAGTTCCACCTGCAATCGCTGATGGTGAACCCGGGGTAAACCTGAAATTTCTTTTTGGGAATTGATGAGAGTTCATCATTCCATTCGTCAGCCTTGTTGAACCGGTGATAGCGTCAATATAATTATTGGTTCCACCTGTAGCATTTTTAATACCAATTGAAGCAGATTCAGATGCGCTAAATTGGTTCGGAGTACTACCTGTATTGCTAACACTTCCGTACCAAAATTCAATGACATTGCTCATTGTGGCATGACCATTCTCATAAATCTTTACCTGGAAATTCAGCGCTTTTACGCTGCCTGAAAAGTAAGCAGGATAATTACCCCATTCAACTGTAAGCACTCTGTTAGGACTTGTTCCAGTCACCTCATATTTAACTGTACCGGTGATTCCGTTCACCGGTCCCACTTGAAGATCATCCCACCAGGGAGCAAGTACGCGAGTTGTTCCACTTGAAAGGTTATTTACACCTGTCGTGACTTTGTTTGCATTGGTGTTCGTTCCATTGAAAAGGTATATGTACCCGTTGGTGTTAACACCAAAATGGTTCACAGCCTCTGTGAACGTAGTTCCCTGGTAAATGAAAGTAAATGGCATCAGAATATGAGCCGCACCGTCATCCACGTTGGAAACTCCACTCGTATTAGTGAAGTTATTGGTGGCGGTACCGCCGGTAATAGTAATCGCCCCAGCACCCACTGGCGTATAGGTACTAGTGAAAATTGACCGAGTCATGGTCATCTGTGCCATTACCTGTCCGGCAGTAAACAGTCCTGCCATCATGATGCCTGAAAAGAGCATCCAACGGTAAAAACGAACAGATCCTTTAGTTGTGTAGTTGTCGTTTTTCATGTAATTAATATATTAAGTTGTTTGATATGTTTAAATGCAAAAACAATTGCTCTCCCCTATGAAAACAGGAAGTGCAGGTAAAATAATTTTGAAATTTATTGTAGACAGAGTCGCAGCACTCGTAAGAGTTCATTGATGTGTTTCCGTTTTAGTTTTTTTTCACCAGACTTCATGAAACCGGTTGATGACGGTGGCACAAAATCACTTTAAATAAATTATACCATTTTGTATTTGTCACAACTGCCCCGCAAATTGAGGTAAATTCACAGATACCTCATCGATAATTCATGTACTAAGATAATCCACACCATTCTAAAAACAAATAGTCCTTGCACTTTTTTTGTTCTAATTGGCGAAGGGGTCAAAATGATTGGTAAAAATGATTCAAATGGTATTTTCTATTCCTAAAATCTGGGGGAAAATTGGAAAAATCCAACATCCTTTATTAAATGGGAGGCCTCAAATTGAAGTAAAAAAGCCCATCGCTCTTTTGCAGACTGAGTTCCTAAACCTGGCTTTCGCTTTTTACTTGAATCAAATGAACAGCCTATTGTTAATTCATCATTATACTATATTCTTTGTCGACTTCTTCTTAGATTAGGAATAGAAAAATCAACATGTATTTAAGAAGGACAAAAAAAATCCCGGAAAAACTTTCCGGGATTCTCTGCAAATATTTTAATGACTATATCAAGGAGTTGCCATGAATATACCCAATGCAGAATTATTATCAATGATGTTCATATCTAGACCGTCGGTTGCTCCGTCTCCGGTTACGTCTGAAAGATTGTAACCAAAAGATCCGATGCTTGCATCATTGTCTACGTCATTCATGTCCAATCCGTCAACTGCTCCGTCCTGATTTACATCTCCTCCGTAGATTGCGTAGACTCCAGCCCCCATATCTTGCATGGGAGGATTAAAGCCATCATCGAATGCCTGATTCAAACTAGTGCTGAAATTGTAAGTCGTTTTACTGGTAAACGATACTGGATTCTTGCTCCATGTCTGAATTGAATTCCTGTGAAGGAAAACTACCCAGTAACTGTTTCCACTCACATCGCCCGGAAAAGTAAGCTCAGCTGTTCCATTAGTCTGAAGAACTGCCTGAGCACTCGCGTAAGTGCTTGCAGTATTACCAACTTCCCTGAGTTCAACTGTAATTGTGTCTGTTTGATCAGGAGTGGCTCCTGGCTCACCAAGATTAAAGAGGAGAGCGTCCATAGTCTGGCCTCCGAGATAAAATCCCTGTAAATAGGCAGTAAGATCCAGTGTGGTAATACAAGAAGGATCATTTGCATCCGGATTGATTGGTGACCTTCCATCTGCATCGGTGGTTGTATAAAGTTCACCGTTGAATAATGCTTGTCCGGTATAAGGACGATTTGGATAGAACATATCGTAGTTCACCGCACAACCTGAAGGCCTCCAGGAAACGCTTGTACGGTATCTCAATGGACTGGTGTTTTGAACATAATTGAATTTCAAATCCGGAGTTGTGCATGCAAATGGAATGCTGTTCGTCATTCTCACTCTTGCAACAAGGATTGGAGCGGTAGTAACATTGGTTGAAACACAGCTGCTGACTGTTTTCACACCGATGTTAGCAGTCATGTTGATCAGGTTATCTGTTGCATTCCAGTGAAGAGCGCCGTTATAACCCGGAGAGTTAAGCTGCGATGATGCAGCTACATTTTGCAAAGTGACAGATCCGCCGTTCACCCATGCCGGGTTCACCCAAAGTCCTCCTTGAAATGTGCGCAGCTGAAATGCTGAAGTTGGTCCGGAAGCTTTGACCATGATGTCAAACTCAAATACATTATTTCCTATACCCTGGGGGTTATCTATGTATACCGAGAAAGATGGATCCTGTGAATGTGCCCTGAATGACGAAAACAAAAACAACAAGAATAACGCATGGAATGTCTTCCGTAGTAATGTGTGTATCATGTGAAGATTGTTGACTTAATTTGAAATTGCAGTGCTTGCATTGAAGCAAACTTGTCATAAAAGTAAACAATATGCTCAAAATTGCAAGGACAATCTTGTTTTTTTATGTAAATGGCTGCTTTTTCTTGGATATCGTCTGATTTTCAATAAAAATGAGGATTTAGTGCTTTTAATGATCAGTCAATTCGCAGCAAATCTGAATTCCACAAACACGTCTTTCAAAAGATTCATCATAGGAATTGGGCCATCACAAGGCGTGATTTTAATCAAAAGAAAAGCGGAACTGGTTTCCCAGTCCCGCCTTCTTAATTAAGATTAAATTCAAAATTCAATCATGCATTTACATCAGAACGGACGTGCATAGAAGATACCCAGTGCACTGTTGTTGTCAATGATGTTCAT